>Ga0307933_1002659_pt1 | contig 12025 bp, 16 predicted proteins | sample OrgLakmetageno88_FD_201811 | JGI IMG/M metagenome (GOLD analysis project Ga0307933, IMG submission 201811) | Saline water microbial communities from Organic Lake, Antarctica - #88 | ecosystem: Environmental > Aquatic > Non-marine Saline and Alkaline > Saline | place: Antarctica: Organic Lake...
CATGTTTTATAAAGAATTATTACATGAAACTCGGATTACTAATACCATTAAAAATAGAGTCAGTTTCTGGGAATCATTAGTCAATTTATATAATAAATTTGAACTGGAAGACCGATTTTTTGCTCCCAGTAGTATCGAATTATTCTTACGTCCGAAAACTAGTACCAAACTACCTAAAGACCTTCCTGTCATTCGTGGTTTGGAAAAGAACTTTCCTGGATTTAATCCACGTCTAAATTATCATAATCTTTTCTACTTATTTCAAGCTTATCAACCCAAAGCTAGTATCATGAATCCCTATTTTGTTCATTGGATTTTAGAAAATGTTTTTCATAATTGTGGGACTGGGACTGGGACTCGACAAGGTAAGAAAATATTTACACCTGTTTTGAGTTGGTTGGCTTATCTAGTCGGTTTCCTTCATACTCCTGGATGGTCTGAATATGTGGGAAATGATATTATGAAATCACAATGTCAAGGCGGTAAGTTTTTAGCTGATTGGTATCACAAAAATGTTGTCAACAAAACAAATGATTTAAGAACTGGGAAAGGAAATGAAACAATTGATATGGTTAGAAATAAACAAGTGAAATTTTATTGTCAACCATCCGAAAAATTAGCCAAGGATCGCAAGTTTTTAAATAAATACAGTAATTACTTTGATCTCGTTCTCATCTGTCCCCCTTATTTTGATATGGAAGTTTATGAAGATAGAGCTTCAGGAAAGGGTAGTTTACAGTCTACAAATCAATACAAGGATTATAATAAATGGTTGGAGGGATATTGGAGACCAACGGCTGAATTATGTTATAAGACATGTGCTAAAAAAGGATGTTTTGGTCTAATTATTAATAACTACTTTACATTGACCGGGGACTATTACCCATTGGTAGAAGATTGTGTTCGCATTTCTAAAGAAGTTGGTTTTAAAGTAAAATATACTTATTATTTATTTAATCGAACATCACCATTACGTGTTAATAACAAAGATAGAACTGAAAGATTGATTGTCTTTCATAAATAATCGGAAATGGAATGGGGAACTGAAATGGGGATTGGGTGGGAAAGGGCTTATTATCAATTATTCTGTTTTGATAATAAGTCGGATTTTGTTGTCGTTCATCATCAGACATTGGATGTCAATTTGGTCACCCGTGTCAGTAAAAACCTCAAATAACTCTTCTTTGACAAGTTGTTGGGCTATTTTCAGATAGTCTTTGATGTCCAGACAAATTTGTTGATCTTCTTGAGGGGATGTTTTGAGAGTCAATTTGGGTTTAGGTTTGGGGGCCAGTGATTTAGGCAATTCTAGGTTCTTGTTTTGAATTTTCGATTGGGTTTCGTTCTGTTGGGTTTCCTTCTGTTGGGTTTCGTTCGGTTGGGAGTCGTTCGGTTGGGCCTTGGCCAGGATTTCTTCCTTTTGTTTCTCCAATTCTTGTTTCTTCAGATAACGTTCAATTATCTCTTGTTCCCGAAGTTCATCGGCTTGTTTTTTGCGGATTTTTTCCAGCTTTTTGGCCTCTTCTCGAAACTCCTTCAGACGATCTGGAATTGTTGTAAAAAAAGATTTGATATTTTCACGAAAATCATCTTGTTTCTCTTTCAACTGAGATTCCATTCCTCGGAAGAAATTCAATACATCTTCATTTTCATCTTCTTGTAAAAATGTAACTAATTCTTTTTTAGTTTTAAAATAGGATGGTTCAGTCATCGATTTCACAAATTTGGCATCACATATGGAATCCAAATTTGGAAGGTTTAAAGGTGTCGCTTTGAGAGATGACATTTTGATTATTGTCCCTTTGATCTTGGTTAAATTATCATCTCCGAGATCAATTTTTTTATTTAACCATAGATTTCTCAACATTTCTCAATTTGCCAGGGTTTCCCATAGGATGAAGAAATTTGAAATAGTTGATTCAGAGGTTCAACCGCGACACCTCCCAAAAATGTCACATTTTTGTAACCTAACCGACGAAGTTTGTTTTTGGCATCCTTGGCTCTTATTCCCTTTTTACAATATATATAAATAGGGAAATTGGAATGGATTTTCTTATCTTTTAGCAAATAATAGAGAGACTCTGACTGCATCTGACTTTCTCTTCTAGTTAGTGGTGGTAAAGGAGTAGAAATTAAATGGGCTCCTTGTAAATGACCCTGGCAATATTCCTTTTTGGTCCGAACATCCAACAATAAAGCTCTTTTAGTTTTGACTAAATTAGCAATTTGTTTTAAATTTGTGGGGTAGGGCATTGAACCGAATATATATTTACATCAGATTTTGGGATCGGCTGGGCTGGTTTCAATTAAAACTAGGCCCCCTAGTTCGATATTGGGTAATAGATAGTCTTTTTCAATCTTGCTATTAGGGGCATAATCTCGGGGTTCGATTAAATCCCAGCATATTTCCGAATTTTTAAACAAACCGGCTAAATGATAGATGAATGTGGTTAAAGCACTACAGAAAAAAACATCGGTTCTTCTATTATTACCTACATTAAGATGACTTTCTACTTTGAGTAAATCCCATGGATTGTAATCGTAACTATCATCTTTGATCTTAGGCCAGATTTGAGAAAGAGACTTAGCTATCCTAGATGATAGTGGTAATTGGGCTTTAGTCTCGATTGGTGTATTTAAGTTTAATTGACGATAAAAGATACGTCCATCATATAGATCAATGACTTTTTGAAGATCAACTATCTGAACACCAAATCTAATTTTATGTTCCACCGCATCGGGATATCTTTCTTGTCCCGATTCCAATAAGTAATAACCTTTTAAGTTTTCGGAAATGTATGTTGGATCTTTTAACACAATCCCTATGTGGGAATAATCAGACCAAGTACACCATTCAACTATACTACTAAACCAATAATTTTGTCCGTTAAAAAGTAGGATGTCACCTGTTTTGAGACAATTCGGTATTGGGTTGGACATTGAAGTGAGGGGTTTATACTATTAAATGCGATTTTAATGGTCAACGGAATTTGGGTATGATAATAGAGAAGGAAATATATATTTTTTTATTGTTTCCTTTTATAGAATTGATTATCTAGATTATATGAGTGGTCAAGTTGATTTTGCTCCCGGTGGAAGTAGAATGATGATCATGTTACTGGGTATTCTCTTAGGACTTATAGTTCTGGCTGGTATTGGTTATGCTATCTATTATTTTGCTTTTAGAAGTGATGATGAAGATTCAGGTCTTTATGGGAATGGAGAAGAGGAGGCTGGCGGTGAAGAGGAGGCTGGCGGAGAAGAGGAGGAGGAGTCTGGTGGAGAAGAGGCTGGAGGAGAAGCTGGAGCAGGGGCGGAGCCGGTTGGCATGACTTATACTGTTTTAGAAAATAGTGATTATCCTGGAAATGATATTCGCCAGGAAAAAGGTAAAAAGTTAGAAGAATTGAAAAATATTTGCACTCAGGAAGAAGCATGTTTAGGTTTTAACAATTTAGGATATCTCAAAAGTAAGTTTGGTAATCTAATTACCAAAAAAGGTGTTATGTTCTATAAGAAAGATCTACCAGAAAGTGTTGAAGCAAGCGCTTCTGCTTCGGCTACCAGTGGAGTTGCTGGAAGTTCAGCCACTTACACTAAAATGGAAAACACTGATTTTCCTGGTAATGACATTCGTAATGTTTCCGGTAAAAGTATTGCTGAGTTAAAGAGTATTTGCGGTCAAGAAGAAGCATGCAAGGGTTTTAACACTTCCGGATGGCTTAAAAGTAAAACCGATTTACCCATTACTCAACAAGGAGTTGGCTTTTATAAAAAGAATGTGGCTGGAAGCACCAGTGGAGCTTCCGCCTCTAGTAGTGCTTCTGCATCGGTTACTTTGAGTCCAGTCAGTAAGTTTAAGGTCAGAAGTAGTACTGGTATTCCTATGAGAATGGGTAATCTTTATTGCGAAATTAATCAGACTTTAGATAGTTGTGCTCAAAAATGCTTAGATGATCCGAGATGTAAGGCTATTAATATGCAAAGAAGAGATAATGGGTTATGTTGTCTGAAGAGTTCTACTGATGGAGCCATCGCTAATGATGGATATGATTTATATGAAAAGCTGTAAATCTTTGTTTTATTGATATATTTATAAAATCATTGGTTATATTTTTATTGGCATTTAATATATTGATATATTTAATATATTAAATGAGTTTTCGACAACCTGGTTTTGGAGCCCAACCTGGTTTTGGAGTCCCTCCTCAGACTGGTATGAGTGGTGGTAAAAAGGCCGCCATTGGTATTTTAATTTTCTTAATTCTGGCTTTGGTTTTTGGTGGTATTGGTTATGCTGTTTGGTATTTCGCTTTTAAAAACAAAGATGAAAGTGGAGGGGATAGCGGAAGTGGAGGGGACAGCGGAAGTGGAGGGGATAGCGGAAGTGGAGGAGATAGCGGAAGTGGAGGGGACAGTGGAGATGATAAGAAGGATCCTGAAGAGAATTATGCTTATGTATTGGCTGGTGTTAATCAATATGTTCCTGGAAAATCTGTAGGTAGCTGTATCGAAAACACCACATTTGATAAATGTCATCAAAAATGCAGTTCTGAACCAGAATGTAAGTCTATTGATTTTGGTCATGGAACAAAACCGGGTAAATGTTGTCTTAATTCCGATACTGGTCCTTTTAAAGCAAGTACTAATTATTCCAACTTCAAAAAAATTGCATTTTAAGTAACGTGGGGCTTCTCATCGGTTTTTTATTTCATTCTTCAAAATATAGAATGAAATATACTTTTGAATATCGTTAAATAATGCTAGGTAAAGTCACTAAGGAACTATTTGATCAATTGATTGATCATTGTAATAATCCACAAACACGGACACAAGTTGAACAGAAATTAGTAGACCCTTTAATCGCTTACTTATATTTTAGAGTCAAACCCTACTTGCAATTTTTAGGATTGTTTATGGCTATCATCATCTTTTTGCTCGTATTGTCTATTTTCATGAATATGCGACGAAATTTTTAAAAATTTATATAGTTGATTGGAAGTTAATTTATTGCTTAAATGTATAATTAAATATTTATATATTTAAGTAGTTTATAGTAACTTAATTGAATTAAATTAAATAGATTGATTGATTCTTTTAAAATATAAAATGAGTAGTTTGGCTAATTGTGGTACTGATTATTTTTTCATTGGCTTTGCTTATGAGGTTCATAATAATAGTCGGGTGGTCAGAATTTTTGGCAAAAAACTAGTAGACAAAGAAGGTCATTTCGTTGGTTTTGGACATTATTACATCGCTGATGATATTCACCCCTATGAAAGAATCCAATTACCATCCGGTATAACTAACTTAAAGACTGATCAAAAAATCTGTCTCCCTGGTTATTCATTTCCTTTTAAGGTCACTATTTACGACAAACCAAAGGTGATGTATTGTTGTTAGTTCATTAAAGCAGAGAACTATGGTATGCTTAAAAAGGGATGATAATTAGTATGTATGCTTATAAAACTTTAAGTTTTGATTAAAAGATTCGTTTTTTATAGGCCTCGCCATAAAACGTCTATATTCAATGCCATAATTACGAACTCTTATGAGTAGTTCGTAATTAGTATAACCATAATCTTTTTCTGGAAAGAGGGCTTTCGGACCATAGACCTTGGGACAATCTTCGTATCTCCAGTTCCATTTTAGTATTTGTGGAATGCACCATTGAATGGGGTAAACTCGGATTTGAAGTTTTTTTAAGGTTTCTTCTAAACTTTTCTCTGTGGCAATAGAAAAATTACAACTAGGACCTTTCAGATATATTTTACCTACAAATAAGGAATGAATAACATCACTATTTTCTTGAGCATATCTAGATGTTAGACAGTCTTGTCCCAATCCCCTGACATAAAATAATAGTGGTTGGTCCTGAATTTCGTCATAAAGCTTATTCCAATCAATAGGATGACCCAGGTCTAATTTTGGTAATAAAACCTTGTTATTGAAATCTCTTTGAACTGATTTTATATCACTGATTTTATATCACTGATTTTTCCATCTATTTCTGATAACTCTTTTCTTATTTTATTCTTATAAAGTTCTACTAATTCAATATAACCATCCAAGGGAAGTTTTGCCATAGATGTTGATAAACATGATGGATATAAGTCTTTCAGAATATATTTGTTCATATTTAGTTTGTCTGTTGATTAATCTTTAATTGTTTGTTAATTAATCTTTAATTGTTCTTTAAATGTTGGTTCAATATTAAATATCAAATATTTAATATTTCATATTTAATATTTAATCATTTTTTTGATTTATGTTTATAATTATATTTAATTATCAAATTCTTTTATAAATGAATAAATCAAAAAAGCCTAAAATTACTTTTAAAATTGGACATCTGAAAAATTGTAAAATTAATAATGATGGTGATGGTGATGGTGATGGTGATGAAGTGGACAAAATCAAATTAAAAAAATCTGATTTAGTTATAAATAATAAGAAAGTTCATTTGAAAAAAATGGTTAATAATGGAAATCAGAAAGTTAATATTGGTCAAGAATCATCATCCTCTTTAAAGAAACCTAAAATTACCTTAAAAATTAATGAGAATATAGAATCGGAATCGGAATATGAATCTGATTCCGAATGGGGTGAAGATGAAATATGGGCTCAACGAGTTAAATGCATGGTGATTGAATGGTGTGTCGGAAGTTTGACTTTACTGGATATTTTGAATTTGTCCTGTGTCTGTCGGGACCTTCGCAAGTTCGTCGAAGATAAGTTTAAGATGATTTGGGTCCCTCCCTCCGGCGGAATTCAACTATATCCTCACCAAGTGGAATCCTTAATGTGGATGCGGAAAGCTGAAATGGACGGAATGTGGCGTGGAATTCGAGGTGGTATCCTCAGTCTTCGTATGGGTCTAGGTAAAACTATGACCGCTACTTCCCTCTGTCTAATGGAGAAAAAGAATAAAGAGAATATTTCAAGCATGTTACCCAATTTAGTGGTTGTTCCCAAAACCCTCATGTTAGAATGGAAGTTTCATTTCCAACAATTCTACGGAAATAGGGTCAAGGTACTCTACTTTCACAAAGACTACATGAGTGCTCGTAAAATGGATAGTATAGAATTAGATGAATTAATTCAGTATGATTTCTTAGTTACCAGCTATGATCGTATTCGCTCTATTTGTACTCGTTATGAATTCTGGAAAGCTGTGGTAGAATGGACCGAAGAAGGTAAGAAACGTAAAGTTCGATTACCCACTCGTCCAGATTGGGAGGAAGCCAAGGACTTCCGAGGAGGTATGTTGCTCTTTCGGGTTCCCTGGAGACGCATCATTTGTGATGAAAGTCAACATTTCGCCAATCCTAAAACTATCCTTTTTGACGCCATGAATTGTCTTTATGGTGATTTTAAATGGTGTCTCACTGGCACTCCAATGAAGAACAATACTAAAGATATTTGGGCTCAATTGCGTTGGTGCGGTATGGAGTTTAGTTATCAATATAACCATCCAACTTGGGGAATTAGAGGATGTATTCCAGCACCTTGGACTGACCGAGATGCTACATATTATGCCCAAAATCCCCACTATCATTTAGATTTGCGAGATTTTGAAGTAGATCGTCATTCTCGATGGTCACATGATTTCTATCGTTCTTTTGAAATTGATAAACGAATTCTACAATTCGAATATAAAGATACTGATATTAAATTACCTCCTATTCGAGAAAAGAGAATTTTAACCCATTTGAATGAAGTCGAAAGAGGTATTTATAATGAAGTATTCGATCGAACAGTCGAAACATATAAAGGGTATATGGCAGGTGGTAATAAAAATCTAAACCGAGTCTCTACTGGAGGGCTCACCTACGCCAATGTTTTGGCTCAATTTACCCGTTTACGCCAAATTTGTATTGCCCCTCATTTGATCACTAAAGAAAGTCAAAGAGGACGAGATAAATTAGTGGTCGACGAAGAATTACTAAATGAATTAGATAAAAAGACAAATGGTCGAGAACGAAAATTACGTAATGGGTTCTCCCAATATGGTATTTGGAGTACCAAAATTTCTAAAACTCTGGAAATAATTGCCAAAATTCTATACAAAAATAAGAAAAAACCCATCAAAAGAGAAGAATGGTTAGAAAATAAAAAAGAAAATGATGATGAATCAGATGATGAAATCGATAACAAAGGACGAAAAGAAAGCAAAAAGAAAGTAGATATTAAGAATGAGAAACTAAATGAAAATGAAAATGCAGATGGGTGGTCTGGTGAAAAGATTCTAATATTTACCAATTTTGTTAGTGCTATTGACCTTTTGAAATCAGCATTGTATGAACAATTAGGTATTAATAGCAACCGTGTCTTGGTTTTGGATGGTGCTAGTAAAGATCGTGGTGATATTGTCGGACGTTTTCAGAGAGATGATGATTATCGAGTCATGATTTTAAATTATGCTGTTGGAGCTCAGGGTCTTAATCTTACTCGAGCTAATCATGTAATTTTAATGAACCAATGGTGGTGTCCCACTGTTCATAAACAAGCTGTCGCCCGTTCTTGGAGAATCGGTCAGACTCGACCTGTTACTATTTATAAGATGATTACTGGCAACACTATTGAAGAAAGTATGATTGAAAAATACAATAATGAGAAAATTAGACAGATTGATGACTTATATGATGCACACCAAGTGAAACTTGATCAATATACTATCGCTAATATTCTCGGAATTAGTAGTGGTAGTAATGTTGCTATTCGATATATGTAATTAATACACTTTATATTAATAATTATTTAATACTTTGTTAATATCAGAAACAAAGTATTATTTCAATGTTATTTATAATTATAAATTTTTATTTATTTATAATAATTTTATTCCTCTGATATGATTAAATAATATTGAATTCCAATCAATAATAGAGATAATAAAAAGAAATATTTAAAATGTATACTGTTCCTCAAATCTATCATTGTTTCTAAAAAATTATAGAGGTACGTTTCCTCTTTAGGTTTACCAGATAGTTTCTTTTCCAAATAAGAAATAGTACATTTACGATAATTAAAAGTCATTTTAAACCCAAAAAATAAAAGCAAAGTTAAATAATATCTTGAAAGTCTTTCCCTTCTTATTAATAAATTATAAAATCCATATATTAAAAAACTATATGCTAATATTATACAATAATAGGACAATGTTCCCATATTAACTAAAAGAATATTTTAATGGATCCAATTCCTCTATGTCTATTCTTAGTTATATTGGAGCAATTATCAATACAATCCTCTGCTTTTATGCTATTTACCTTTCATTTAAATGTAATAACGGAGTAAATGTTGGAAGCTTATTAGTTGCTATCTGTTGTACTCCTTGCTATCTTGTATATAGATTAGCATCAGGTACTGCTAATTGCTTATAAAAATGTTGTGGATTTTGGAAATTATAATTTGGATTTTGGAAATTATAATTTGGATTTAAAAAATTTATATTTGTATCTTATTGGATTTCAATATATATTAGATTTTATTAAATTTAAATTTTTCAAAGTGAAATAATTTTTAAAAATGAATATATATTAGTTTTTATTAGAGTTGGATTTTTAAATGCGTTTTAGAATTTAGGATGAGGATTTTGATTTAGCTCTGTTTTCTCGGTGGAGATTATCTCCTATATCGAATGCTTTTTGAATCATTTGGTCTATACAATCGGGGTAGATTTGGAATATATTCTCTTGGTCTCGGTGAAGTACTTTTAGGAAAATTTTTCTACGATCATCAAAGATTCGTTTAATCCAATGATGATGCTTTTTGTAAAATGGTATCCAGCTTCGGTAATCTTCTATTAAGTTTTGTTGTATGTCTTCTTTCTGGGCTGATTTTAAATATAGTGTTCTATGACCTTTGCGACAATAATTCCAATTCTCTGATTCCCCTTCTTTCATAGGACGATAACTCTTGTAACAATGTGGACATCTAGAATTGGCTCCGGATAAACATATGTTGTCTAATTCTTCAATCAGGTCTTGATTTGGCATTTACAATTGATATAATTATATTAAATACAAAGCTTATAATTTTGTATTTAATTTCGGATTTTCGTTGGCTTATCTTTATTTGCTTATCGTTATTATATGTACCATTATTTATTATATGTACCATTATTTATTGTGTGTATCATTAAATTTTATATGTACCATTATTTTACTTATCGGTGTTCCTTTTTGGATCCCTTTTTTAATATTCTCATAGTTTTGAATGGGGAATTTAACTAATCCAAGATCCCATTCAATATCTCTTAAAAGACTAATGTATGCATCTTTTTTTATTTTTTCAGATATTCCTGGATCTTGATCGAATTGCTTTATGTTATTGATAAATTTTAATGTATTGCTATGATTGATATAGAAAATATTGATATTTTTGATTTCCAATTCAACATCTATCCATTCCATATATAGCATAATATATTTGTCTTTCTCTAAATCATAAAAATAGTAGGTATCTTCATATCTGCTTTTAAGTTGTTCTTCTTGGAGTAAAAATAAAGACAATAAACTTATATTTATTTCTTCTGCTTCTTTGTTCTTATTTTTAGTTCTGGTTTTTTTTGAACAATCAAATAATAAAAATATTAAATCTGATAAATCATCAATTATCCTTGGTTTAGGATTACATTCTATCATATCTTTACAAACATATTGATTCATTCCTATACTGGTTTCCTTGTTAATATCCTAAAAAAGAATCAATTATTTTTATTTCAAATATATGTGATTTCTATTTATTGGACCAATTCTGTCGGAAAAAGGGCATAGGAAGCCCTAATTGGTTGATCGAAAGAATAAATGACATTTTGTTCATCTAATTCTTTATACAATTCACTTATCATTTCGGGATCCTCTAAAAAGGATTCTTCTTGGGAAATCACATATTGGATGGCTAATTCTTTGTTGCAAAATATTTTAATTTCTGTGGTTTCATTACTTGTACCATCCATAATACAGAGGGCTACAAGACTCATGGTTTTTTGTATTAGTTATTGATTCTTTTCCTCGTTTATATTATAATATAAATAATAGTATTTTTAGTTGATTAAATTAATCACTTTTTATGAAACTTTTTGGATATACTTTGTTTGGTTCAGAAGAACCTAAATTGAAAGATGCTACTGAATTGAAAAATAATACTGATGTTGATGTTGATGTTGATGTTGATGCTGAAAAAGAGATTGTGAGCGGAAGTGGTCGAATGATGATGTTGAAGAATGTTCTCATTGGTAGTGGATTAGGATTGGCTAGTGGTTATAGTTATCATAAATATCGACAGATGGCTTCTGTTGGTTTTGGAATCGGATTTTTTGCTACTCAGATGAAAAAGAGAGTTTGGAAATATTTAGATTTTAATGGTGACGGAAAAGTAAATTTTGAGGATGTAGAAGTGATCGAGGATAAGCTAGATTTTCAAATCACTTTAGTTGGAATAGGTGCGTTTGCTTGTGGTTTTGGTGGTGGATATGTAGTAGGTTTTTGGTAAGTATAACGAATGGTGATGAATTAAAATCAGATTTATGGTGGATTAAAATAAATATATAAAATTATAAAAATTGATTATATATATTTGCTAATAGTTTATATTTAAATCTTAATTCTATATGTCTGCCGTCAATTCTTATAATGTTGGTCTGCGTAATAGTGTAGAGGATGGTGGACCGTATGGTTTTTTACATGTTATATTGGGTTGTATGTTTTCAGGAAAAAGTAGTAATTTAATTAGACATTATCGACGTCACCAAATTGCTAAACGTAACTGTTTATTGGTTAAATATCAAGGTGATACTCGATATGATGGAAATGGAAATGAAAATGGAAAAGGAAATGGAAACGGAAAAGAAAATGGTAATGGTGATGGATTAGGACAGGTATGTGGAGGATCCGGATTAGGTAGCTTAAATGAGGAACAAGTTGAAGGTATCTTGCGAACCCATGATCGTATTGAAGGACGTTCCGCTTTCGTAACTGACCGTTTAGCTCATCTGGAGAGTGTGGTGAATAATTATGAT
>Ga0307933_1002661_pt1 | contig 12022 bp, 9 predicted proteins | sample OrgLakmetageno88_FD_201811 | JGI IMG/M metagenome (GOLD analysis project Ga0307933, IMG submission 201811) | Saline water microbial communities from Organic Lake, Antarctica - #88 | ecosystem: Environmental > Aquatic > Non-marine Saline and Alkaline > Saline | place: Antarctica: Organic Lake...
TGCGTGCGGGAGTGACTCCTAAAAAGAAGGCTGATGCGCCGCTGGGCCAATGGAATCGCATGAAGATCACCATGAAAGGGGACCGCTTAACGGTGGAGCTGAACGGCGAAACGGTTATCGAAAGTGCACAGCTTCCCGGCGTTCCTAAAAAAGGAGCCGTTGGCCTGCAGCACCACGGGCAAGCGATTGATTTCGCAAATCTCTGGATCAAGGAACTCTAAGAATATTTTTCAGCTCAATCTCCAATATACCCATGACCGCACCTTCCACCACACTCCGGCTTTCTTTGATGATGTTCCTCCAGTTTTTTGTCTGGGGAGCATGGTTTGCAACACTCGGTCTTTGCCTCGGCAGTAACGGGCTGGGGGAATTCTCCGCAGGTGCCTATGGGTCAGCTCCTCTCGGAGCGATGATTGCTCCGCTTTTCCTGGGGCTGGTGGCCGACCGGTTTTTCCCTTCCCAAAAAGTTTTGGGAGTTCTGTTTCTTATAGGAGGTGTCCTGTTGCTTCTGATCCCCGGAGTTGCAGCGACTGGCAACGGAAAGCTGATGGTCTGGCTGATGATTGGAAACATGTTGTGCTACATGCCGACACTTGGATTGGCCAATACGATCACTTTCAGCAATCTCAGCCGCTTGAACTTCCCCAAAGTCCGTGTCTGGGGAACGATCGGTTGGATCATGGCGGGTCTTGTGGTGGGTATCCTCGGATGGTCTGCAAAGTTTGAAATTTTCTATCTCGCCGGAGCCGCTTCTCTCGGGCTCGGGGTTTATTCGTTTTTCCTGCCTGACACGCCAGCACCTGCCAAGGGGCAGCCGATCAATATGCGTGCTTTGCTGATGGTTGATGCCTTCTCACTTTTCAAACGTCCGTCATTCTTTGTATTCATCGTCTGTTCGCTGCTGATTTGCATTCCCCTGGCGTATTACTTCGGAGTCACTGCAAACTACCTACAAAACACAGGGTTCCTGCAGCCTGCTTCAACGATGACGATCGGGCAGATGTCTGAGATTTTCTTCATGCTACTGATTCCGTTTTTCTTCAGAAGGCTGGGAGTGAAATGGATGATCCTGGTGGGTATGTTGGCATGGGTGGCGCGCTATCTCCTGTTCGCTTATGGTGCACCGGATCAGGTGATCTGGATGATCTATCTTGGTTTGGCACTGCATGGCATTTGTTACGATTTCTTCTTTGTCACCGGATTCATGTATACGGACAAAATCGCTTCCTCTTCGATTCGTAGCCAGGCGCAAAGCATGCTGGTTTTCTTCACCCAGGGAGTGGGGATGTATATCGGATACGCGATTGTGTTCGGGGTTTTCTACCAAGGGCCGTCGAATCTGTTTGGATTCACAGTCGACTTCTCAAGCTGGGGTGATGGCGTGGCAGGCTTCGTTCCATTGGACGCGGAAATCAAAGATATTCGCGGTGATGAATCGGTCAGCTTCCTCCAGCAACTTGCGCAAATGTTCTCCGTATCAATGCCGGAGGGTGTAGATACCGGTCTCCTGAAGGAAACCATGAACCAATGGAAAGCCTATTGGATACTTCCGGCTGTGATGGCTGGTGGAATCGCTGTAATCTTCTTCCTCGCTTTCTGGGATCGAGTAAGGGTCTCTGATGATGAGATCGAGGAGATTGTGCCTAAAGTGCCGGAAGAATTGCCTTAGTAGTTTCTGTAGAAGAAAAGCTGAAAGCAATGATAGGTATCACAAATTACCTACTGGGTTAGTTGTATGATTGGGTGGTGAGAAAGAATTGCAAAGTAGATACGTGTTTTATGGCCAAGGAGTTACGTGCCGCTTGAATTGAAAGACGTGTAGAAACCTGCCGGAGCCTGCGGCGCAATGAAGCTCCGGCTTACTAGTTGGTTGTTGAGTAAGGTCTAAAACGAAAAAAACACCGCTAGATTCGCGGTGTTTTTTAAAAGGAGGTAAGCAGCTTGGGATTGACTGCGCTCCGTCCAGGCGGTGTGCGAAATCCTCCTCCGGAATCATCTGGTAAGGCTGGCATTCGTCCCAGTCTGCTGGCTGTTTGTAGGACAGGGTCCAAATGAAAAACGCACCGCTGGATCAGCGGTGCGGTTTGAAGAAAGTACGCAGACTGGGACTCGAACCCAGGACCAATTGGTTAAAAGCCAACTGCTCTACCAACTGAGCTATCTGCGCGTTGGAAAATTGTTTGTCTTCTTTCGAAGACGGGGCGGCAACGTAGTTGACGGCTGCGGAACTTGGCAAGCCCATTTTGGTAAAAAATTCAACTTTTGTTAAAGTCTTTACCATATTCTCGGATCTACGGGGAAAACCTTTAAAACTCGTCCTCTTCAAGCTTTGCACGACGCTCTCTGACAAGTCTCACAACCAGTGCTGTCCAACCCGTTTGATGTGACGCGCCAAGGCCCTCGCCGGTTTCTCCGTGAAAGTATTCGTGAAAGAGGAGGAGACTCTTCCAATTAGGATCATCTGAGTAGCGTTTCGATGCTTCGCTGTCACCGAAGCACGGCCGATATCCTTCCTCATTCTTAGTGAATAGCGAGATCAGGCGGTCGCAAATATCAATCGCGATGTCACGGAGGGTGAATTGCTCACCGGATCCGGTTGGATACTCGATCTTGAAGGAATCTCCATAGAAGTAGTGGTAGCGTTCCAGTGCTTCGATGAGGATGAAGTTGGTCGGGAACCAGATCGGCCCTCGCCAGTTAGAGTTCCCACCGAACATATCAGTTGTTGCCTCACCCGGGGTGTAATTGACCTGATGTGTCTGGCCGCCATGTTCGAATACAAAAGGCTTTTCCTCATGTGCCTTAGATAGCGAGCGGATACCGAAGTTCGACAAGAACTCCTTTGGATCGAGCATGTAAGTCAGGCTCTTGCGGAGTCTATCTTCGGAAGGAATTGCGAGTAGGACACGGCCGGAAGACTTCTGGCCGGGAACCCGGTTCACATTGACGTATTTTAGTAGCTCCGGCTTGTTGACAAGGAACCAGTCCATGCGCTTGCGGAAGCCCGGAAGGGCATCAATCGTCTTTTGCTTGAGGACAGTGACGGCTGAGAGCGGAAGTAGACCTACCAGCGAGCGGATACGCAGCGGGATGGGGTCCTCGTGGTTAATGATGAGCTGGTCGTAATAGAAGTTGTCCTGAGTGTCCCACAGTCCCGTTCCACCGAGGGTGTTAATGGCGTCGCAGATATTGACGAAGTGCTCAAAGAACTTTGAAGCAATGTCCTCGTAAGCGGGTTTGGTAAGGGCTAGTTCCAAGGCCATGGAAAGCATGGTTAGGCAGTAGAATCCCATCCATGCTGTGCCATCTGCCTGGTGGAGATGGCCACCGCCAGGAAGGGAGTGGGATCGGTCGAAAACTCCGATATTATCAAGACCGAGGAAGCCACCGCCAAACACGTGACGACCTTCGACGTCCTTGCGGTTTACCCACCAAGTGAAATTCAAAAGCAGTTTTTGAAAGGCCTTTTCGAGAAAGAGCAGATCGCGCTCTCCTTTCTTATCAGCGATTTTATAGACCCGCCAGACGGACCACGCGTGAACCGGCGGATTGACGTCTGAAAAATTCCATTCGTAAGCAGGCATTTGCCCGTTTGGATGCATGTACCATTCTCGCAGCAGCAGCAGCAGCTGGTGTTTGGTGAAGGCGGAATCAACCGCACAGAAAGGCAGCATGTGAAAAGCGGTATCCCATGCGGCGAACCACGGATACTCCCACTTGTCCGGCATGGAGAGGATATCCTTGGCGTAAAAATGCCTCCAATCGTTATTTCTTCCACTAAGCCGATTCTCCGGTGGTGGTGGCATTTTATGGTCACCTTCGAGCCAGTGATCGACGACGTAGTGGAAGAATTGCTTGGTCCAGAGAAGCCCCGCATAGCCCTGACGGCAGATCATGCGTTCTTCGTCAGAGATCTCTCTAGGAATAATCTCATCATAGAATTCACCCGCCTCATGGATTCGTGCGTCGAAGGTTTCGTGAAATTGATCGAGGCCGTAAATATGGTTATCCTCTTCGCAGGCGTGGAGGCGCGCGATGATGGTGATGCTTTCGCCAGCAGGGACATTGAATAAGTAATGGGCAGCGGCCTTGGTCCCCTTTTTGTGAGGTGAAACAGCTTTCTTCTCCTTATGGATCACATGGCGGTGGAAAGCATCCTTGGTGTAGGGCGAATCATTTTTCGTCGGCCCGAGCGATTCGTGATTGGTTTCATTCTCAGTGAAGAGCCATTTCATCGGCTGCTGCGGTTTGGAGTGGCTTTGAATATGAAATCTGAATTTTCCTAGGGATTCGTGTTCGATGAAGAGGCCTTCTTCGTCCTCTTTGATCGAGGGTTTCACCAGGGGCGCTTCAGCCTCGCAACCCCAGGTCCAGGTATTCCTCAGCCACACGGTCGGTAGTAGGTGAATCGGAGCCTCCTCAGAAGCGTGGTTGGTGACGGTGATTCGCCAGAGAATATCTTGTGAGCTGCGCTTGGCGACTTCCTGGACCACGTCGAAGTATCGGCTATCGTCAAACAGCCCCATATCAGCCAGTTCAAGCTCTGGTCCAATCCTGCCGAGCTTTTCATTTTGAAGGCGTATATTGGTATAGGGAAACTTCTGTTGGGGATATTTATAGAGGGCTTTGGTGTAAGAGTGTGTTGGTGTGGAATCGAGATAGTAATAACACTCTTTGACATCCTCACCGTGATTACCTTCGTGCCCTCCGAGGCCGAACAGACGTTCTTTCAGTATGGAATCTTGGCCATTCCAAAGAGCTGGAGCAAAGCAAAGTCTGCAGCCCCGATCTGACCAACCTTGAAGGCCGTCTTCTCCCCAGCGGTAGGCGCGGCGGCGTGCCTGATCATGTGGGAAGGCTTCCCATGAATTACCGTGATCCGAGTAATCTTCCCGGACCGTTCCCCATTGGCGCTCGCTGAGGTATGGTCCCCAGCGCTTCCAGTTTTTGGCCCGGTCTTTCTCTTCGGAAAGTCTGATCTTCTCTTGGTTCATATGAAATAGCTACGTTAGTAGGTTCAGTAGCACGATACGTGCGCATAGGGAAAGAATTCCCGATAGGGATTTTGGTGTCGGCCAAGTCGCTTGGCTGTCTGGGAAGCGTTTGGTCAGAGCCTTTTTAGTGGGAATATGGAAACGTCGACAGGAGCTGCGCTTATCATTGAAATAGCTGGTGTCGCTGGCTGGCTAAAACCGTTCAGGGGAAACAAGCGGGTAGGGCAGGTAGCTTCATTTAAAATCTCAATCTGGTAGGGGGAGTGATGCACACGCCCGGAGTATAGATGCCCGTTCGAGCCCTCTGAAAATAACGTATAGCGCTCGAGGAGAAACCATTCGAGAGATCCGAATTCAGTGGCTTTTGGAAATTGGGGGCGGTTGTAACGGAATGTTTCAGCTGAATTTGAATCTCCTTTCCTTTGGCTGTGAAATTGAAATTCTGCCGAGGTCATCGAAGAACTCATTTGAGCATGCTGATAGGGGAGGCTGAATAAGTTTCGTGCGATTTCGACCGCGATTGGTTGGTCGCAATCCAACGAAAAAAACCACACTCCGGGATTTCCATTATCGTCGAACACGTAGGTTCTGAGGTTGAGTTCATGAAACCACGATAGCCACGGAATGGGCGGGAGAAACGCCGGTCTAACCCGTTGCATAAGGAATGGGACGATACCCAGCCACGCCTTTCCATCATAAGTATCGACGTGTAGACCTTTTGGTAATCTCGCAGCGATAGCTTCCGGATCGAAGGCCCAGTGAAAGAAGCCAAGTTCAGACCAGCGTTGACTCATCACGCGCATGCCGTCCGGTCGTTGCTGCTGTAAAAGGCGTTGAGATTCAGTGGGGGGCATGTGGGGAGGATTGCTAGTGCTGAGTGGTTAGTGAAAGGCTGGGGCTTCTCTTTTCACTGCGGTGGCTTGGAGTTAAGAATTTCTTGAAAGGCTGCAGGAATGGGCGGCGAAGCCAGCACCGAATGCGGTAAGCCAGAGGGAGGATGTCTTGGGGTGTGTGCGGAGGCGTTCTTCGAGGGCAAAAAGCACGGAGGGGCTGGACATATTACCGTGTTTGCGGAGGGCTTCCCGAGTTTCGGTAAGATGGAAGCCTGGGATAGCCGCTTCGATTTCCTCGATCACGTCCCGTCCTCCTGAGTGAGCGAGGATTTGTTCGGGTTCGGAGGTAGAGGCGCGCCGTTGATATAGGGTGGATACCGCTTTGGCAGCGAGTTTTGGAACGGACCTATGGAGTTGGTTTTTCAGTTTTCCCTGCGAGTTCACAAAGCGTATTTTCTCACGGTTTTCGGGATCATGGTGAGTATCAAATCCATCGAAACGCAACAGCCCTGAAGGTGTATCTTCCCCACTCAAGATGGCGGCGGCGGCACCATCTCCGAACAGGCATAGGGAGATCAGGACTCCCGGCTCATTATTCAGGTAGAAAGCAGCGGAAGAAATTTCGACTGCGATGACAGCCACTTTGTGGCTGGGATTTACAGCAAGATAGCCTTGGGCTGCTCGGAGGGTCGGGATCGCTGCACCACAGCCAAGACCGACGAGATCTACAAGGTAAGTATCTGGGCGGAGGCCGGCTATTTCTGAAATGTAACTTGATGGGCCGGGGCACAGATAGCCTGTGCATGAACAAACGAAGAGAGCATCGACTTCCTCTGCTCGGATTTTTGATTCTCGGAGAGCTTGCTGAAGGGCTTGATTTGCAAGTGCCGGCGCGGTGGCTTCGTAAGCTTTATTCAGGGCTTCCGCGTCTTTTTTAAAAACGGGAATGAGGTCGGCTTCGGTGAACTGGCGGTTTTCGATTCCAGAGGATTTTTGCGTGAGTATCTTTTCGAGAATTCCCAGCGAACGCGGCTGAAGCTCGTCGATGGAGGGATGTTTCTGCAATTGTTCCCAAGTTTGGTTTTGGGTGAAATTGTGAGGTGGGTTGGCAGTTGCGAGGCTCTGGAGATACATGAGGAAAATTTGTTGGATTCAGTGTTGGGTTCCTTATACGGAACCATTGCACTAGTCGAAGCTCCCTGTGGGGCTATCGAATGAGATGGAGGATAGGTGCCATGGGCACGTGTTTGAGAATGTGGCGTGCGTGGCTTTTAAACAAGAGCGGATGGATTAAGCGAGAGGCTGTCATGCGCTTGCGGAAATGTCTGAGGAGCTGACTTTCAGTGCGTTCACGGGTTGTGATCCAGTCTATCTCTTGGTTTGCGTAGGCGATGAGGTTGGGGAGGGCGATTTCAGCGGATTGAAAGGCCATGGTCATGCCGTTTCCTGTGAATGGAGGAATGATCGCGTGTGAGTCGCCAAGGGAGAGTATGCCGGGAGTGGGTGCTTGATTGCCGAGGTCAAAGCCGGCAACAGCAGAGAAAGAGGAAGGTCGCCATTCTGCTGATTCAATGCGTTTGGCAAGGGCTGTATTCTGATTCTTGCGCAGGTAAGCAGGGAGGAGTGCTTCATGTTTACCTGAGATCTCGCGGCTAATCCGGAACAAACCGCATACGTTATACCAGCCGTCCTCGACAGGTGTGATACCCAAGTAGCCGCTCGGCCCGCTGTGCATTTCAAGTTGGGCGGTGGTGGAGATGTTTCGGACGTGAGCCTTGAGGCCTATCCATTCGCCGCGTGTGGGTATTCTGCCGGAGGCTTTGACGATGCCTGGCTGGTTTGGTTCTGCTTTTTTTCGAGAGTTCGTTTCTATGACGGCACCGACTTTGCGAGCTAGCTTCTGAAGCCGGTCGTCGAGAAGGAATCGTGAGATCGCAAGAGCGGGTTTAGGTAAGGTGTTTTCGCGGAGAAGCACGTCTTCGTTGAACCATCTGAGCGAGGTATGTTTAGCTGCATCGGAGAGGACCTCGGCAATGCCCAAACGGTCGAGGGTTTCTTCCGAGACTCCAGAGATGAATTCACCGCAGACACGGTGCCGCGGGTAGGTTCCCGCTTCATGTAAACGAACAGGAATCCCATGGTTTCGTAGGGCTATGGCAAGCGATAGACCGGTGAGGCCTCCGCCGATGATGTCAATGGGCTGTTTCAACTGTGTGACGCTAGCATGCGTTGAGGACCCCGCCATCTGGAACTTTGGAGAAACTCAGTAATTTGATTTAAGAGTCTTGTTTTGCAATCACTAGATTTGTGTTAAATCAGGCCCATGAAGATTTCTTGTTACACGGGTGGAATGGTTCAAACGAATGGCTATCTTGTTGAGAGCACCAAAGGAAACTTTCTTGTCGATGCTCCAAAGGGTATTTCGGGCTGGTTAGAGGAAAAAGGTGTGCGTCTTGATGAACTATATTTGACCCATCAGCACTATGATCACGTGGAGGATGTTGCAGCGTTGCAAGCGACGGGTGTGAAAGTTCTCGCGTGGGCTGAATATTCGAAAGACCTCACATTAGAATCTTTCGGTTCGAGTTGGGGGCTTCCCGAGGTCGCAGAATTCAAAGTGGACGAGCTGATAAGTGAGGGAGAGTGTAGCTTATTTGGTCAGAAAGTGCTCGTTAGTCACATTCCCGGTCATTCATCGGACAGCATTAGTTTTTATCTGGAAGATGAGAAAACCTTGTTTGCGGGGGATGTATTGTTCGCGGGTTCGGTGGGTCGCTGTGATTTGCCAGGTGGGAGTTTTGATAATCTGCTTTCAGGAATTCGTGAGAAACTACTGGCATTACCGGATGAAACTCGGGTTCTTTCTGGGCATGGGTCCGAAACCAAGATCGGGCGCGAAAAAGTCAGTAATGGATTTCTACGCTGAAGCTTACGGTTCCGGTATTACCGTGGCTTTTGGGATGATCTTTTGGAGAGTGGCTTCTTGAATTTCAGGTGGTTCTGTAAATCTTACGTTCTCCCATTGCGGTTTTTCGATAGGGCCGGAACCACGAAACTGGAAGAGTCCGTAAAATGGCCGGAGCGGAAGTGTGATCAGCCCGAGCAACCCTCTTGCGTTAAGCCGGAGCGTCATATCGATGGTGCGCTCACCTAGGTCGACCTCACCATCACCTGTAAATGTGACCGAGGTGGTCTCGGTTTGAAAATCTCGGGTTCTTAATATCCCATCATTAATTTCAAATGTGCAAGACGCTGTCTTAGCTTGCTCAAATCCACTGCGCTTATCACTGAACACTTTTGACAGGACCGTGGAAAGGGGACCAAAAATGGGGACGGAGAAAAGTTCGCCATCATTTAATGCCACCAAGCCTTTACCTTGCATGGTTTTGACATCGCCTTTAATCAAGCTGAACTCAATACGGCCAGTGAGATCACCACTGCCTTCCGTTGAGAAGCTGTATGCAGATGCTAAGGGAGTCATGCCGACTTTAGACCAACTGATGTCTCCGGTGAACTCGGATGTTTCGTTTGTCGCGAGAAACTCTCCACTAATAGAACCATCGAATACCTCCGCAGTAAGGTTTGAAATCCGAACATTTTTCCCTGAGACAGTCACACTGCCGCTTGGCTTGGATAGGCTGAGGTTCTTTCCAAGAAAATTATAGTTGGCGAGAGAGTTGGTATTGAAATCGATTTTGAGGTTGGTGCGTGCCTGCGGAGTCACATCAATGAGCCCTGAACCCGTGACCGCAGGTGGTCGATGAAATTGGTATTTTTCAAGGGAATCAGCGATGTCGGGTGCGAACATCCGGACTAAAGGCGCGGCCCAAACCTCACCACGAACCGATTCAACTGTTACGGTTTCCGGCTCTCGGTCATAGCGAATCCTACCAACCAAAGCGGTCCCAGTTTTTGGGCCTTTAAAGGTTTTTTGTAGGCTGTAATTGGAATAATCAAATGTGACTTTACCGTTATAAAAGTCAAATTCCTTACCATTCAGGTTGAATGAACAAGACGCACTATTTACCGGCACGTCACGATACGACATCTGTTTCAGAATGCCGTTTCCGCTGAATTCCCATGCGCGTTCTGTACCACTATCGAAGCTTCCCTCAAGTGTGATCGAGTTACTCGCATTCTCGTTTTCAGTGAAATCTCCGATGACTTTCTCAAGCGGCTTGCCCTCAAAAAACGGCTGGTAAAGTTTGATCGGAAGACTGGATTCTAATTTGATGCGGAAGATTTCCCCTTCCTTCAGAATCTTACCCCTTGCAGTTCCATCCGGTCGTTTTAGTTCAATATCGCGTAAAAATAAGTTACCATCCTGAAATGAGAACCAAGTTTCAAGGCTATCGAAAGGAATACCTCGGAGCATAATTGATTCACAGCGCGCTTGTCCGATTAAGTCCACCTTTGGCTTGATTGGGTCTTCTAGATTAAAACTCCCAGCAAAAGCGAGGTGTTGATCACCACCTGTTAGGAGATCCAACTTCAGCGGGAAGTTCAACCAAGAGCGGATAAATCGTGGGATATCGATGGAAGAATTGATGTCAAATCGACCGTCGCGGCTTCCAAGTTGATAATCGATACTTCCTGCAATCTCGCCCCGGGTATCTTCAGCTGAAAATGATGTCACGCTGAGTAAGTTCCGCGAGAGGCTCCCGCTCCCGATAAGGTTGCTCAGGCGGTATTGATTCTTCTCCACCGAGGGCGCGAATATCTGGAAAGTCGCATTCAGAGACTCTTTATCGGAAAGCCTTCCCGCTATGTTGATATCGATACGTGGCGCGTTTTCCGGATCAAAATTCCAGTTCTCAAGTTGCCTTAATGTATGTGCGATCATTTCCCGCCGTCTTCCGTTCCTACCTTCATCATCGGACCGACCTTTTCCTGAGGGCTTTGAAAGCAACTTAGCACTGAGGTTCACATCAATTCCTCCGACACGACCTGTGCCGTTACGGATTTCCATGATTTCATTACTCGGTATCAGAATAGTCGCGTTGACTCCTGAGAAGAGAAGTGACTCGCCAGCGGGCTTTTTCGGATCAACGGGTAAGATGAGCTCAGCATTCACCAGATTGATCTTACGTATTCTGAATTCCCCACTGGCGAGGCTGGCGTAATCAAGGACCAGTTGGACCTGCTCTAATGTGGAAATCTCATTAATACGCGCCTCCTCAGCAAACATACGCACGTCTTCTGCAACGAAGCCCTTAAATGGAATGTATGTTAGTGATCCTAGTTCAACGTGTGCACCATGCTTGGATATCTCGACTTCGAGGGCTTCTCTCCATTCATCGGGAAGACCCGTTTTGTTGGCCCAATAAAGTCCAACCATTCCGGCCGGGATGAAGGCGAAAAGGACAATCCAGATTGTCGTTCTCAGATTCCGTATCAGTTTGAGGCGCAACATCTAAGCTTTTAGTTTGGAATGGTTCCAGCGGAGCGAAAGGAGAAATACGGTTCTTTTCCTGCAGAGGGGCGTCCGATAATAAGGTGGTCCAAGAGCTTGATCTGCATGATTTTCGCAGCTTCTACGAGATTTTCGGTGATCTGAAAATCAGCTCGGCTGGGAGTTGGGTCGCCTGAAGGGTGATTGTGTATCAAGATAAAGGCGTAGGCATTACGCGTGATAACGGGTCTGAGGATTTCACGTGGATGAGCGGTTGTTTCATTTACCGATCCGGCGGAAACCGTCGTGGTTGAGGTGTGCTGAAGTCGACTATTTACTGTGATCACCAGTGCTGTCTCGGTAGGGAGATTATTCATTTGGTGGGCGAAGTGCTCGTAGATGAGCTCTGGAGAATCCAGTGGTTGAAGACTGATTTTTTCTCTAGCGAGACGGCTTCCGAGCTCAAAGGCGGCAGCAAGCTTGCAGGCTTTGGCGAGACCAATGCCTTTGTTGTTCATATATTCTGAAACAGGAAGCCGCCCCAGTTCCTGCAGGCTACCGTATTTCTCAAGTAGGTCACCGGCGACTTCGATCACGTTTCTACCGACAATTCCCGAGCTCAAGAAAATCGCCATTAGCTCGGCGTTGCTCAAAGCTCCCGCCCCGAATTTGTCGATCTTTTCGCGAGGAAGGTCGGAGTCGGTTGATTCGTTGAGTCGGGCCATGAGGGGAAAAAGCTGAAATTTTAAGACTTGTTGCGGTTTTTTGATACGGAGGTTGCGGATATAGCCAAAAGTTTCTCA
>Ga0307933_1002669_pt1 | contig 11997 bp, 9 predicted proteins | sample OrgLakmetageno88_FD_201811 | JGI IMG/M metagenome (GOLD analysis project Ga0307933, IMG submission 201811) | Saline water microbial communities from Organic Lake, Antarctica - #88 | ecosystem: Environmental > Aquatic > Non-marine Saline and Alkaline > Saline | place: Antarctica: Organic Lake...
GTCCAAAATCGCCAGTCGACGGTACGTTTGGTGGACTGGATGTGCAGTATGTGGAACGATCGCAGGCGTCGGCGGTACACTGTCTGGGCGACAATTTCGTTGACAAGCAGGCTTTTTGTTATCGCTCTTGCGAGATCCAGCATCTTTGCCACGAGAAAGAGAGCCATTTTGAGGTATTCTCGTCGCCCATACAGTCAGAGCTCAATACAAGCTTGGTCCAGTCTCACCGCGACTATGCTATCGTCTCTACAAGAATGGATACGGAAGTGCTCGAGGGCCGATCGATTCGCTTTGCTGAGAATGCTTGGTTTCCGTCGGTATCCGAGCTTTCGATGGTATCGTTTTACGAACTACCCTCGGATGTTGTATGGATTCCCTTTACGCTAGAGCTCTCGTATGCAAAGAATCCAGGGCATTTAATGTGGGATTTTTTTCTTCCCTTCTACACGTTGCTCGCAATGTACGGCGCGACAGACAAGCGCCTTTTGGTTACCACTCTCGATTCGACGTGTGCTTTTATGCGAGATTGCAAGAAGGTTGTGGCCAAGTTCCTTCCCTTGCTGGGTACGAATGTGCAAGATTTCTACAAGCAACGTTTGCGCGTGTCGGAAGGCGCACCGAGAACTGGCAAGGTCTGCGCTCGGCAAGGAGCGGTAGGGATTGGCATGCTCACCGACCATGGCTTTACGCGGCACGGACAGAATGTGGCCGATTACAAGCGGGTCCATAACGCAGGACGTGGTCCAATGTTCTGGGACTTCCGGCAATGGATGCTTCGTAACATGAAGATTGAAGAAGGGACCCGACGACCCAAGCCATTCAGAGTGTCCTTTTCCATAAACTCGTCCAACAATCCAGATCGACGCAAAGATTTTGCGCAGCAGATTGCCGCTGTGAGGAATGAATTCTCCAACAAAGACGTCGAGGTCAAAGTCTACGAGATGGCCAAGCTGACACTCGAAGAGCAGATCCACGAAGTGGTGGATACCACTATATTTGTCAGTGCCATTGGCGGATCGACCTCCATCGCCTCCTTCCTCCCGCGAGATTCGAGTCTCATCCTCTTCTTTAACGATCAAAAAAGCTTTGTTGGCGGCAAGACGGCAAAGAAAAACTTTCCCACAATGATGGACTTTGATTTCTGGAACAATGCGGCCTACGTGAGAACACACTGGTTACCAACTGGATCCATGGACGAAGAGCTGGGTCTTCAGACGCTCTTGCGATTGGTCACGAATGAACTCATCCTGACCCATAATATGATAGAATAGACTAATACACATACTATACGGTACTACGTCCGAGGTTTAGTACTAGCTATGTGGTCGAAAACGCCAGCACTGATCCATAGTGATAAATGAGACTATCTCAGGACGATAGAGTCCCCAAAGTCGTCCAAAGTGACGCTCGATCCGAGGCAATCCTCATGGTGTCGACGGCTCTTTTCACACGGTCTAATTCCGGGAATGGTTTGATTTTGTCCGTTTTAACGGGCGGCGGACGGACAAAACGGGCGCCCGCGGAGGGAAATGTCACTTTACCGGTACGGTCGCGGCGACATCTACGACTATCTATCTATCTTGTATCTACCGGTAGGGGCATAAAGTTCTGTCGCTGTCTGCGTCTATCTGCGGGTCTTCGTTTTCATTCTTGTTTCTACTGTAGGGTTCATAGTTCATTGCTAGAGGCGACGAAGGCAATCACGACAGAGTCTTATTGTGTGTTGCTCCTTGCTCGGTACATGTTACTAGTTGGAGGCTTGGACTGTTGTTACGGAATGTGTGAAGAAAAGCAGAAAGCTTCGGCGGTGACGCCCATCACGAGCAAGACGAGTTTTGAGCATTCGAGTTTGGTGCTCCGCGAGTCCAAAGAAGATGTCTTTAAGAAGTATGAAGTGATGAAAGTTCTCGGACAAGGAAGTATGGGGGCCGTCTGTCGCGTCCGCATCAAGACGGACAAGATTGGAGGATCAGCCTTTGTCAAAAAGGGCAAGGGTGGAGTCTTTGGTTTTGGTTTACTCGGTCGCAATAAGGGCGGCCGGGAAACGGGCGACACGCTCACGGAACGCAGCGACTCGGATCATCTTTATGCGCTCAAGAGTATCATTCTCGATCGTGTCTCTCCCGTCTTTATTCAGGAACTCATGAATGAAGTCGATATCCTGAAGAGTATGGATCATCCAAATATCGTCAAGGCACACGAGCTGTATTCCTACAAGAAGCAGTTATTTCTCGTGCTCGAGCTCTGCGATGGTGGTGACCTTTATACGCGTTCTCCCTACTCGGAACGAAAGTCGGCCAAGCACACGGCATCTCTGCTTAGTGCAATTCGATACATGCATGAAAATAATATTGTGCACAGAGACCTGAAGGTACGCTGTCTGTAGCCTGTAGCCTGTTACCTGTTCTATTCTGCTCGTCGATTTATCCAACGAAGGGAAGCGACCTTATTTGTCAAAGAATGATTCTAACACGTTTCTCACTTGCTTTCACTTGAAGTTCGAGAATATCATGGTACGTTGTCTGTTGCCCGTTGTATGTTGCCCGTTGTCTATTCTGCTCTACGATAGATCCAACGAAGGGAAACGACCTTGTCAATCAATTTAATTCTAACTCACTTTTCTCTCTTGCTTTGCAGTTTGAGAATCACAGCGACGACGCACAGATCAAAGTCATTGATTTTGGATTGAGCAAAAAGTTTCTTAATGGTAAGCCAGGATACATGACAGAGCGTGTTGGAACAATATACACCATGGCGCCGCAGGTCCTCCAGGGTATCTACAGCTCAAAGGCGGACTTGTGGTCAGTCGGAGTCATAGCCTACATGTTGCTGTCAGCTTCCAAACCCTTTTACAGCAAGCGCCGACGCAAGATGATTGACTTGATTATGCGAGGCGACTATGTGTTTGACGCACCGATTTGGAAAGATGTCCTGTCACAAGACTCCAAAGACTTTGTCGACACTCTGCTTGTCGTGGACCCGCGGCATCGTTCGGACGCCGCCCAAGCGCTAACGCATCCGTGGATTGTCAACCAGTCACAGTTGTCCGATGAGAAACCGTCGGAAGCTCTGCTGGGGCAAGTCGAGGATAGTTTGCTGAATTATCGACAAACGTCGGCTCTCAAAAAGCTGGCGCTCAATGTGATTGCTCACCGATCCACCTCATCGGAGATTCTGGAATTGCGAAGGGTTTTTGGCGAGTTTGACAAATCAAATGACGGGATCATTTCCTTTGCCGAATTCAAGGCAGCGTTGGAAAAAATGAACTACCCAGATGAAACCTTGCAGGAGATCTTTTCGAGCATTGTAAGTTAGCAACACTCGTTGGTATCGTATCGCGGTGACGTTTGTTTTGTACAAAAGCCGCTTGCTCATGCCATTTTTACTGTCTCCTTTTTTGCTTCTCTTTAAGGACGTGAACCAAAATGGAAAGATCATGTATACGGAATTTCTAGCAGCAACAATCGAGGCGCACGGTCATATTGAGGAAGATCGCGTCGCAGAAGCATTTGACAGAATTGACAGCGACGACACAAATTACATTTCTAAAAAGAATCTTCGTGAAGTCCTTGGCAAAGACTGCAGCGCTGCCGAGATTGATGCAGTGATGAAGGGCGCGGACACAAACGGAGACGGTAAGATTTCATACAAAGAGTTCCTTAACGCATTCCGGAAGGAGACACGCGACATGGCGGAGCATGTCGCGCAGTTGGGCAAGCACTCTACGCATAATAGTGAAGCCAATCTTGTCGGCCTCGATGCAAAGATCCCTGGTGGAAGATTTGACTCGAATCTTAGCCCGAGTCTCCAGTTGCAAGTTGATCGGCTACAGAAAAAGTAATGTGGACGTACGGTAAATATACACTTTTTAGTCACGTTATACTCGTGAAGCGTTTAATCTATTGCCTACGAGTACAGGCATGCCATGCATGCATACTGCATCACCGACTGGTTGATCTATTGCCCAAACCGACAAGATTTGTTGCCGAGCTCCATCCTTTCCTCACGGTCGATACGAACCCCTTCTTAGAGAGCGCAACGTCGGCCGAATCGCATCCTTTCATTTCCTCTTCACCCGGAATTGCAAACACTTGCAAGAACTCCTCAAAGCTTATTCGTCCGTCTCGCTTAAAGTCGCCCTCGGCGATTAAACTGTCGATGTACCGATCCTCAACCTGCTCCCCAAGCAAGTACTTGAGGTTCTTTCTCGATATGTACCCATTATCGTCTGTGTCCATGACGTCAAAAGCTTCGGCGAGTCGATACTCTTCGATTGTACCTTGCGTCTCCAAAGCAGCTGCTAAGAACTCGGTGTAGTTGATCACGTCATTGCAATTGATATCGATCTTACGAAAGATGGCCTTGATAGCGTCTTCAGAGTAGTCGAATCGAGCAAAGACGTCTTGAAACTCCTCCAGTGTAATGGTGCCAGTGCTCTTGGTATCAAACCGATCGAATACCTTCCGCAGTTCCGATATCTCTGTCGACCGAGACTTTTTGGCCACCACGTTCAACGCCAGCTTTCGAAACTCCCCTTGATCCGCATACCTGAGAATGCTCTCTCGCACTCGTTGTATGAACTCTTCTTCGGGTGCAGTGCTGTATCCCTCTAGACTACTAACGTCAGTCACCCAAGGGTGAAAGAGCGCTTGATCTGCTGACGGGCGATTTTGCGGGTTGACACTTAGCAGCTCGGTTACGAAACCCTTTGCTTTTTGGGAAATGTACGACCAGACTGTACCGTCAAAGTTAAAGTCTCCCAGCAACACTCTCGCAACGAGTTGTTTGGGCGTGTCCGCTTCAAAGGGTCTTTGTCCGTTCGACAGCAGCATGTACGTGCAGACGCCTATACTCCATAAGTCAGCCTGTGAGTTGTAGATACCCTGCATCGTTTGAGGGCTCATGGAATACAGTGTACCGACTCGTTCCGTCATAATGTCCCCCTTATACTTGTACTTTTTTGACAGTCCAAAGTCTATTACCTTGATACAGGCGTCGGGATCCTTGCTCTCAAAAATCACGTTCTCCATTTTGATGTCTCGGTGAATAATGGACTTTGAATGAAGATAGGATATGGCATTGAGGATCTGCTTTGCGACAGAGGCCGCCTGCTGCTCCGTGTATGGCAATCTCGCAAGCAAGTCTCCACCCGTACACAGCTCCATGACAATCATTAGCTTCTTGGTAAGCTTGACCGTGAATGTTTCGTACGGATTGATAATGTTCTTATGATCCAGAGTCTTCAAGATATCAATCTCGTTCTTGAGTTGATCAATCTGCTTGACTGGTACCAAGGCGAGATCAAAAACCTTGAGCGCGTACAGTTGGTGCAGTTGGTGTGCATCCAAGCCCTCGCTGGAACTAAGCGCTTCACCGCTATATATCATCTTTAATGACTTGGATGAGTGTAGTTTGGGACTGAGACTGACCCTCTTGATTAAGCTATTGAAGGTCTTGGAGGTATACCTGGGACTGAGACTGACTCTTCTGATTAAGTTACGACTGCTTCGAACGTTCTCTTCTCTCGCGGACCCTCCCACCATTTGGTCCTTCTTTTTGATCTTGTATATCGTGCAATTTCCGCCTCGCCCAATAACTTCTAGGACTTCGTAGACGTCGTAGAAATCATGCTTTGGATCTCGTTCTCTGACTAATGCTTCGTGAAAGGACCATACTCTATCGCGAGGCATACCAGGGGCGAAGCTACGAGTGCTGGAATCTTCGAGAGGATCCTTAAGCTTGCTGGCGCCTGCTCCCATGTCGTCTAATGCTTCAGGTAAGACGCTATATGTGCTACTAGTCTCGTTCAGGACAAGTCAATGGCGGCGATGGTTACGAGAGCGTTCTGGTCGAGAATTGTGAGCTCGACTTCACAGAACTCTGTTGCCATTGTCGCCCTTCGGTTTCGGGACCGGGGCTTCGTTCGCGGTCTTTTTCGTTTCTTTTTCTCTACTTCGCGCCTCTTTTCTGCCTCCTTTGTTATTCCCGAATAGGAATTAGTCCCGGCTTCGCTAAGACCTCTTGTTTTGACACAAAAACGATCGGAGAAGATTCATTCATTGCACAACCCGGTGTCCGCTGTCGACCATGAGCAGCAGCGACGCAGACCTAGACCTAGACCTAGACCTCTCTAGTGCATCAGAAGCCCAGGATCCACCTCCGTTGTCGCCTCTGTTGTCGGATTCGGAGGGGAAGAGAAAGAAGATGATGGCAGAAGATGCACTCCTTCAGATACCCGAGGAAGATTCCATCGCCGTACCGGTCGCTCCACCCGCCGAAAGAAAGCAAGTTACGATTGCCAAGCCAAGAGGACCGCACACTCGAACCTATTCCTCGGATAACTTTGGTGATATCGATGCCGACGCTTACGATGCTTCGGCAGAAAAGGAAGCCAAGAAACGGCCCGGTCTCGCCACCAAGTCGTCCAGCAAAAAGGGCTCGTTGCCCTTTATTCCAGCCGCTGCCAGTCGCGAAGATGATGAGCGCTTTACCGACAGGATTCGTCTTGGTATCTGTGCCATGGACAAAAAGGCACGCTCCAAGCCAATGGCAGAAATTCTATCGAGACTCAACGAAGACCACTTTCAGGTAGTCTTCTTTGGAGACGATGTTATTCTTAACAAACCGATTGAAGACTGGCCCGTGTGTAACGTCCTTATCGCTTTCTTTAGCAAAGGCTATCCGCTCGAAAAAGCAAAAGCCTATGTTGAACTACGCAAGCCAAACATTCTCAATGATCTAGGCATGCAAGAGCTCTTACAGGACCGTCGTCGCGTCTACGATCACTTGGAAGCCTCGGGTATTGACGTGCCCCGGCACGTTTACTTGAGTCGCGACGGCTACGCTTCGACTGGCACCGGAGACGGTGACGGACGCGCCGATCAAGAAGTTCAAGAGTATGACGATCACATTGAAATTAATGGTGTGACCATCCACAAGCCCTTTGTTGAAAAGCCAGTCAACGCTGAAGACCACAACATTGCCATTTACTATCCAACGTCTGCGGGAGGTGGTTGCAAAAAGCTCTTTCGCAAGATTGGCAATCGCTCTTCGGAATTTTATCCAAATATTAATGAAGTGCGCCGCGACGGTAGCTACATTTACGAAGAGTTTGTCGAGACGCAAGGAACAGACGTGAAAATGTACACGGTCGGCCCCGAGTACGGCCATGCCGAAGCGAGAAAGTCGCCCGCTGTGGACGGAAAGGTGGAACGAAACCCTGACGGAAAGGAAGTGCGCTTTCCAGTCATTCTAACGTTTCGCGAGAAAGAGATTGCTAGGCGTATTGTGCTCGTATTCAAGCAGTTTGTCTGTGGCTTTGATATTTTGAGAGTACAAGAGAACAGAGACTCGGTAGTGTCGTTTGTGTGCGATGTGAATGGTTGGTCGTTTGTCAAGAACAGCCGCAAATACTATGACGACTGCGCGCAGATTTTGTCCGAACACGTTCTTGCACTTGTAAAGCCTGCGGCTTTGAAGACATTTTCTACGCTAGATCCGTTGGTTACCACCAGTCTCAACCTGTTGGACGAAGAGATTCTTGAAGAGCAGCCAAAGAAACGGGAGACGTTTCTCTCGCGAGCCGCTCGTATGCTGCAAGGAGAGCCCGAGGAGGGAGGAAGGGACAATGCGGATAGCGTATCGCTTGCGTCGGGTACTACTGGTGACACTGGTGACGACGGTATTTCGCCTTCTCGTTCGGAAACTGCCGATTTGCTATCGTCAGCGGCCGCGACGTTGGTCGAGGGTGCACTCCCTGTACGAGATTTCCCCACCAACTTGACTTCGGAGCCTGCCTCGATGAATGCTTCGACCAATAGCTCTGTCGTCGCAGAGGAGGAGGAGGAAGAAGAGGTCCACCGCCGCAGGTCGTCAAGCTTGCCAGGATCGCATCAAGAGGAGTTGCGATGTGTTGTGGCTATTATTCGGCGTACGTATCTATTTCTTGTTGCATTAGACTAGTTGCATTATTATACCTGTCTACTGCCCTCCTCTTAAATGACCGAACTCACACTTTCGATTCGGCTTATTTCATTGCAGACGGGGACCGAACGCCAAAGCAAAAGCTCAAGGTGAACATGACGGAACCGCATATCCTCAAGTTCTTTCACGACCATTCGAAGGATTGCAAGAAAGACCTAAAAGTCAAAGCGAAAGCGCCCATGACGGAGTTTTTGCAAACTGTCAGGACCACTCTGGGCGACCTACAGAAAAAGGATGAAGCTCAGCGTTATCAATTGATGCACATGCGAGATATTCTGGAGCGCTGGAAGATTGTCGGACTGAACCGAAAGCTTCAGGTCAAACCTAGAAAGTTTGAAGAGTACACGAACGAGGATGGCGAGATCCAAGAGCGTTGTACGGAGGTTCAGCTGATTCTAAAATGGGTATGTATTTAGCCGTGTTCGACTGATTCAGTGAGCGTATCTTTCATTCAATCATTCTCACAACCATTCAATGTCTCTCATGAACGGCAGGGTGGAAATTTGACAAAACTTGGTGAGAAACAGGCGGTCAACTTGGGCCAGCGTCTGCGTCACGAGATGTATCCCGATGCTCCTGGAGGCGGTATTCTTCGCCTTCACTCGACTTTTCGGCACGATCTCAAGATCAAGACTAGCGATGAGGGTCGTGTCATGAAGACAGCCGCAGCATTTGCGAAAGGACTTCTGGAGCTAGAAGGCGACCTCCCGCCAATTCTTGTGTCTCTGGTCCACAAAGAGAAAGGCAGCATGCACATGCTTGACCCCTCGGGCAACAAAGAGGTGAAGACGGAGCTCGACGAATGCAAAGAGAAGATCACGGAAAACTTGCAGAGGGACATTGATATCCCTACTGCTTCCGAAGAGGATCTGGAGCAACTCGTTGGTCCCAAGGAGCTCATCTCGTTGAGGGGCGCTCTCACTGAGCTTGGAAACCCTAGAAAGAAATTGTTCGCTATTCACGAGACGATGGGTTTGTTGATTGAGCAATTGGAAGAGATGTTAGGTGCGATGGGTAGTGGCGACGAAAAACGAATCGAGGGTGGCGAAGGTCTCGAAGGTAAAGACGACGACGATGTCGCACTAAGGTATGTTCGATTCGGTGTCTACGCACGTTCGATTCGTTCCAACATCTCTCACCCACCCACCCCGTTGCGTTCCTACAGCGGTGTCAAGCTCTACAAGGGAGAGACGCTCCTTGAATTGACTGAACGTTGGCGTTTCATCTACGACCGCTTGTACGACACAGATACAGACAAGTTTGATCTGTCGCGCATCCCCGACGTTCACGACAACGTGCGATTCGAGTGAGTGCGCCACGGTGGTGCCCGAGGTCTTTTCTTCGCTTTGTGTACCTTTCTAACACTTGCGTTCCTATGTCTTGTCAACTGTTCGTAGCGTTCTACACAACCCACACCTGGGTCTGTCGAGTACTCTGGAAAAGCTTTATAAACTTGCCAAAAGCATAGCTGACTGCGTTGTACCGCAAGAGTACGGAACAACAATCGCAAAGAAGTGCAGCGTTGGTGTGAAAATATGCCGTGGTCTCCTCGAAAAGATCAAGTAAGTATCGCAGGGCGTTCCGCGTATCATGTGTATCCTTACATTCGATCATCCCTTATCTCACGCGCGCATTATTCTCTCTCGTTCCAGGTACGATTTGGATGTCGCACGCACCGACAACGAAGTCGACATGCGCTACATGATCAATATGGACTACTCGGCCGATTTACCGATCAACACTATGGGACGTCGCATTCGCACACGCCTGTATTTCACATCCGAGTCGCACCTGCACACTGTCCTCAACACCTTTCGTTACGCCAACTTTGGTTGCATGAAGCCGCTGCTCTCGGAGCATGGTGTTTCCGTTATCAATGCCACACCCGAGCTGTGCTATCTCACGCAGATTGTGATTCGGGTCTTTGAGGACAATCGTCGAGACATGAAAGACCCGCGTCGTTTCCGTATCGAGATTCTCTTTAGTCCGGGAGCGACCTCCACACCTTTGCACATGCACGAGTTGCAGCGCGACTCGGATACTACGCGCTTTGACACGTCTCCTCTTCAGATGATTGGCCGCGAGGGCTTGACTTGTCAGGAAATGGAAGACTTTTTCGAGCAAGCCATCATGGCTGGCCGCACCGAAGACGAAGATAGTTACGAAATGCCTTCTACATCCACGGCTGCCGAGGGAGTGAAGAAAAACAAGAAGAATAAGGCCGGCAAGAAGAAGAAAAAGGTTGAAATTGCGGATCCCCCGACCAGCGAAGACAGGGTCTACTCTGATGAAGGCACGACTTCACCGCTAAAGGAAGACATCACAGGCGAGCTCGAGAAGATGACTCCGAAACTGAGTAACGTTCACAAAAAGACACCGCCCACAGCAGCAGCTGCAGGACCCAACAGTGCCGAGGGCGCTCTATTGCCACTCGAAACCGAGGCGCCAGTACCTGTATTAGAAGTAATTTTGCCAAGCGCCTCTCTTGTTGATGTCGTCCCAAGGACCGTGTATGGCGGCAACAGCAATGGGGGCGATCACGGCGATAATAAGAGTATTGATACCGAGCCGGACAAAGGCCCGAGCGAATCAGGTCATTACGCGAGAAAGTACTTTTGGAGTGCGGTTGCAGTTGGCAGCTTTGCTGTTGGCGTGAGTTGCCTGATTGCTGCGCTTCGTCTCACTGAAGACGCCCGAAAGTCGCGTCGATGGGCTTCTGGTCGTCGTTACTAAAGAATTAAGAGAGACTACCGTACTACTATTGCTTGCACTACAGTATCCACATTTTAAATGTTATACTACGTACTACAGTAGACTACTAAAAGTCTAAGGGTACCAGAACGATACGAAGTTTAACCCGCGATGGTCTCGGAAAGCCTCTTGGTAATATAGTCGTGCGCCGTCATGGGCGGATACTTGAATGGTTCATCGCTCACACCTTCAATCTTATCGAGCACGCACTCCTTATTGGCGTTGCAAAAAAAGGCAATGGAATACCGTTCCGGAATAAGTTTCGATTGTCCCGGCGGCTCTACCACTTGATGCGGCGTGGCCTGGAGCACATCGTTGGTCCACTGCTGTAGCATATCACCCACATTGATCACGATACCGCCCGGAACGGGGGGCACGTAAGTCCAGTCTCCGCCGTGAGGCTGGACACGGAGACCACCAATGGCATCTTGCGAAAGCAAGGTGAGCGTGCCATAGTCCGTGTGACGAGCACCGCGGACAATTGGTTCGTTGGAATCCACCGGCACCATGTTGGCGTCCTTTTTGACCTCTGGATAGTGCAGGAGACGAAGGTTACAGTGCTGGCCGTTGCACTTTGCATTGAAAAAGTCTGGGTCGAGATCAAAGCCCACCGCAATGTACTTCATGAGACGAAGGTAGAGTTCGTTAAAGGTTGTAAAGTAGTCGGTAAAGTCCTTTTTGAAATCTTCATTCGCCAGCTCTACCGGCCAGTGGTTTGGATACTCGGGTTCGTCATTTCGACCGATCTCAAAGGTTTCCTTCTTGTCGGGCTGTTGTGGCGTGGTATGAGTTTCGTCTCCCATGGCGATAAAGCCCCGGTTGGAAGTGTGTCCTTGATACTTGTACTGTTGCTTTGTGGCGAGCGGTAGGTCAAAAAACGCTTTGGAAGATGCAAAGCTGTTGGTAAGAGTGGAAGAATCCACGCCGTGGTTGACAACAATGCAAAAGCCAATCTTGGTAAAGGCGTTGAGCAGTTCCTTGGCCACGACAGCCTCGTCGCGCGACAAGTCGATAATGGGGATCTCAAAGTGCTCTTTACTACTGTCTGCTGCCGTCATGGTTGGATAGTGAAAGTTGATAGTGGTGTGTTGATACTGTAGTGGTGTGATGATAGTGGATAGTGGTGTTGGCGGTCGACACAATGAATGATTGAAGATCAACAAAGATCAACAAGATCCAAGATCATCTCGTCGATTTCCAAAGATCGCTTGCATTGTCCTGTTTTAGTATGATCTACAAAGTACACAATTTAGAAACGCCTTT
>Ga0307933_1002682_pt1 | contig 11936 bp, 11 predicted proteins | sample OrgLakmetageno88_FD_201811 | JGI IMG/M metagenome (GOLD analysis project Ga0307933, IMG submission 201811) | Saline water microbial communities from Organic Lake, Antarctica - #88 | ecosystem: Environmental > Aquatic > Non-marine Saline and Alkaline > Saline | place: Antarctica: Organic Lake...
GTCGCATCGCTACACCAGACTGTAGCGAACTCGCGCTAGCGAGGTCTCCCCTGTTCAAATGTCTAGTTGCTAGGCGTGTTTTGAGTGCCTAAAAAAAATAAGAGTTTAAAGCGACCAGGAAAGATTTTTTATGCACCCGTGCTGCTCATACCGATTCGCTTAAATCTTGATAAATTAAATTTCGCAAAAGCGTGGTACCAAGAAAGCCATTTTTGTAGCGGATCGACGAGAGTCGTTCCGAAGCGGCATGCCCGGCAAACGGCATCATTATCATGCTGCCGCTACGAACTGCGGCAACGAACCAACTTAACCCCGGGACTAGGAGGACCAGACTACCCTTCCGCGCGTTTGCGGGCGTCGACTTCGATCGCGTCGAGCATGGTCTGCATGACTTTAGCGGCGGCCTCTTTGACCGCAGGCAACTCTTCCGGCTCGCTCACATCGGAGCGGCCAAAAACGTAGAATTTGATCTTCGGCTCGGTGCCGGAGCCGCGCACTGCGAAGCTGTAGCCGTTACTGAGTTCGAAAAAGTAAAAGTCCTGCGGTGCAATCCGTTTACCATCAGCATCGAAGATTTCATCCTTTCCAAAATCAGTGAATTTGGAAACGTCCACATCGCCGAAAGCCTTCGGCGTATCACTGCGGAATGATTCGAGGATGTTTTTAATTTTCTGCGCTCCGGCAGCACCTTCGTAGTAAATATTGATCGTCTTCTCCTCGTAGTAGCCATGCTGGAGATAGAGCGAGTCAAGATACTCGGGGAAAGTCATTTCATTGGCCTTCAAGTAGGCTGCCAGTTCGCAGAACATCACGACAGCGGCGTTGGCATCTTTATCACGCACCTTATCGGTCGCAAGGTAGCCGTAGCTCTCCTCTCCACCAAAGACGAAGAAGGTGGAATAGTCGAGAAGCAGGTCCGCGCGCGTCCAGACATCGCAAGCATCATAATCAAGCGCGATGCCCTCTTTTTCAAAGAGCTTAGCTTTCATCTCAGCCTCGTATTCGGCGAGCTTTTCGCCGATCCATTTGAAGCCAGTCAGCGTGTTAATTGTTTTCAGACCATGCCACTCGGCGACGGATTCCTGCATCGGGCTGGTGACGAAAGTTTTAATCAAGACGGCGTTCTTCGTGCCATCTTCAGGAAGGATCTCGGCATCCTTGAGCGTGGAGATGCGATACTCCGCGAGCACAGTTCCGATCTGGTTACCAGTTAGCAGCACCATATCGCCATGCTTATCGCGCACTGCCACGCCCATACGATCCGAGTCGGGGTCGGTCGCGAGAACGACGTCGGCCCCAGTCTCGTTGGCCTTTGCAATAGCCATTTCAAGCGCCTCCGCATTTTCAGGATTCGGCGACTTCACCGTCGGGAAGCGTGAATCCTGAATACTTTGCTCAGGCACTTCGATCACTTCGACGCCGAGCTTATTCAAAACCGGAATCGAGCTGATTGCACCCGTGCCGTGAATTGGCGAGAAGACGACCTTGGGTGCTACTTTCTGGATGACCTCTCGGTCGACCACCATCTCCTCAAGAATCGCGAGGTAAGGCTCGTCGGCTTTTGCGTCGAGCGTGATGACTGGGGCAAGATCAATATCGAGAAACTCCGGAAGTTCTTCGAGCGTCACTTGACCCACAAGACCGACGATACCTTCGGCATGCGGTGAGACGACCTGCGCACCATCTTCGAAGTAAGCTTTAAAACCATTATCATGCGGCGGGTTATGGCTGGCCGTAATGACCGCACCGCAAGTGGCGCCGAATTCACGCACCGAGAAACTGAGTTGTGGCGTCGAGCGTGGGCCGTCAAAAATCAACGCTTGGCCACCAAGCTTGCACCAAGTCGATGCCGCAAGCTCGCAGAAGTGGCGCGAGAAGTGGCGCACATCGTGCGCAATAATAAATCGTGGCAGGTCATGGCGGCCGCTGTCTTTGAGATATTTATCGCAGTAACGAAAGAGGCCGATGGTGGCCTTGATGATGTTAAAATCATTTAAGACATTTGTGCCGACCGCTGCATGCTCAGGCGAACCTTGCGGGCCCTCGGTGCCAATCTCTGCGGAGGCAGAGACGCGGCCAATCGTGCGTCCGCGAATACCACCTGTGCCGAATGCCATATTAGTGTAGAAGCGGTCATTGAGCTCATCCCAAGCCTCTTTCTCGACAAGCTCGTTGATGCTCGCGCCGACCCATCCAGGGAGAAAGTCCGCCGTGGACCATGCTTTAAGGTTGTTGACGGTGCTTTCGAGGATCTTGCCCTCTGCGCCAGCCGCTTCGATTTTTTCTATTACGCTCATGGTTAGATTTCTGATGAATAATGAATGATGACTAATGGGATGACCGATGGTGAAACTATTACTGAATAATGAGCCCGTCGACAAGCTCAGGCTTTTGCTGCAGTGCTTTCCACTGATCGACGAAATCCTTTTCGTCTGCGGCGAAGCTGTGGCTAATTTCAAAAGTGATGGCGGGCAAGCCTGAGTCGTCAGTGCCGACCTCGACTCCGGCAGCCTTGAGCCAACGCGCGAACATGCGTAGTTGATCCTCTTTACAGCTCTTAGGCGAATCGACGCCCTCGGCATTTTTCACGGGGCTGAAATCATCGCCTCGTGCAGCTTCGATAATAACGGGGTTCTCAGCCAGTGGAAGTGCGTCGAAGACAAACATCTCGAACTTCACGCCGTTCGCCCCATCCGGCTCGACAACTGCCCCGTTCACATCGACAAAAGGAATCTTCTTATTGGCCCGGTGAAAGGGGAGCTTCATGTCTGCAGCGTCACCCCCGGCGCGGGCAATAAATTCACGGTCGAAAATATGGATGGCTACACTGCCCGCCCGGAAACGAATCGAGCCGTCGGCAGCCGTTTCCTCCTGCATACTTTCCGGCATGTCACTGTATTCGATCACTTTACTGACGCCGTCCTGCACGCAGAAGTGGCCGACCTTTTCCAGCGCGTAGGCCTTCGGCACCATTTTGCTGGAAAGTTCGGAGTTACCCAACACGTGGAAGCCGACGAAGGCAGGGTCCACACACTGCACGATCGGATTATCGACCTGAAAGTAGCTGACGATGTCGATACCTTGCGCTCGCATAGTATCCACTGCGCCGCTGCGGACAAGCGCTCTCAGAGCACCGCCGTGTCCATCCGGAGTCATGGCAATCGTAGCTTTATCCGAGAGTAGAATCTTACCCTCCAGGTCAACGGCTGGCACGAGGCCCTGCACGATAAAGTGCACGCTCTCTTTCGGAAGGCCGAAGTAAGCGTTCTCCTCGAAGGCGGCTACGGTGGCGTCGTTGTTGATCTCACTGGTTAGAATAAACCAGGGGATCGTTACACCGAAGCGTTCGCCTGAACGCAGGATCTTCTCTGCGAAGACCTGGAAGAGCGTCTTGTTTGTTAAGGGCGTCACAGGATAGGTGCCCTTCGGCCCATCGTAGCCCAAGCGCGTGCCTTGACCTCCGGCGACAGTGAAGGCCGCGACGCGCCCGCCCTTAATGGCATCGCCGCCGGCAGCAAAAGCTTTCTGCCACTCGGCAGCATCGCCGCCGTTTTCAGGCAGCGCGATATAGGGCGCTGGCTCAAGACCCGCCAAATCGACTGAAGCGTGCGAATCACAAAGCACATGCTCCTGCACCAGCGCAGCAGCCTCGGGCAAGTCAATGGTGCTGGCCTGCGCCAAGAGCTTTTCTTTCCCAGAGTCGTCGAGTTGATCAAAAAAACGAAAGACCTGCCCTTGGCCAGCTTCCTCGAATTGGTTGATGAGTGTTTCCATAGTTTGTTAAATTAGTCGTTTAAGAAAGGATTCAGTCAAGGTATAGAGATCAGGCCATGGAGATCAGGGCTCATCCGAGAAGCGAAAGAGTAACTCGTCCGGCCGCGAGTAGCCAAGACGCTCGCGCACAACCCGCTCGAGAAACTCTGGGTCATCGAGCAAACGAGCGAGATAGACCTCCTTTTGCTCAAACTCTTTTCGAGCTTGTATGAGTTTTGTCTCAATTCTATCTTGTCGGGCTTTAAAGTTCTGAAACTCACGATGGGTTTTCAGCAGCAGCCCTCCGAAGAAGACCACCAACACGCCCAGCATGCCCAATAGCATGACCAATAGAACGCGCTCCCGGCGCTGTGCAGATTTGACCGACATTTCTATACCAGAGAAGGTGATTTTTCATCCATTGAAAAGGGTATTCTAAGCGAACCTATGTATCAGGACTATTTTGGATTTTCGGAAATGCCCTTCCACGTGACGCCGAACCCGCGTTTTCTCTTCCTCAGCCCTACACACGAGGAGGCGCTGCAGCACCTGCGCTACGGTATCGAGGACAAGAAAGGCTTCATCGTGCTAACCGGCGAGGTGGGCTGCGGGAAAACGACGCTCTGCCGAAAGCTGCTCGAAGAGCTGGAGGCCCGCGAAGAGGTCGACACCGCCCTCCTCCTCAACCCCCGTGTCTCAGAGACGCAGCTCCTGCGCGGCATAATGAAGGAACTCGGCGAGGAGGTAAAGGCGCGCTCGACAAACGACCTGCTCGACAAAATGAACGATGTTTTACTAGAACGCATCGCTGCCGGACGGGAAATCGTTGTCATTATCGACGAGGCGCAGAACCTCTCTTTCGAGGTCTTGGAAATGCTGCGTATGCTCTCCAATCTGGAGACCTACGACCAAAAGCTTCTGCAAATCATCCTGATGGGCCAACCGGAGCTAAATATTAAACTAAAGGAAGAGCGGCTACGCCAACTACGGCAACGCGTATTGGTGCACTATGACCTCCAGCCGCTAAACGCGCACGAAGTGCAACTCTACATCAACCACAGACTCTCTCTAGCCAGTAACAACAGCAGCGTCCAATTCACTCCTAGAGCAGCGAAGAAAGTGGCCGCCGGCAGCCTGGGCATTCCGCGCATGATCAATAATATTTGCGACAAATCACTTTTATCGGTCTTCATCCGCAACGGCAACGAAGTCACCTGGTGGGATGTACGCAAAGCCCTCAAAGACATCAATCGACTCCACCGCAAATAACCGATCAACCATCAGCAATCAGTCATTAACCATAATGTCCTTAATCAACCAAGCCCTGCGCAAAGCTCAACGCGACCGCACACCCGAACGGATGCCGGATGGCCAATCGAGTGCCCCTGAGTCGACTGCCTCCGGTAGCGAAAATACACAAGGGATGAGGATGGGGCTGGTCATCGGCTTGGTCGTCGCCGTTGCCGTCTTAATCGGCTTAGTCGCAGGCCTCAGCCTCCTGCTACTTAGAGGCAAAGAAGATGCGCCCGCCGCTCAGCAGCTCGCGACCCTCTCTACCGAAACAGCTACGCCTACAACTCCTGCCTCGGTCGAACCCATCCAAGCTGCGACCGAAAGCAAACCGGCTGCCGACGATCCAATCGCACGTGATCAATCAACATCCGTCGTCGACGAGCTACGTCTCGCGCGCGAAGCCGCCGAAACGAAGGCCGCGGCCGAAGCACAAGCTGCCGAAGTAGCCGCAGCACGTGCAGCAGCCAAACCCAGCCCGGAGATTATCGATTGGCTTTCCAGGGCTCAAATCAGCGGCGTCAAACTTTCCGAGACAGGAAACAAAGTCATCCTCAATGGCGAACCTTACGTGGTAGGCGAATACGCTAACTACACGCTGGGCCTAAAGGTGTTTATCATCCAAGAAAAGCGGGTCCTCTTCATCGATAAGAATGGCAAGAAATACATGAAGCGGCTCTAGGGCACTTCCGGAAACCTCCCAAGAACCGTCTTTAATCGATACACTTCAGGCTAGCCCTTTAAATAGCTTTCGGCCGCTTTGATAGATCGAAAGTTTCGATACCCTCGATAACACTATAGTCGCGGGCATTGGAAGTTAGAATTCGGGTGACTCCATGCTGGCAATAAATAGCTGCTATTTCCGTATCGTGGATACGTTTTCGACCCAACCGGTAGCCGAGCAACCAATCATATTGTAGCTTAATCGACTCTTCAGTCGGCAGTTGCAGGACAGTTTCTTTACTTTGCAGCCAATCTCGGACAACGCCTGTGGCTTGATCCATTGAAAGAGGATTTTCGAATCGCTTCGCATCTGTGACAACATGGATGAATTCATCCAAAATTATTGGGCAAAGCGCGAGCGAAGTATTATTGGCCAAAAAATACGCTAGCCAAGCGCGCGCACTGGCATGATTCGGATGCTCGATTAGCGTATGCGCGAGTAGGAACGGTGTATCAACACCGATTGTTGTAGATGTGCGTGGAGCCATGTCGTCGAGTCCTCTTTAGACGTTCACCATCTCACCCAATAAATCGTCAGACTCATCGAAGGGTTTACGTATCTTGCCTACAGAAACACTTCGAAGCTCAGAAAGGCTACCCTTGGCTCGTGGGCTTATTTCTTCCTGATAATAGCGCTCCATCGCTTCACGTATCAGTTCAGATGTTTTACGATCTTTACCACGAGCATACTCTTGGAAGTTTTTATATATCGGCTCAGATACATTAACTGTAATGGTTTTCATACATGTAAGTATATGTATGTCTGAAAAAAATCAAGTAGGATTATTCTGAGGCACGTTCGATCAGGCGTTCTTTTTCTTCGACCTCAATCGTGGCATCTTCAACTGCCTTTCGAGCAGCTGCGGGTTCATCTTCTGCCCATGAACGGACACTGAGGTCTCAGCTATTCCGCCTACGGTTTTCATCATCGACGCGATGTGATCAAGGCTAGGACAAGCGGCAAGGCTTAGCTTTTAGCGTTTGGAAATATCACCTACTCAACTAGTGAATCTTCATATTTTTCCACGGAGTGCACCGTAGTAACTGGCTTTAGGCCAGGATAGATGCCTTTCGCGCAAAGAGCTCGCCCGCATCGAGGGATAAACCCTCTCTCTAAGAAAAATGAAAAACTTATTGGTCACTCAACCGCCTCCACAACATCAACCGCCTCGAAATGCTCCATTGTTAGCGCGTCACCGTCGAGTTTGAAGCGCACCGTGCTTTGCTCAGTGAGATCGCCAGCAATCAAAGCACGAGCCAGGCGCGTCTCGACTTGCTTCTGGAGGAAGCGCTTTAGCGGACGAGCACCATAGACGGGATCGTAGCCGCGCTCGGCGACCCAGTCGCGGGCGCTGTCGTCAAATTCGATCGTGATGCTGCGTTCGGCGAGGCGCTTGTTTAAGTCAAGCAGCAGCAAGTCGACGATCTTGGTGATCTCTTCCAGCGTAAGCGGCTTAAAGAGGATCGTATCGTCGATTCGATTGAGGAACTCCGGACGGAAGCCCTGACGCAGCTCACCTAGCACGGACTCACGGACGCTGTCCGGGATTTCACTACCCACTACGCCTTCGGTAAGGAAGCGGCTACCCACGTTCGACGTCATTATAATGATGGTGTTTTTAAAATCCACCGTGTGCCCCTGTGAGTCGGTGATACGTCCGTCGTCCATCACCTGCAGGAGGACATTAAAGACATCAGGGTGCGCCTTTTCGATCTCGTCAAAAAGAACTACGCTGTAGGGCTTGCGGCGCACCGCCTCCGTCAGTTGACCACCTTCATCGAATCCGACGTAGCCGGGAGGTGCCCCGATAAGCCGGGCCACCGAATGCTTCTCCATGTATTCGGACATGTCGATGCGCACGATATTATCCTCACTATCGAAAAGTGTTTCCGCAAGGGTGCGCGCGAGTTCAGTCTTACCGACCCCGGTTGGCCCGAGAAAGAGAAAACTCCCGATCGGGCGGCGCGGATCTTTAATCCCGGCTCGCGCGCGCAGGATGGCTTCGGAGACAAGGTTAACACCCTCATCTTGTCCGATCACCCTTTCATGTAGGACATCCTCCAGTCGAAGAAGTTTCTCTTTTTCTCCCTCGACGAGACGCGTCACGGGGACGCCTGTCCACATTGAAACAATGTCAGCAATTTCTTCCTGAGAGACTTCTTCTTTGAGGAGAGCACCCTCTTGCACTTCAGCGGCTTCGAGTCGCCCTAAGCGCGCTTCCAGTTCAGGCATCTTTCCATGGCGCAGCTGGGCAACCGTATTCAAATCATAATTACGCTCGGCCTTTTCCATCTCAAGACGCGTGGTATCGATCGCCTCGCGGACCTGGCGAATTTCATCGATTGCGCCCTTCTCGTTATCCCACTTGGCGCGAAGCGCAGACTCCTTCTCCTTCACGTCAGCGAGTTCTTTGGATAGCACGCCCAAGCGCTGCTTGGAGGCGTCGTCCTTTTCATTTTTCAGAGCAGCCTCTTCGATTTCGAGTTGAAGCGCACGGCGCGAAAGATCATCCAACTCCTTTGGCATGCTATCCATCTCGGTGCGGATCATCGCGCAAGCCTCATCGACGAGGTCGATGGCTTTATCAGGCAGGAAGCGGTCGCTGATGTAGCGGTGTGAGAGCACGGCCGCTTGCACCAGGGCATTATCCTGAATACGCACCCCATGGTGCAGTTCGAAGCGCTCACGCAGACCACGAAGGATCGAAATGGTATCTTCGACATTCGGCTGATCGACAATCACTGTTTGGAAACGTCGCTCTAGAGCAGCGTCCTTTTCGATGTATTGGCGATATTCGTCGAGTGTGGTGGCTCCGATACAGTGCAGCTCGCCGCGAGCCAACATGGGCTTAAGCATGTTACCGGCATCCATAGCACCTTCACTCTTACCCGCGCCTACAATGGTGTGCAGCTCATCAATAAAGAGCAGGATACGGCCCTCGCTGCCTTTGACCTCGGCGAGCACCGCCTTCAAGCGTTCTTCGAATTCCCCCCGATACTTCGCACCGGCAATCAACGACCCCATATCGAGGGCAAAAATTGTTCTGTCCTTCAAGCCCTCCGGCACGTCACCACGCACGATGCGCTGAGCAAGCCCTTCAACGATAGCGGTTTTACCAACACCTGGCTCACCGATCAATACAGGGTTATTCTTCGTTTTACGGGAGAGGATACGGATCACGCGGCGGATCTCGTCGTCACGGCCGATCACCGGATCAATCTTTCCCTTGCGCGCCTGTTCGACCAGATCGATACCATATTTTTCCAGCGCTTCGAACGATGCTTCCGGCGTGCGTGAGTCCACCCGCTGACTTCCGCGTGCTTCTTTGAGAACAGCTAAAAACTTCGAGCGATCGATTTCGAACTGCTGAAAGAACTTTGACAGTTTACCTGTAGCTGCATCAAGTAAGCCCAGGAACAAGTGCTCCGTGCTTACAAAGTCATCAGAGAATTCGCCCTTGGCCTTTTGGGCAGAGGCCAGCACCTTTTGAAGAGAGGCCGAGATGTAAACCTGACTCGCATTCAAGCTGCCACTTGCCTTCGGCAGCAGATCCAGCTCGCGCTTGGCAGCAAGCTCCAACGCGGAAGGCGTAATGCCCATTCGCTCAAGCAGACCGGGCACAATGCCGCCGTCCTGCTGAATGAGCGCGAGGAGCAAATGCCAGACATCAATTTCCTGCTGACCATTCTGCTGGGCCAGCGTTTGTGCCTCCTGAAATGCGAAGGCTGATTTTTCGGTAAAACTGTTGAAATCAATGTTCATACTTAAACGCTATGCATAGATCATTCCAATATACTCAGCGTTTTAGCGTTATTTCAATGATACGTATGCCATTTATATTCAAGCTGTTGAGAGTGAAATAGATTCAAAACAACAACAGGATCGCAGTCAAGCGTGCGCCAAAACCAGACAAAAAGAGACAAATAGTCCCGCCTATCCGACACAGTCGGAAATTGAGAAAATAGTAGCGGGAGCTTCCAGCTCGCGAGATTCGAAACGCTGCAGCTCTACATATCCACCAGTCCTCGACGGGAGCAGGATGCTCCCACTACTTTTGACACTCGATAATCATTATTCTCGAGAAAGCGTTTGATTTGTCAGCCTTACTCGTTGCCTTTCTATCTTTTAAGATTCTTCATTATCTATGCCGACCTACATATACCAAGAAATCCTGCCTGACGGATCTGAAGGCGATTGCTTTGAGTTCGTCCAACGGATGTCTGATACTCCACTGAAAGCCCACCCGAAGACCGGGAATCCAGTGCGCAAGGTCTTCGTCGCGCCGAATTTGCCGACCAAATACACCGAGGCGGCCACCAAGAGCAAGTTAACCGACGAAAATGTCGAGAAGCACGGCTTTACGCGCTACGAGAAGGACAAAGTCACTGGCCGCTATCACAAAACCGCAGGCAAGGACAAACGTGCTCCGGACGTCGTGGATGCTAATAAACTAAAGGCAATGCAACAAAAGGGCGTGCTTTAGGAAAAGAAAGAAGCACTTGACTTGTTTCATATGATATGTCTGTGTGTTTCATATGAAATACAAGCAGACAGGCCCGCACGCACTCATCGTCGGGGAAGCACAATCGACCTATGCTGAAAATCCGGCCGGACTGGTCGATCGGATACTAGCAGGATTGCCCGTTGAAGAATTCGACGGCCTACGCGAGATGCTGGGGCTGTCCGTTGATCAAATGGCAGCGAAAATCGGTATATCTGTGGCGACGCTTAGCCGCCGAAGGGCTCGAAAACAAGCGCTGGACCGTGACCACAGCGACCGGCTGATGCGCTATGCCCGCCTCTACTGGATGGCGGTCAATTTCTTTGACGGTGAGACGGCAGCCGCCCGCAACTGGCTGGCGAGTCCGGCCCGCAGCCTCGGCGGGCGGAGCCCTTCCGAATTTGCAGAGACGGAAATAGGCGCGCGCGAGGTCGAAGACTTGATCGGGCGTCTTGAGCACGGAGTCTATGTCTAGCACTGTGCAAGCATGGCGCCTGGTTAAGCTTAACCGGGCGGCAACAGCTTTTGACGGCGAGGGGGCCTTCCAGTTTGGCGGGCGTTGGAATAGCCGGGGTCAGAGAGTCGTCTACGCCAGCAGCACCCTGTCGCTGGCACTGCTGGAAATACTTGTGCATATCGACCCGACCGGGCACGTGCCGGAGTTGGTCGCCATACCGATCGAGCTACCGCGGAGGCTTGTTGAAGAAAACGCCTATTCCGGCATGAGCACACTAGACACCGCCCTACCCTGGCCGCTTAACGAAACCAGACGCGCCGGAGATGTATGGTTACAGGCCTCAAAAAAACCTGCTCTTAAAATCCCGAGTGCCATCGTCCCAATTGAGTCCAATTATCTCATCAACCCCATGCATCGCGACTTTGAGCAATGCCGAATCGGCGCGCCACAGATATTCAATTTCGACCCGCGACTGCTTCAATTATGAGCCCTAAACTCCTGACTGCACTCTCGGAGGCGATCAGAGTGAATGGCCGACACCGCCGGGCTACGAAAAAAGGAAGGATCTTTATAATCTCTACCATGTGCTGAACCACGCTAATCTCTTCGGCGGAAGCTATGTCAGCCAGGCTGAGCAGATGATACGTGGCTTACTGCAGTAGTAGTTGCGGAGGATGGCAGAGGACCCGTCTTCGTTAAACTACACCGTGGCAGGCTGCCATGACTACACATCGCGATTCATGCCACGATGAACCACATTAATTCAAGAAACGGCATAAGGGATGACCGCGTCCGCTCGACTCTGATCGGCGCATGCCACAAAAAAACGCCCCCTTTCGAGAGCGCTTTTGAAAATAAGTTCCGGAGCTGTGATTAGTATCGGTAGTGATCCGATTTGTAAGGACCGCCGGCCTTGACCCCGATATAGGCAGCCTGCTTGTCGGTCAGTTTGCTCAACTTGCAGCCAATCTTTGCAAGGTGCAGGCGGGCTACTTCCTCATCGATATGCTTGGGCAGGATGTACACTCCAGGCGTATATTTTTCGACCTGTTTCCAGAGTTCGATCTGGGCGAGTGCCTGATTAGTAAAGCTGTTCGACATCACGAATGACGGGTGACCGGTCGCGCAGCCAAGATTGACGAGGCGACCCTTAGCGAGCAGGTAAATGCTGTTGCCGCCGGGGAAGGTGTATTTATCGACGGCCCCTTCAT
>Ga0307933_1002690_pt1 | contig 11908 bp, 10 predicted proteins | sample OrgLakmetageno88_FD_201811 | JGI IMG/M metagenome (GOLD analysis project Ga0307933, IMG submission 201811) | Saline water microbial communities from Organic Lake, Antarctica - #88 | ecosystem: Environmental > Aquatic > Non-marine Saline and Alkaline > Saline | place: Antarctica: Organic Lake...
ACATTCCTTACCCAGTTCTCCGTATCCAAGTCAAAACGCTCCAATACTGGCCTTAAGTTCACTGGGATATAACCCGGCTTATCCTGTCGAATCGTCTGCCCCGTCCACTCAACCAGCCTCAGGTAATAGTCCAAATCCATGCCTTCAAACGGACTCTCCGCCCCGTTCAGATCCAACAGCCAGTCCGCGCGCTCCGAAGCAGCCTGCTCCCGTCCGATCAGATCCACCTGGGCTTTCGTCGGAGCAACGATCCCGCGGGCGCCCAGCAGGCGCTTCTTCGCGCGTCCCGCAGTCAACCGGTCATAGACGCTTGTGAAAGCGCTGTCCTCGAGCGTATCAGCCAACCGAGCCCGCACTGGATTCAAATCCACGTAGGCCATGCAGGCCAGCATGGCACCCTCGTCCATCAGCCGCTGGCATTTGAAGCGACCTTCCCAGAAACGACCGGTGCAATTGTCCTCACGATTCGCCCGCCGGGCGATCGGCTCATTCAGGCAACGCATGAACCAACTAATATCCCCCAGACGCTCACGGCAGATCTCTACCCGAGCGGAATCGCCTACGAAAGACTTGAGCACCCCCTCCCCCGGAGCCTCGGCCACGCCATGCGCGTTGCGCTTCGGGAAGAGCCTGCACCATCGAGCCGCGACCTCCTCGGCAGTCCAAGCCTCCGCACGATCCGGTCGGTTGCGCACTACAAGATGCAAATGGTTGCTCATCACCGCATAGGCGAACACCTCGATCCCGAAGACACCCGACAATTCCTTCAAACGATCCCCGATCCATCCGCGACGGTGCCCGTAATCGATCCCTGTATAGTCATCCAATCCGCACAAAAAAGCACGACGGACACAGCGCGAGATGCAGTGATAGACACCGACCTGATCCACATCCACAACTGTTTTTCGAGCAACCGGCATAATTAAGTGACTATTTGTTCACCTATAAAGCCGATGTCAATCGTTTAAGAAATTTTTATGGGTGTCCTAAATGTTCCCCAAGGTTTGGCCAAAAACTGGCGGCGAAATCATCGAATTGCACTGCACGACTCCAAGAGCGGCAATGACGTCTTTGCTGCCAATAAGAATTCCTATTCTCTCTCCAGGAAGCCCACACTTTGAAAAAGTAAAACTATAAATGGTCTGATCAGTCAACTCAAGAGATTCGCCCTTATCACCAAAATTAAAAAATGGTGCTGAGTAGGCAGAATCGATCACCAAAGGTATTCGATAATTTTCTGCCAATGCATTCAGCTGGTTAAATTCACTTTTGCTTAAAGCCGAGCCAGTTGGATTTCGCGGTGATGATGTTAATATTGCTTTATAGTTTTCAGAGGAAAAATCGTCAGCGTCAATATTTAGACCATATCGAAAAACTTTGGAATCCATCGATTCAATCTTAAATGGTTTTGCCCCTATAGAATTTTGGCGTATCTTAAGGCAAGGATAGCCCACATACTCCGGTTGTGTGGGTATGAGAACTTTCCCCATGACGTCCGATTGAAGAGCACCCGTAAAGTAGTTTAAAATCATGAAAAGTAAATATTGGCTTCCGACACCGACAAGTATTTGAGAGGGTTCAATATCCCATCCGTATTCTTCATTAAAAATCTGTGCGAGGCATTCGCGAAATGACTCATGACCCATAGGGTTTGCGTAGGCTCCGCTCTTGGTGGCTAAGTTTCTCAAGTCGATCTCTTTCAGACATTTTTCCCAGAAATCAACAGTGACTTTATTTTGCAGTGGACTAATAGCTCCTAAGTTGCACCACTCAATATCAGATTGCATAACGCTTTGTTGAATGTCTGAAGCCATTTGAATTACATCCGTTTTCGACGCAACTCCCGATACATAATGAGGAAGCTCAACAGACATTAGGACAGTTCTTTTTCTAAAAGGTGGAGAGCTCGCTGAGTTAGGGTGTTTGTGGTACCTTGCCCCCCGAGGTCAGGAGTGAGTGCACCTTCTTCAGCAGGATCCGTCACAAGTTTTTCAATCGTAGAATCCAATGCCTTAGCTGCTACAGTGTATTCTAAATGAGAGAGCATCAGCGACAAACTATGAAAACAAGCAATGGGATTAGCGACTCCTTGACCGGCAATATCCGGAGCAGAGCCATGGATCGGTTCAAACAAAGCAAATTTTGTCTCTGGATTTATATTTGCACTTCCTGCCAACCCAAGACCACCGGTAATCCCAGCACCCAGATCTCCCAAAATGTCGCCAAATAAATTAGACGTCACAACAACATCTATTTTTTCAGGGTCCGTCACCATCCGACAGCAATAAGCATCGATATAATGCTTCCTTGTTTTTATCTCAGGATATTTCTTAGAAACTTTATCAAACTCTTCTCTCCACAACCGTCCGTTGTTCGGTATCGCATTGGCTTTATCCACCAAATCGATACGTTTTCTATTGTTATTTTTAGCCCATAAAAAAGCGGCTTGTAAAAATTTTCTTACTTTTACTTGTGTGTAGATCATGTGATCCACACAAAATGAGTTGTCAGAGTCTGCTCCCAGTCGAAATCCATTTTGCGTATAGAGACCTTCTGTGTTCTCTCTAAATACCACCATATCTATGGTGGAGGCGTTTTTAGATTTGAGAGGGGAGAATTTTTTATTTAAACATCTTAAGTGCCTGAAGTTGATAAAGAAATCACACTTTTGCCTTAAGTTTAATAAAAGCTCCCGAGCATGTTGCTGATCTGGAACTCTTTCATCACCGATTGCACCAAATAAAATCGCCGAAAACTCAGATTGCAAAGTTTCAATCTCTTCTAATTTTAAAATATAATTATTTAACAGATAAAAGTCGGCATCACGCTCTAGCATTACATATTTAACTTTAACAACCCCAGCTTGGTTTAGGAGGTCTAGAAGCTTGAGAGCTGCAGCGATCACCTCCTTTCCAATTCCATCACCAGGAATAACAACCACATTATTTTGCATCATGAACTTCCAAGTCTTTTCGTCGAAAAAAGTTATCAGGAGTTTCTAAAAAACCCAACACACCAGAAATGGCAACCACTGTCGGTGACGCTAAGTACACCTTGCCGGGGCCCGATCGACCAGGGAAATTTCGATTTTGTGAACTAATAGTTACTTGATCTTTGTTTTTCGAAACTCCGGGACCAGCGTTAATACAGGCTCCACATGACGGCTCAATAATTTTTACACCAAAGCTTTCAAACAGGTCGTGATACCCCTTCATCTTACTATAGTTTTTAACGTCATCACTCCCATATTGAATGAAGAAGTCGACATCGTTTGCCTTATTGTTTTGTCCAATCTTTTTGGCATGAGCAATGACAGCTGCATAGTGATCCATATCTTTCTTTTTTGCACCAGTACAGGATCCGCCATAAGCCGTTTGAAAGCGAACATTCTTAATATCCGTCGAGATATCATCAAGTGGTACCGAGTTTTTTGGGTCACCCGGAAGCGCAATGTGTGTGGCAATCTTTGAAAGATCTAAACTCAACGATAACTCAAAACTTGCTCCTGGGTCGTTTTTTAATTTCAAATACTCTTCAAGATCTGTCTCTTTCATGTCTCTTTGAGATTTCAAGTAATCAATAGTGATGCCGTCCACTTCAAAAATAGCTGTTGCCGCACCCATTTCCACTGCCATATTCGCAATAGTGGATCGATCATCCATAGAAAGACTTTTTAACCCCTGCCCATGATAATGAATCACTGAGCCAATCAGCTGCCCCGTCTTCACCTCATTCAGCGCAAGTAAATGTAGCACAAGGTCTTTTGCCGCTACCCAGGTGGACAGCTCTCCTTTAAGCTCGATAGACACCGCCTTGGGAAGACGAAACTTAACATCGTTGGTATACCAAGCATTCGCCATGTCCGTCGCTCCAATACCAAAAGCAAGGGCACCTAAACAACCTGACGTACATGTGTGACTGTCTGTTCCAACAATGACCTGACCAGGCATGGCCAAATCCTCAACCAAAGCGTTATGGCAGATCGCTGATTTCACCCCTGAGTCAAGTCCCGAATAATACTGAACTCCATGTTTGCCAACAAATTCTCTTTGCTCTTTGATCAACTGAAGGGCTTGATTGGCAAGATTACGCCTTTCTTTTGGCAGCGTTTGCTTCAAATGAGTGAGGTGATCTTGAAAGCAGATGATTGATTCCGGCTCTGTTAAAGACTGGTCTTGACCGAACTGCTGCTCAAATAAATGCCTAGACATGGGAGTCACGTACTCATGAGAAAATCGAATATCTGTCTTAAGAAAAAGAGTCTCAGCTTCTTGCTTACCCGGCACATATGATGCGTTTGAATTAATAATTTTCTCCATAAGATTAAAGTTTTCTTTGTTGTTAATCTTATATTTGGTTTTTTGTCTTTGGTTTTTGAGGTTGTATTTAAATAAATTGCCTGTAGAAATAATCTCTCGATCAATTGGGGTCATCTCACTCAAAATTAACTCTATGGGGATATCTTCGCCATTAAACAAATAGTCAACAATGGCGAAATTTGTAGTTGGAAGCAACCCAATGTTGATACAGTTTTGATAGTAAATTTTCTCAAACGACTTCGCCAGTACGATCTTCACTCCGGCATAAAGCTCCGCCAATGGAGCATGTTCTCTCGATGATCCGCAACCTTTTGAATGGCCAGAAATGACAACGCTAGGTTTGAGACTACGGACAGACTCTACTTGTATATTTTGTGTTCGAAACCCCGTATAGACATCTCCACCCAAAGTTTCATCATACCAAAAACAGCTTCTCCCAGGGATAATTTCATCGGTGGAAACATTATTAGCAAGATCATTTTTGAAATTGTGGTATTCATGTTCGGTTTTGACTCCCCCTTTGTCGATTTGAATCTGCATGTGCTCTGTATTTTCAGATAACACAAAGACGGTACCGTTTGTTGAAATATTCATAAACAAAGCCTTAATTGACTGTTGAAGGGTTTTGTAAACATTTTTCTCGATCAAATCGCGACATCATCTGAAGAATTTCTTCTGAAGTGAGGGTACGACCAATTCGTTTTGCATATGCCAATACCTCATTAATATGGTAGTCACTGAAAGTAAGACCTTTACTTTCAAGAAAATACTTTACATTTGATTTTCCAGAAGTCGCATTGATTTCAATGGTATTTTTGCGGTCAAAGTCAGTTGCTGGAACTGCAGAATAAACGTAATTCGTTAAGTCTGGGTTTCCGGTTTTCTCTGCCTTAATGATTGCCGAGGCATGAATTCCTGATGCGGTAGAAAAAACAGAGTCTCCAAATACTGGATAGTTTTGGGGGACAGTAATATCATAAGCTTGAGCAGACTTTACTATGTATTGCTTCAACTTAGACGTTGACCACTGACCGTAGCCCTCAAGATAGAGATTCACAATCAGTTGATCAATCGCCGTGTTGCCAGCTCGCTCGCCGATACCGAGAGCTGTGCCATGAATCCTGTCGCAACCGGATTGAAATGCTCGTAGCGAATTCGCAACTCCAAGGCCTTTATCGTTGTGCCCATGCCAATCCAAGTTCATTTTATAGGTGTGCTCAGCAAAATAACTAAATGTCCATTCAACGATGCGCTGGGTAGAGTCTGGTGTACAAAACCCTACAGTGTCACAAAGAACAATACGATGAACATCAAGTTCCATTGCAAGCTTATATATAGCGGTGAGAATCTCCTTAGATGACCGAGTAGCATCTTCAATCACAAGGGTTGGGTTAAGCCCCTGTGAACGACTAAATCGCAGAGAATCCTCAATCAGGAAAAGAATATCATTTGATGTCCACTCTTCTACTAACTGCCTTATAGGACTCGCAGCAACAAATACTAGAGGCTCAATGGCGCTACCAAAAATCTCTGACAATTCAACAATAGGCTGAATATCTCCCCGATGTGTTCTAGCTGCACATGTTGGAACAATACGAAAACTTTTTTGACGAACATGTGCAAGCAATGCGGCAATTGTGTCAAAGACAGCTTTACCAGAGCCAGGAAATCCTATGTCCAAAAATTCAATTCCTACTTCATCCATTGCTTGAATGAGTCGTTTTTGCTCCTCTAGATTTGGAGTTTTCACAAAAGATGATTGAATGCCATCACGAAGAGACTCATCCAGCAAAGTCACTTTTGCTTTACTTTTTATTTCAGATAAGCCGGTCTTTGACCAATCGTAAAATAATTTGTCATAGTTCATCTACTTCCACCTTACTAACCCTACTTTTTATATTATTTTTTAACTGATTACTTTACCCCGCGGAGAGAAGAGATCGAACTTACGCAAGCGAGATCAAACGCCCCCCAAGTTGGCTTATATAAGATTTCTTCTTTCAGGGTCATCTTGCAAGATTTAAGAGTGACTAAATCTAAAGCCTCCTTAAAAAAAAGTAAGTTAACTACATCTCCTCTAATTTCAATTCCAGATTCAAACAATAAGTTCACTTGCTTACCCATCTCAATTCCTAAACATTCTCGCTCACTTTTATTGAGTTGGCTCAAAGGTTTGCCAATTCCTTTCAAATTTCCAACCGGTGTCGAATAGCCCTCCTTGTGATTTAACCCTCACCCCCGGCGGCTACGCCGCCGAAAAGCAAATTCCTATCAGTAACCGATGGCAATCGAAGAACTGGTATCGGTCGCCCAGGCGGAAGCCATGGGAGAGTTAGATGCCCCGATGATGGCCATAGTGCTGGCCAGCGAACACAGCTACGATTTACCCATTCAATCTCTGGAAACCGACGCCGACAAAGCCCGTTGGGGGCTGATTCTTCGCGCTGCCAGGGAGCACGTAGAAGCCGACGCGGTAGCGGTGCTGTACCCGGCCTGGACCACCATTCGCAACAAAAAGTCAGGGCAGGAGACTGATTCCGCTGCGGGCACAGAGCCCAATGGCGAGAATGACATCGAGGCGGATGCGGAAGACGAGGCAGATGGCCCCATCGACACCCTGTTCGTGCAGCTGCACACCCGTGATCACATCTACTGGCGCGGTTTCGAACAAATCCGTGACCCACGGCACCAGCGCATTATTGGCTTCCGTATAATCAAAGCTCTGTCTACCGATTACCAGCGTGACCAAGCGCCTTTGGTTACGGCTTGGCTAAGCACCTTGTTTGACCCATTGCCCAACGAGGGTGAAGAAACCGCCACCGACCGCCAACTTTCAGATCTGCTGGAAGAACCAGAGGTAAGCGCAGCGCTCTACCCCCGTGAGTTGCGGGCCTTGCACTAACGGGCACCGTTTCATTTGCACCAGCCTTAGCCGGTTAGAGCTTTAGCCGGTTAATGCGGACTCGGGTTTGAAGAGCGAATAGTCTATAATCGCGGCCTTCCAAATTTGCACCGACAAGACACTGACACCCAAGGCGCGACAAGGCTGATTTGTGATCGTATTTAACCAGATAGAGAAATCCTACCAGGTGGGGGGCAAAGCCGTACCTGCGCTACACCCCACCAGCTTTGCTATTGAAACCGGCGAAGTGTTCGGCATTGTCGGCCATTCCGGCGCTGGCAAATCCACTCTGGTACGGCTGATTAACCTGCTGGAGCGCCCTACCGGCGGCAGCATTAAGATCGACGGCGAAGACGTTACCCATTATAACGCCGCCCAACTGCGTGCTTTTCGCCGCAACGTTGGCATGATCTTCCAGCACTTCAACCTGTTGTCATCGAAGACGGTTCACGACAACATCGCTTTTCCCATGAAACTGGCTGGTATCTACTCAAAAACCGAAATTCAGCAGCGGGTTGCAGAATTGTTGGAGCTGGTCAGCCTGTCTGAACACGCCACTAAATTTCCATCCCAGCTCTCTGGCGGCCAAAAGCAGCGCGTCGGTATTGCCCGTGCCTTAGCCTGCCGGCCTACCATTTTGCTGTGCGACGAAGCCACCAGCGCGCTGGACCCGCAAACAACCCAATCGGTGCTGAAACTGTTAGCCGACATCAACCGCGAGCTGGGTTTGACCATCGTGCTGATTACCCACGAAATGGACGTAGTGCGCCGGGTGTGTGATCGGGTCGCGGTGATGGACGCAGGCCGCGTGGTGGAAATGGGCCCGGTGAGCGATGTATTTCTTCACCCGCAACACCCCACCACTCGCGACTTTGTCTTCGAAAGCGACAGTGTCGACCGCACCGAGTTGCAACAGAATCTGAAGAAAGCCAAAGGTCGTATCTTGCGTCTGACGTTTAAAGGCGAATCCACCTACGACCCTCTGCTGGGCAGCGTGGCGCGCAAGTCGGGTGTCGATTTCAGCATCATCTCCGGCCGCATTGACCACATCAAAGAAACGCCCTACGGTCAGCTAACTCTGGCACTGGTAGGTGGTGATCTGGCCGTGGCCATGGCCGCACTGGAAGCCGCAGACGTTCACGTAGAGGTGATGAACTGATGGAAGCCTTGATGCAGGATTTGTTAAGCAACGTAGACTGGGCGGAAATCGGCATTGCCAGCTGGGACACCCTGATTATGGTGGCCATGTCGCTGTTGTTCAGCGTGGTGATTGGCTTACCCATCGGCGTGCTGCTGTTTCTGTTTGGCAAACGCCAGCTACTGGAGCAGCCCCTGGCCTACGCGGTGCTGTCGTTTGTGGTGAACGTGCTGCGTTCGGTGCCGTTTATCATTCTGTTGATAGTGATGATTCCGTTTACCGTGATGATGATAGGCACCTCTCTGGGCGTTGCAGGAGCCATACCGCCATTGGTCGCCGGCGGCGCACCCTTCTTTGCACGGCTGGTAGAAACCTCGCTGCGGGAAGTAGACCGCGGCATTATCGAAGCCACCCAGGCCATGGGCGCCAACGTGCGGCAAATCGTTTTAGGCGCCTTATTGCCGGAAGCGCTCCCTGGCATCATCGCTGGCGTTACCGTTACCGCAATTACCCTCGTGTCCTACGCCGCCATGTCCGGCGTGATCGGCGGCGGCGGCCTGGGCGACCTGGCCATTCGTTTTGGTTATCAACGGTTCCAAACCGACGTAATGGTCATCACCGTGGCGTTACTGGTGATTTTCGTACAATTGCTGCAAATGCTAGGCGATCGTCTGGTTATACATTTCAGCCGTAAATAACGGCGAATTAACCTTTATATTCACCCAAGGAGTACACCGATGACTTTTAAGAAAACCCTGATCGCCCTGGCCGCAGCGGCTACTTTCTCTGCCGCTGTAAGCGCCGAAGAACTCAGCATTGCTGCTACTCCCGTTCCGCACGCTGAAATTCTGGAATTTCTGAAGCCGATGCTGGCCGAGCAGGGCGTAGAGCTGGATGTAAAAGTATTCACCGATTATATTCAGCCTAACGTACAAGTCGATCAGAAGCGCATGGACGCCAACTTCTTTCAACACCAGCCGTACCTGGACGAGTTCAATGCCGGCCGTGGCACTACTCTGGTTACGGTTACCGGTGTTCACGTTGAGCCTTTCGGCGCTTACTCCAGCAAAATTAGTTCTTTGGACGAGCTGAAAGACGGCGGCGTTGTTGCCATTCCTAACGACCCCACCAACGGCGGCCGCGCCCTGTTGCTGCTGCAAAAAGCAGGATTGATCACCTTGAAAGAAGGCAGCAAAATCACCGCGACACCGCGCGATATTGCCGACAACCCGAAGAACCTGGAATTTAAAGAACTGGAAGCCGCTACCTTGCCGCGCATCCTGAACCAGGTAGACGTTGCCCTGATCAACACCAACTACGCGCTGGAAGCGGGCCTGAACCCGACCAAAGACGCGTTGATCATCGAAGGATCAGATTCACCTTACGTCAACATTCTGGTGGCACGACCCGACAACAAAGACAGCGATGCCATGAAGAAGCTGGCAGCCGCGCTGACATCTGAAGACGCGAAAGACTTTATTAACGAGAAGTATCAGGGAGCGGTGGTTCCCGTTTTTTAAGAGCCCATGCATTCTGATGTGCTACTGATATAAAAAAGGCCGGGCTGCTAACGCAGCCCGGCCTTTTTTTTCATTGCTAAAAACGCAAAGCGCGCGATTAGTGGATTCACCTTATCGGTACAGGGTACTGATTCTCAGCTGCAATGGCCTTTGTATCAGAGGCCTGCAGCTTTTTCTTTGTCAAAATGCTCTTTGGTCAGTCTGAACACCACCGGGCTGAGTAGCGCCAGGGCAATCAGGTTGGGCAGTGCCATCATGGCATTCAGCGTGTCTGCTATCAGCCAGATCAGGCCCAGGTTTACGGTTGCGCCAACGGGGATGGCAAGAACCCAGGCAATCCGATAAGGCACTATAGCCTTTACGCCGAACAGGAACTCGACGCAGCGCTCACCGTAGAATGACCAGCCAAGAAGGGTCGTAAAGGCAAAAACAGCCAGAGCTATGGCCACAATATAATCGCCAACGCCCGGAAGCGCCTGTGAGAACGCCATGGAAGTGAGCGCCGCGCCGGATTCGCCGGATGTCCACGCGCCAGACGTGATGATGACCAGACCGGTGATCGTACAAATGATGATGGTGTCAATAAAGGTGCCCAGCATGGCGATCATACCCTGATTGATCGGGTTCTTTGTTTGCGCTGCCGCGTGGGCAATAGGCGCAGAACCCAAACCGGCCTCGTTGGAAAAGACACCCCTGGCAACACCGAACCGGATGGCTGCCCAGACTGCCGCACCGGCAAAGCCGCCCTCTGCAGCGATGGGGCTGAACGCATGCTCGAAGATCAGCCCAAATGCGGCGGGAATCTCGGCGAAATTAATGGCCAGTACAACCAGGCCAGCCAGCAGATACGATATCGCCATAATAGGAACGAGCGCACTGGCTACCTGCCCGATACGGCGAATACCGCCAATCAGAACCATACCCACCAGAACCATCAGGATAACGCCGCTGATCCAGTGTGGTAGGCCGAATGTGGCTTCCATTACGTCTGCAACCGAGTTGGCTTGAACAGTATTACCGATGCCGAAACCGGCAATGGCAGCGAAAATGGCAAACATTACGCCCATCCAGGCCCATTTTTTGCCAAGCCCGTTACGAATGTAATACATGGGCCCGCCGACATAAGCGCCACGCTCATCTACCTCGCGGAAGCGCACCGCGAGCACCGCTTCAGAGTATTTGGTCGCCATACCCACCAGGGCTGTCAGCCACATCCAGAACAGGGCGCCCGGGCCGCCAAGGAAAACCGCGGTGGCAACGCCGGCGATGTTACCGGTTCCGACAGTTGCTGACAGAGCTGTCATCAGAGCCTGAAACGGCGGAATTTCACCATCCGACTCTGCACCTGAAGCGCTGCGACCCTTCCACATCAGGCGGAAACCCGCACCAAGCTTGAATATGGGCATCAGCTTCAGGCCGAGACTTAAAAACAGTCCCACACCAAGAATGAGTATCAACATGGGTGGCCCCCAGACCAGCCCGTTAATTGCACTAAATACGTTTTCTAAAGCTTCCATGAGAATTCCTTTTTATACGCCATGGTTCGTCTTACATGTGCCATGGTTTGATTTCTTTTCACCCGCAAGGAGTGTAACCCACTGAGTTTAGTCAGTTATTAGCCTGTGTAAACCGGCAGATAATGAAAGTTGGAGAATTCGACAGATATTGCTTATCTTTACAGGATGAAACTGAGGCTTGGCCTTAACCCTCACCCCCGGCGGCTACGCCGCCGAAAAGCAAATTCCTATCAGTAAACAAAATGAAACTTAAAGTAACAAAAAAAGGTACAAATGTGTTTGCTGTTAGAACTTACAATACAGCAGTTAATGTAAAAGTAAATATTTTAAGTGATTACTCTATCAAAATTAACACTGTTAACACACAAGACAATATATATCAATCTTTAATATTATATTATTTAATTAATTTTTTAACTTCTAAATCAAATGTCAAGACAAAAACAAAGAAACAGAAAGAAGATACTTTTGAGGAAGTTGGTGTAAACTTTAATGATCTAGTTGATAATATG
>Ga0307933_1002691_pt1 | contig 11908 bp, 7 predicted proteins | sample OrgLakmetageno88_FD_201811 | JGI IMG/M metagenome (GOLD analysis project Ga0307933, IMG submission 201811) | Saline water microbial communities from Organic Lake, Antarctica - #88 | ecosystem: Environmental > Aquatic > Non-marine Saline and Alkaline > Saline | place: Antarctica: Organic Lake...
ATCTGGAAAATTATCTGTATTAAATATATTTTGTTGATTATAAGCCAAATAATAACCTATGAATTTATTCATAATTGCATTATCATTTTCTAATCTAAATACTTGATCAGTAATAAATGCTCTTTTATTTATTAATGTTACATTATTATCACTTAATGTTTTTGAAATTAATACATTAAATTTTTTTATATTAAATTTATTATGAGTATAAGTTGTATTTATGCCATTATATACATCATATGAACCGGGGATAGCTTTTTTTTTTGGTAATTTTTTAATGCCAGTTGTAATTTTACATAAATCGGCAAGTCTAGTTAATTTATAATTACCTTGAGTCAATATTTTTTTAGTTTTTGATTTCTTAGTTTTTTTATTTTGATCAATATTATCAGTTTCAATGTTTCCAATAGTTTCTATGTCATCATTATTATTTTCATCTGTATCAATATTATTATCATTTGTTTCAATATTATCATCATTAGTTTTATTATCATCTTTAGTGTCATTGTCATTATGTTCAACAATATTATCATTTTGTGGTATTGCTTCATGACTCAGTTCTTGAATATATTGTTTATATAATTCTTCAGCATTTTTGACTTGATCTTGTAATGTTTCTAATTGTTGAAAGATTGGTTCTAAATCTTGAACAAGTTTTTCGTTTTTTGGCATCAATATATTTAGATTTTTTAAATAATCTTTTGATAAATGTTTTAAAGTTGAACCTGTGAATCCATCTATCAATAAATTCATATTACTATTAAATAAATAATATAAATACATTAAATATTTTGATTTAACAATAAAATTATCAGCCGAACAACTAAATTCATTATCTATTTTAATATTTGCAACTCCACCAGTCCCAATTATTAATGCAGGTTCATTATAATCCGCTACATCGCATTTTTTTACTTTATCACTTGATGTATAGAAATTAAATAATCCACTTGTTTTTCCAAATGATGCATTTCTTTTACTTTTAGGAAGAAATACACATATATCGCCTAATTTAACCTCGTCACAATCTTCATTTTCACTAATCTCCTTAATTCTGTTTTTAACAAATTCTTCCAACTCTTTAATTTTATTTTGTTTTTTATTCTTTGTATTGTAAGGTTTGGATATCTTATCAACCCATTCTTTTATTTTTGCTTCTGATTTTGGCATAGGCAGTTCTAAATTTTTTAAATATTCTTTTGATAAATGTTTTAAAGTTGAACCTGTAAAACCATCTATTAATAAATTCATATTACCAATTAATAAATAATACAAATACATTAAATATTTTGATTTAACAATAAAATTATCAGCCGAACAACTAAATTCATTATCTATTTTAATATTTGCAACTCCACCTGATCCAATAATTAATGCAGGTTCGTTATAATCTACAATGTCACATTTTTTTACTTTATCACTTGATGTATAAAAGTTATACATTCCTATATCTTGACCAAATGTTGCATTTCTTTTACTTTTTGGTAAAAATTGACAAATATCATTTAATTGAACTAATTTATAATCCTGACCACACATAGTTTTTATTTTATTGTAGTCTTTACTGTTAAGAGAACAAGAAGAATTTTCAAGTATTTCATTTTTTGATGCAACTGACACTAATATATCATTAACAGATATAATATCTCCTTTATTTTCAATCTGTATAATAACATTGTCATTAGGAATAATATTTTCATCATTATTGGGACAATCAAATATTTCAAATATATCATTTTCACATCGTTCGATTATTAGATTACTGAATTTAACTTGGTTCGTTTTTTCATTACTATTATTAAATATAATAATTGATGTTTTTGTTGATGTATTTTCAAATTGATCTTGTGGAACACTTATTATTTCTTTTACATTAAAATTTTCAATTAAACATTTCCGCAAATCCTTATATGTTCTAGTAAAAAAAACTCCTTCTTTTAATACACCGATTGCAGTTCCTCCAATTTCCAACATGTCCATCATTAACATCAATGAACAACTTTCTTTGTCATTTCCTTTCAGTCCGTATTTTTTTGCAAATCTTTGAATCCTCGCACTGCAATTTTGAATAGAAACTACTGATTTTGCCGCATCTAATTTTTCTTGTTTTTCTTCTGCAAGAATTTTTTTTAATTGTTTTTGAATTCTGATACGCAATCCTTCCTTATTGATATTTGGCAATACATTCTTAATATAGTTTTTCATTTTATCTCGTTTATTTTGTTCATCTGATTTCTTATTTTTATCACCACCATATGGCGGATTAGTTAATATATATTTAAATTTGTTATTATTGAATTCATCTACAAATGAATTTTTATATCTTAAATTTTTATCCATATTAGGTAACACACCTGTCAAACAAAAAAATTCCAATCCGGCAGCCCTAATAACATCTTCATTCATGTCATAATGATGAATTTTATTTATTTCTTCATTCCAATTAATTAATTGGTTATATTTATTTTTCAAATAATCAATATATCCAGTAGTAAATCCACCAGAACCTCCAAACATGTCGATCATTGAAGAAATTGTTCCATCTTCATTAATTTCAGGATTTAATTTATTTAAAATATAGTCAACAATATGTCTGTCTGTAAAATATGCACCCAGTTCACTGATGGCACTTTCATCTCTACCAATAAAATATTCATAAATTTTGCCAGACAATAATACATTGCAAGTTTTTTCAATGATTGTGATTTTATTAATTTCTTTCACAAGATGTGCCAGAACGGACCCTTTAATATTTCTCGGTATTTCATAAAATAACATTTCTCTTAATCCTTGTTTATTAATCGATAAAGAATCTAAAATATCAACATAAATTAATTCGGCAACTCTTTCTCCTTCATTTTTATTAGCAAATTCAAGTAGATATGAGAATTCACATTCTGGTCTTGTAATGTCTAATTTATCAAGGAGTCCATTTTCTTCAATTTTTTTTAATCCATAAATAATATTAAACACTTTTAGTGCATTCATTCCATAACCAACACCATTATTTCGAAGAAAATTATGAATTTCATGTATTTTATCTTTTAAAGCTTCCTTGTTTGAAATATTATTGTGTTTTTCAATATACGCAGTCATTTTTTTTATTTTGTTATCAATTATATTATTATTTATCTTATCATTATCATTTTTATTCAATTTTTTTTTATATTTTGTTTATTTCATAAACAAAATATAAAAATAAAATTAGGTTGGAGACTCAATTTTTTTTTATATTTTGTTTATTTCATAAACAAAATATAAAAATAAAATTAGGTTGGAGACTCAATTTTTTTTTAATTAAATCATCATTTTCGTCATTTAATGGTTTATATAATATTGTTTCAGTTTCTTTTACAATATCACTAATATTTAATGTTTTATATTGGTCTTGTAATTCATCATTATTTAATCTTAATAATTTAAACTGAAATAAATCTTTTTTGTCTTGATGTTTTTGTGTTTTGATATGTGACTTGTGATGTGATATTTGATCAGGCGTCGTTTTACAAATTCCACATGAATAAGTTTTTGTAATTGACATATTATAAATTACATCAATATTTTATTTTTATATATTTAACACAATCTAATTTTTTAACATAAAAAAAGTTATTTTTTTTAATAAATTCTATATAATAAACATTTATTTTGACACAATTTTATTAATAATGAAAATATAATATTAATAAAAAATCTTGTTTTTTAATTGATATTATAATTAAGTATTATATTTATTCGTTATATTAAATTCCATATTAATATTTTAATAATATGAAATATTGTCTGATTTTATAAAATCGCATAATTACTAATCAATGAATAATTTGAGTTTTCAAGAATTTGATCTATTGATGCAATACATGTAGTAATATCTTCAACAGACATAATAGTTCCTCTCTTTTCAATGATTGCCACTTTATTCAAATATTCGGCAAATTTATTTTCATTGTATCTTTTCACCACAATATTAGTGAATTTAACTTGAGATGTTTTTTTATCACAATTATCAAATATTATGATCGATGATTTTGTCAATATATTTTCAAATTTATTTTGAGGAATATTTATTATTTCTTTTACATTGTAGTTTTCAATCAAACACTTGCGTAAATTTTTATATTTTTCAGCAAAAAACACTTCTTCTTTAAATATACCAATAGCTGTGCCTTCAGATTCTAACATATTCATCATTAATATTAAAGAACAAGTTTCTCTATCATAAGCATCAAGATCATATTTTTTTGCAAAATTTTGTATTTCCCAACGAAAATCAACAGCGAAATCGAAATCATTTTCTTTTAATTTAGTCATTTTAATTTTTTCTTGCTTTTCGTCTTCATAAATTTCTTTTAATTGTTTTTGTCTTTTGATAAGCAAATTTTGATCAGTAATAATTGTTAACTCTTTTTCAATGGCATCTTTGAGTATATATATATCATCGTATGTATGATTTATGATATTTTTATTTTCAATATATGGTGGATTAGTAAGAATATATTTATATTTGCGAAATAATTTAATATTGAATGAATTCAAACATTTCAATTTATCCATGTTAGGTAATACACCTGTTGAACATAAAAGTTCAAAACCGGCGATTCTATTAAGATCACTATTTAAATCAAATTGGTTTATTTTGTTTATTTCATTATTCCAATTAATTAATTGGTGGTATTTATTATTCAAATAATTAACATATCCATTAGTGAAACCACCAGAACCACCAAATATATCAATCATGGTTGAAATTGTGTTGTCTTGATTAATTGTAGGATTCAATTTATCTAAAATGTAATTGACAAGTTTTCTGTCTGTAAAATATATTCCTAATTCATTAATGGCAGTTTCATCTCTACCAATAAAATATTCATAAATTTTTCCTGTCAATGAAACATCAAAAGTTTTTTCAATAATAGTTATTTCATTTATTTTTTTAACAAATTTTGCGAGAACTGCCCCTCTCAAAGTTTTCGGTATTTCGAAAAATAATATATCTCTCAATCCTTGTTTATTTTCAGCTAAGGAGTCCAATATATTAATATAAATTAATTCAGCTAATTCTTCATGTTTACCATCATTATTAGCCATTTCAAGTATATATGAAAATTCACATTGTGGTCTCGCAATATCTAAATTGTCAAGTAATCCTAAATCTTCAATTTTTTTTAATCCATAAATAACAATAAATACTTTTAATGCATCCATACCATAACCGGCACGATTATTTTTAAGAAAATTATGGATTTCATGTATTTTATCTTTCAAAATTTGTTCATGTGAAATATTATCACTACATTTATCAATTATTGGAAACATTTTTATTTTTAATTATTAATTATTATATTATTATTAATAATATTATTTAATAAATAGCTTGTTTTTATCATTTTAATTCAATTTTTTTATTAATTATGTTATATTATATAAATTTGTGATTTATTAATACTTGATAATGTAAATTTAAAACATTTGATAAATAAAAAAATGTAGTTATAATGTCTGTATATAATCTTTGCCATTTAATGAATAATTATTTTCCATAATTTTATTTTTTGATGCAGTAGATACTAAAATATCAGTAATATTCTTTATTTTGCTTTTGCTTTCAGAAACCACAATTTTATCATATAATTTAGCAAATTTGTCTTCTTCATATCGTTCAATCAATAAATCACTAAATTTAATCTCATTTGTTTTTTCGTCATTGTTGTCAAATATTATAATTGATGTCTTTGTTGATGTATTTTCGAATTGATCTTGTGGAATACTAATTATTTCTTTCACATTAAAATTTTCAATTAAATACTTTCGTAAATCTTTGTATATCCTATTAAAAAATATACCTTCTTTTAATACACCTATAGCTGTGCCACCAAATTCCAACATATCCATCATTAACATCAAAGAACAACTCTCTTTATCATTTCCTTTTAATTTATTATTTTTAGCAAAATTTTTAATCCTTTCACTGCAATTTGATACCCCAACTTTCAATGTTTTCATATATTTTTTTTCTTTTTTATCTTCATCGCTAATTTTTTCTAATTGTTTTTTCATTTCAGAATGTATTTTTTCGTCACTAATTAATGACAAATTATCAATAATATATTTTTTAATTATATCTCGATTAGTTTGTGCATATGTTTTAACATATTTATCGCCACCATATGGAGGATTAGTAATAATATATTTATATTTTTGTCCATCAAATTCATCAGTAAATGAGTTTTTATATTTAACATTATTATTATTAGGTAATTCACCAGTTAAGCAAAACAATTCAAAACCGGCAGATTCAATAGCGTATTGACTAGTATCATAATGATGAATCTTATTGATCTCTTGATTCCAATTAATTGAACCAGGAGATTTTTTATTTAAATAATCAACATATCCAGCAGTAAAACCACCAGAACCAGCAAACATATCAATCATTGGTGGAATTGTGCCGTCTTGATTTGTAGAAGGATTTAATTTTTTTAATATATAATTTGTAATATATCTATTTGTATAAGAAATACCAAATTCGCTAATAGTGCTATCATCTCCATCAATAAAATATTCATAAATTCTGCCAGTTAATGATGTATTATAATTTTTTTCAATATCGGCAATACCATCAATTTTAATGATGAGTTGTCTGAAAACATCTCCTTTCATGATCCTTGATATTTTGTAATGCATGATATCTTTTAATTCACTATCACGAATAGAATCTAAAATACTGCCATGAATTAATTTTGCTAATAATTCATCTTGTTTTTCATTGGATAATTTGAGTAAATATGAAAATTGACAGTCTGGTTTTTTGAGCTTAAATTGATCAATCATATTTTTTTCTTCAATTAATTTCAATCCATAAAATATATTAAATATCTTCATTGCATTTAAACCATAACCTGAACCATTCTTTCTTAAAAAAACTTGTATCTGTTTAATTCTTTGTTTCAAATATACATTTATTGAAATATTATTTTGATTATTTAATGATGTAATTAATTTTTCTTCAATATCAACGATACTATCAATTTTTTTAATAATTTCTTTATAAACTCCGCCACCTCCTGTTCTATCACTACGAATTTTATAAATCATAATTTTTTTTAATTCACTATTATCAATTGAAATTAAAACATGATCATTGACAATTTTTTCTAATAATTCGTCTTTATTTTCATTGGACAATTTGAGTAAGTATGTAAATTTACATTCTGCATCAAGATTTAATTCATCAATCATATTTTTTTCTTCAATTATTTTTAATCCATAAAATATATTGAAGAAATACATTTGGTTCCTTCTATAGAAAGAATTTGTCTTAATAAGATATTCTTCTATTTGATTGAATCTTTCTTTCAAATATGAATTTATCGAAATATTATTTTGATTAGTCATTGTTACTTTTTATATTTTTATAATTTAATGTTATAATTATAAAAATATCTGAATATATATTTTTTATTTCAATTTTTATTATATTTTGTTTATTTCATAATCATAAATAAAATATAACAATAAATTAGATTGGAGACTCAATTTTTTAATAAAATTTGTGAATATTTTGTTAAAATAAATTAGGTTGGAGACTCAATTATTTATAATAAATAAACAATTCAAATATAAAGCAAATATTAAATAAATAATTTGTAATTATATAAAAAGTTTTATATTATTTTCATTTGACTCTGTAGTTTTAATCTTGGAAATTTTAATATTGATGACATTGTTTGAACATCATTAATATTATTTTTAATTTCATTAATATGTTATTTTGCGCATCTAATATTTTTGAACTATTATAATCGTCGTTTCAATTATCCATTAATTTTTTTCACTATGGTGTTTGAATTTATTCTTTAATCCTCCATTATCACAGAAAATATTGAATAAATAATAAAATTAGAAATTGACAAATGCGAAACTGAATGTAAATGTGATTGTCTTGAATATGGATTGACAGATTACAGTTATTATTTTAATGAAGTATATAATAAATAAAAATAAAGAGATTATATTTATCTTTGAAATAATTGAATGGTTAGAATGCAAAATGTTATAAAAATGAATTAAATTTTATAATCAAAAATCTTGACCATTTCATGAATATTTACCATTGAAAATATTATATAATTCAATTAATGCTAAACACACAGCCAACCACCCAACTGTCATTATAAATACAAATGCTAGAACAAAAGGTGTAAAATAAATTACAGTTAATAAATTCTTCAAAATTAAATATAAATACCATATTTTATTATTCTTAAATTGTTTATAAGAATATAATAATGTATTTTTATTATTCTTAAATTGTTTATAAGAATATAATAATGTATTTTTATTTGTTGATTCAAATTTAGTGTTATCTATTTTTTTATGAGAATGTAATATTGTGTTTTTATCATTTGGACCTGTTTTTAAATTTACACGATTAAAATTATTCATATAATTATTTTTCATTATATGATTAATAGAGTTACTTTTAATATTGTATAAACGATTGATAAATTTTATTTCCTTGACTCTTTGCATTTTTTAGTTTATTTTTTTATATTCAATTAACTGTGTGTATATAACATACAATGTGTTAAATATTCAACTTTTTAAAATTATGTTTTGCAATTGTTATATAATCTACTTTTGTATATTTGTGTGTATTTGATATATTATTGGAAATATCTTAGATGTTCATATATTATGTAGCATGCAGTTCATTTTAAAATAATCATATTTATTGCTGCATAAATAATTTATCTAATAGGATTTTTGATAAAATTAAAAATTCCTTTCCATATAAATCAATCCACAAAATTCATGTAGTAATAAATATAATTACTATCATAAATATTATTGCCATAACAAAAGGAATGATATATATTATAATTAATAGATCCTTAAATGAAACCAGATTCGAATACCATGTTTTTTTTATTCTTTATTTCTGCATTGTTTTTTTCATAAAATACATATATATTTTCACAATGAGGATTTATTATTTGTATTATTTCCTCTTTTGTTTGTATCGTTTTTTCTTCTGATTATATTTTATTTAAATTATGACGTATAATCATATTACTTTCCGTCTTTTTTTCATATTGTGATAAAAAGACAAATTTTGGTATTTATGTCCTTGAATTTGATTTTTTATCATGGAAACCATTAATGATTTTTTTTTAATATTCCGTATTTTGGTATATTTGGATTAATGATGAATAATTGAAAAATTAATAAACAATTGCATAAAAAAATTGATAAAAATAATAATTGAACATTGTTTTTTTTAGTTATATGAAATAAAAATACATTAATGGAATTATTTATGACAATTAAATTAGAGACAACAGGAATTCCAGTAAAAAATAGAGGTCGGTATTATAATTTTTCTGACTTGTCAAAATATGCCAATTCAAGGCTGGTTAAAATATCATGGATTATACAGAATTATGAAGAACAAATTATAAAGAGTTATGAAAATGTAATAAAACCAGATAATTTTACAATACCACAAGAAAGTTATTTAATAAATGGAATAAATAATGAATATGCATTAAATAATGGAATAGAATTTGAAACAGTTGCAAAAGAATTAAAAGAAGACGTAAAAAGAGTGAAATTTATTATAGGACATAATTATGAATTTGTAAAAAATATCTTAATGAGTGAATTACATAGAATTAAAATAGGAGATACAATAAATGAATTCATTGATAAAAAACACTTTTGCACAGCAAATGGAACAAAAACAATATTAAAAATTGATAATGCTAAAAATGGTTATAAAATGCCTACAATGAATGAATTATATAAATATTGTTTCAATGAAGATATGAACACAGGAAATAATACTTTAGAAACAGTAAAAAATACTGCTAAATGTTTTTTCCATATAATAAAGATGCAGAAACAGTAGCTTAGATATATAAAAAATTTATTTATTAAAAAAATTATAATTTAATTATTATTAATAGAATCATATTTATTTATCAAATATTTTTGTAAATTATTTAAAAAAGATCTATGATAAGAACCTCCTTTAATTATTTTCTTAGAATTTTCAATAGAAGACTCAATAATAATATCTTTAAATTTTTTAAAAATAAGATCTTTTTTAATACTAACATCAGCCAAATATTCATCAGCAGAAATATTAGTATATATATCAGGGAATTTAGAAACCCATCTAAAAATAGAAACATTTCTATCTTTAACAGGAAGAGATTGATGAGATTTATAACGAACAGCTCTGCCAATAACTTGTCTAATTTTTGATTCATTCCAATGTGGTTCCATAATATGAATTTGTCTAGTATTTTTAAGATCTAGACTTTCAGATCCAGCCGAAGATAAAAGCAAAACTTGAAATAAACCTCTGTTATAATTATTAATAATAGAATCAATTTTTTCATTATTAGTGCTACCAGTGATCATTTTATACGATATATTTTTTTTGTCTAAAAGATTAGCAACTGGATAGATACCTCTTTTTAAAAAATTAGAATAAACAACAACGGGGAAATCGTGTTGTATAATAGTATCAACAATTTTTAATATTTTAGGACTATTTGAAGAGTCATCAATAGAACAATTAGATATCTGTCGTGTAGCAGTCAAAAAAGAGTTTTTCATTCTATTATTTAAAAAATCAGTATTAATATCGAATGCATCAATTACATTTTTATTAATTGGTTTTTCATTATTAAAAACAATTTTGACAATGTAATTACTATATTCATTAATTTGATCTTTGTTCATAATAATTTTATTATAATAAGTATTTGATTTTGGATAATCTAAATCATCTTTTTTTTCATAATAAGAAATACAATTATTTAATTTATCTTTAATTAGATCTTGATTAGTGATTTGTAGATTATTTTCATCAAAATAAAAAAAATTAAATAATTCTCTTTCAGTAGGTAATGTGTCGCTTTTTTTGATAATATTTACTAATGGTGCAATATCATTAAGATAATTAACAATAGGAGTAGCAGTTAATAATAAAACACGAAAAGCAATAGTTAAAGCATTTGCAATAAAAATATTATCACGAGTATCATTACGGATATGATGTGCTTCGTCAAGAATAACAGATTTATTACTAAGAAAATCAATATCTTCTATCAATAATTTTTTAATTTTATGATAAGTATAAAAACTGAATTTTTCTTTATTGTATTCAAGTTTATTAATTTCATCATAAAAAGCTTTTTTGGATGATTTAGGACCAATAATAATAATATCATTGGGGAATTGATATAAAGCAGTAAGAGCAGTGATAGTTTTGCCAGAACCAGTGCTGTGAAATAAAATTAAACCAAAATTATGTTTAATAAAATCAATAGGTAATATTTGATGTTTTTTTAATTTAATATTATTCATAATATAAATAATTTATAAAATATAAAAATGAAAGTCATATTAAAAATATATAATAATAATTAATCAATTATATAAATTATATGAATCAAGTTATATAAATAATATTAATCTAGTTATATAAATAATATTAATCTAGTTATATAAATTATATGAATCTAGTTATATAAATAATATTAATCTAGTTATATAAATTATATGAATCTAGTTATATAAATAATATGTTTTGGGAGATAATAACATTAGTAATAATATTTTTAATAATATTTGCATTTATAGCAAATATATATATAATGAATGAAATATTTCCTTATGGAATAAACAAAAGTTTTAATGAAATATATAGTCAAGTAAAAAACTTTTTGAATATATGAAAATATTGATTTGAATCTTTATTATTTTGATTATTAATATATATACAATAAAATATATATATATGAATAAGTTAATTTATGTTGTAATATTTTTTATATTTTTTTTAACAATGTTGTTGATATTGCACTCAAAAATAATAAAAATGCCATGTGGATCT
>Ga0307933_1002694_pt1 | contig 11905 bp, 14 predicted proteins | sample OrgLakmetageno88_FD_201811 | JGI IMG/M metagenome (GOLD analysis project Ga0307933, IMG submission 201811) | Saline water microbial communities from Organic Lake, Antarctica - #88 | ecosystem: Environmental > Aquatic > Non-marine Saline and Alkaline > Saline | place: Antarctica: Organic Lake...
AGGGAACAACTGTTTCAAAATTGCTTCGCTTCCTTCCGCTTCGATTTGAAACTTTTGCGTAAGGTCGCCCGCGTTCTTAATACTGCTTTTTGCCGTTATCTTTCGCACTAAGCTTTTAGAGTATGAAGGCCATTTCTTCGCGCCTTTCTTTGGTGAATCGTCAAACGCGGTCGCAACTGCCTTATCAATTTCAAGCTGTGGAATATGCCTCTGATAAGCTCCACCGCACGCACTCAACACTTCAGTCAATTCCTGTTTGTTCAAGTGGGTTTTCAGAGAACGGGCGACACCTAACACATGATTATTGAACCCATCATCACCAAGGCAAAACAGTTTCCCCTTTAGCCAAGGCTGAAGCCGTTCAACCTTCTGCTGAAGCGTCTCGTCTAAGCTCGCGAACCACGCGGGCGGCAATACTTCAAGGTCGTTCATCGTGCTGCTCCTTCCATAATTTTCAAGGTGTTTGCTAATTCTTTAACTGCATTGATGGCTTCAAGATGCCCCGCCCTTGTCTTATTGTGGCGAAATTCAAATAATATGAACTGATTTGGGCGATAAAGAATAAGAGCTAACAAGCCGTAATTCACATGCCCCAAAGTGGATAAAATTTGAGCAATAACGATACAGTCTTTATTGTCATCGTCTTCATTAAAATCATCATACCAATCGGCATAAGTGTGTTTGATTCGATTTTGTGCTTCTTGTCCGCTTAGCATTCTGGACATTACACGATTAGTTGAATGTGGAATCTCTTTCCACAAGTCTGTAGCTTTCATATTTTTGGAAGCCCGCTTGCTTTTACACACTGAAAAACTAAAGTTTCCTTTCTCGTCAGGAATCTTCATGCCGCCCGTGTGCTGAAAAGCTGCGGGCGGTTTTAGTTTGATACTTGGATTTGAAATTGCTTATCGAGTGCTGCGCGAACTTGTTCCGGGCACATGAACACGCGTTTTCCAACTTTGTGATAAGGCAGATAGCCCCGTGCTTTCCATTCGTTAAACAGACGAAACGAAGGCCGACTCCCTTCGTCTGGGAATACTATTTCAAGGCATGTTTGAATGCCGACTAATTGCTTTTCTTGGTTGCTTAGTGTGGTCATGAGCAAACCCAAGCAAGCGAATGCAACTAGGCCAAATCTATGAATTTAACATTAAACCTAATGTTAAATTCATTGCTCCCTCCATTGCTTTCTCCAACGAGAATAAACCGTAGAAAATGAGGAATTCTTAGTAGTACACCCCTGACATTTTAGGTAATAGCAAACCTCATCACTCGTCGGCTCATCTCCTGTTTTCAATTTCTGTTCATTCCAAAATTTATGAGCTATATTACGCCGCTCGCTCATCTTACGCTCTCGCACCAGATTAAAGAAAGCAGAGATCAACATACCGAGTTCAAACCACGTTGAAGCATTCATGTTCTTTGCCTCCGAATAGATAATTCTATTTAACCTCATTGCAACATCTCTGCTCTTTTTGAGATCCGGCAGCTCCTGCTCCCCGTCTGGATCATCTTCAAAGTTATGAAGGAAGGATTGAATGCCTTCGGAGACCATGTCGTTAAGACTCCCATAACCACAATCCATCAGATGGCGCTCAACCATATCTTTCAACTTAGATAGAAGTTCCTCGCTTTGATTGAACTCAAGCTCTCCTCTCAAACCATCTAAAATATCTATAAAATCTTTCTTCATACGACTGCCTTTAGTTGAACTTTATTGCCGCCCGTGGGGTTTCTAATCGCTTTGCGATTTTTGGAATCAGGAACCAACGAAAAGAAGTGTTTGGCTTCATCTTTGGGGTGAAGATTCAAGTAATGCCTTTTGACAATGCTTTCAGAGTTTCCCGCTTGCAAAGCAACGTCACCAACTGAGCGATTCAGACCCACATGATAGGAAATGAAGCTATGCCGCGTCTCATCGTGCTGAAGTTTGAAGTGCTTTCTAGCTGCCTTCATTAAACGATCAAAGTTTGTAGGAATCACGGGGGCGGCATCAAAGGCAACAAGCCACTTTCTAAGGTTCGGCGTGATGTTCACTTGCCGCGCCTCCTTCGTCTTAGAGACATTTGCAGGAATCTTGATAATACCCGTTCTCAAATTGATTAGCTCGCCACTGCGGGCTGCAAAGCGTCTCATTTCGCCATCAGGACGAATCCCCGCAAAATAAGCCAAGGCGAAACACTTCACCAACGCCCCGCCCCTCCAACGCATTAAGGCAGAAAGCATTTGTTGAAGCTGTTCGGGGTCTGTGGTCTGTATTTCCTCTCTCTGCTCGGCAACCTGCTTTGCGGAGTAAATACGAACCTTGCTTACTGGATTGCTAAAAATCCAAGGTCTTTGCGTTGAAAGGTCTGATTCGCCCGCCCAAAGAAAGAAATGATTCAAAGCGTTTCGGTAGTTGTTCCACGTCTTAAGCTTAGCGGGCGAAACTTTATCCGTTGCCCGCAAGCTGAGCAAATACTGCTCAACCTTTTGCGGCGTCACTTCATGGACAAGGCAATTATTCATAAACTCACTGAATTGACCTAGAACGCTCTCTAGCTGCTTCATCGACCGATCACGCAAACCGTCCCTTTCGCGCCCGCCTAGGTAAGCTGTGCGAGCTTCAGAGAGCGAAATCGTGAAACTCGGTGCTCTGTGGTTCGATAAAAAGAAATCAACGGCTTCAGCTATGGAGTAAGTCCCGCCAAGCTTATCGAAAGCGTCAACTGCCTGTTGATGCTGCTCATCGGTCAAAGGAGAAAGAACCATTCTTTGCGCTCTGCCTTGGTTCTCAACTTCGACCTGCTTCAAAGCAACGAATCTTTCAGCGTCTTTTCTGAGCTTGAATTTCCTGCGCTTCCATTTGCCGCCCTCCTTCCACCCCTGAACCATGAAAGAAGAATAGCCCCGCCCGTATTTGACTTCGTGGTGCTCTTTGATCGTAATTGAGTTTGCAGCCGTCTTTTTCGGGGTAATTCTAGTTCTTTTTGCTTCTCTGCTCATAGGTGCATTCAGGTGCATAAAATGACATTTAGCAACATCTATTGCACGAAGTGTTGCACGAAAAACATTTACACCGCCTAAACAGTGGACGAACTGCGGGCTCATAACCTGAAGGTCCTAGGTTCGAATCCTAGCCCTGCACCCATTTAAGGCCGATTCGCGAAAGCGGGTCGGCCTTTTTATTGATGAGTGTAGATTACAAAGTGTATGTGATAGAGAATACCGAAGGTCGCCGTTACATAGGCTTGAGTGAGGATGTTGCGAAACGACTGATACAGCACAATCGCGGGGATTCCAAATGGACATCAAAGTTCCGACCGTGGACTTTGCTGTGGGAAAGTGTTTCGATGACCCTCTCCGATGCGCGCAAACTGGAAAACCGATTAAAAGCTAGCAAAGGCGGCAATGGCTTTTACGAAATCACAGGGCTACCGCGCTCGTAATCCCGCTCAGCGGGATCCTAGGTTCGAATCCTAGCCCTGCACCCACTTAAGGCCGATTCGCGAAAGCGGGTCGGCCTTTTTACTGATGAGTGCAAATTACAAAGTATATGTGATAGAGAATACCGACGGTCGCCGTTACATCGGCTTGAGCGAGGATGTGGCGAAACGACTGATACAGCACAATCGCGGTGATTCCAAATGGACATCAAAGTTCCGACCGTGGACTTTGCTTTGGGAAAGAGCTTCGATGAATCTTTCTGAAGCTCGCAAACTGGAAAACCGATTAAAAGCTAGCAAAGGCGGCAATGGCTTTTACGAAATCACAGGGCTACCACGCTCATAATCCCGCTCAGCGGGATCCTAGGTTCGAATCCTAGCCCTGCACCCATTTAAGGCCGATTCGCGAAAGCGGATCGGCCTTTTTATTGATGAGTAGAGATTACAAAGTGTATGTTTTGGAGAATGCCGACGGTCGCCGTTACATCGGCTTGAGTGAGGATGTTGCGAAACGACTGATACCGGCATGCTTACTAGGTATTTCGATAGACGTCTAAGCGAATAAATCCATCTTAATTTGTGGATTTGATAATAACTAGCGTAACCAAAACTCAATGGCGTATACGTTTTGGGCAGTTGCAACCGATAGGTGGGGGTGGCAGTCTTAAATGAACCGTTTGCTTTGCAACTGGCTAAACACTGTGTGCCAGGTATCGCTACACATCTTTGCTAAAATAAACGATGTGCCGACAGAACCTTGGCATTCTATTTTCCGAATAAGCCTTTTATGCCGTCGGTGGCACCTTTTAGACTTTCGCCTGCTTTCTTCATAGCGCTGTCATCGCCCGTTAGTGCGCCATCGAGGAGTGCTTTGCCTCCATCTTTAAGCATGACACCGGCACCAGAAATTGCGGGACCAATGGCTTTGGTCACTTCTTTTAACACGATATCAATGGCTTGTGCGATCGTCAGGTCTCTGTCCTCGCCAAGGTCAGTCAACTCAATGCGTGGAAGCGGAACTTTTTGTCCGACTCCGAGCACGCCTACAAAAACAGTCGCACCTTCAACGACGACTTGCTTAATAACTATCTTCTTCGAAGGACCTGCTTTCACTTCGGTTGGGTCCTCTGCAGTCGTATCTGCAGGTCCTGTGAATGCTTCAATATTCGCTAAAAGTTGTTTAACATTCGATGTGCTGAGTCTGGTTTCGTAACTAATCGCAGGATCTTTAATGATGATTTTATCAATGATGATGGTATCGCTCAGCAATGAACCTATGTCGATGGCCACATCAATTTGTCCAAGTGCAAAAATATTTTCACTTTTGAAGCCTGTTGGGTTGCCTACATTGAGACCTTTGATCGTGCCCGCGCCTGAAAAGATAGATAAATCCACAGATTCCAGTGTGACACTAGTCTGAGTGACTTTAGGACCGATTTTTTCGACCCCTGTTTTTATGCTGCTATTCAGTATTTTGGCTCCGAAGAGCACGCCGACGATAAGGGCAATGACGAAGAGTCCGAGGCAGGCGAGTAGTATTTTTTTGAACATAAGAATAGTTAGCTAATGATAATGATGAGCATTTGTTAATTCCAATTTTGTCAGACTAGCTCAGGAGTGCAATCCAAGATATTAGCTTTGCGTTCCATCGATTCGCACTTTTGATCTATTGTATGAGTGAAAATGGCCCTACTGGACTCGAAGCTGGCAAACAGGCGATGTTGGCGGAAGCTTCTGCAATCGAAAGTGCGGCCCAGAGATTGGGGCCTTCGTTTGAGGACGCTCTAAACATTCTATCAGCTGTTAAAAGTAAAGTCGTCATCTGTGGAATCGGTAAGTCCGGTCATATTGGAGGCAAACTTGCGGCTACTTTTTCGAGTTGCGGGGTGCCCTCTGTTTTCTTGCACGCGGCGGAAGCGATACACGGTGATTTGGGCGTTTACCAACCAGGGGACCCGACAATTGTGCTTTCCAAAAGTGGTAGCACGGCAGAAGTGCTTCGCTTGATGCCAATGTTTAAGAAGTTTGCGTCACCGATTATCGCGATTGTTGGGAATATAGATTCACCCATCGCGGCGGCGGCAGATGTGGTGCTCGATGCCAGCGTCGAAAAAGAAGCAGATCCTTTGAATTTAATGCCTACTTCGAGTTCGACGGTTACCTTAGCGATGGGCGATGCGCTGGCTGCGGCTCTGGTTAAAGCACGTTCATTTACGGCGGCGGATTTTGCAGTATTTCATCCCGGTGGGCAGCTTGGCCGAAATTTGCTCATGACGGTAGGGGAAGTCATGCATTCGGTGGATCGGGTCGCCTGCTGCAAGCGTAGCCATACCATCCGTGAAGTCGTCATGGAGATGACGCATGCGCCTCTGGGTGCCGCGTGCATCGTAGATTCGGATGGTGTGCTAGAAGGCATTATTACGGACGGAGATATCCGTCGATTACTCTCTAAGGACGGCGATATTCTGAATTTTGTAGTTGGCGAGCACATGACGCGATCACCGATCGCGGCGCATGCCCGGTTGAGCTTAGGAGAGGCGCTTCACTTGATGGAAGATCGGGCATCGCAAATATCTGTCTTACCAGTCACGGACGCCAACACGCGTAAGCTGGTCGGTATGCTGCGCATTCACGATGCGTATCAGCCGAGTCTGGGTTAGTTTTTTGGGCTTACCTTGACCTTTGAAAGAAGTTTTGAATCGGCAAGGAAAGGGCCGAAAGGAAGTAGGCTGGCGATGAAAAGCCAGGCCGTGGTCTTAAGCGACCACTTGTAATCGATTTGCCCGAGCACTGCGAGTCCCACATAGGCCATCCATAAGATGCCGTGTGCCATGCCGACGACGCGGACTGCTTCGGGCAGATCGAACACATATTTAAGCGGCATGGCGATGCCGAGTAGAAGTAAGTAAGAGATGGCTTCAAAGACTCCAATGCTTCGTAGCCGATCCAGTGTGGTATCAAATTTCATTTAAAAGGCATGGCCAGTAGAAACGTATTCCGAATAAAAACGATAAATTCGGGCAATAGATTATTAAGATGTATACTTGCAATTGTATGAGTAACCATAGGATAGACGCATGGACATTTTAAAGGACATTTTACAAATAGTAGCAGGGCTCGGTCTTATGAATGTTTGGCTATTGCGATTTAATCGTCACACAACCTACCGAGGAGGTTCAGCTACTTCTATGAAAGAAGAATTTGCTACGTATGGGTTGTCCGCGTCATTTATGAAACTTGTGGGGTTCTTAAAACTCAGCTCGGCAGCGGGCCTAATTCTCGGGGTTGTTTATCCAGTTTTAGTGACTCCCTTTGCTGTATTGCTGGTTTTACTAATGCTGGGTGCACTCGCGATGCATTTAAAAATCAAAGACCCTATCTCAAAGTCCATTCCTGCGATGACGATGCTTGTAATCAGCGTCTTAATTCTGGCGCTGTAGGCTAGATCATCCGGCTATAAAACACGGCTGTCAGATACCCGTTTAGGAGCATAAAACTGGTTGCTGGCATCGCCTGCAGAAACGGGTCTCTAATTCGGATTCGCACGCTCACGCCAAGCATCATTTGCAAGCAAAGTCCGCTGGCTGCAAAGCAGCCGATTAGGGGTGATTGAAATCCGATGATCAAACCGATCGCACCGATCAACTGAAGGTATCCTGTGAGTTTCCGGAAACTAGCTAGCTTGTAGCGATCAAATTCAATCACCATATGAGTCGTCCATACGCAGCTCGCACCGTAGCCGATGAAAGCGATAGCAGAGAGTGCGATCAAGTAGTTGTTTGCTGAAGTCATGTTGATATTCATTTAGATAAATGCGCGAGTTAGGGTTAAAAGCAAATAAGTCTATAAAAAGCAGTCTTTAGGTTTATCATGATTTGACCTCTGTCTTTGCTTAGTCATGTTGTAGTTATGAGTGTATCCCGTCGTAACTTCTTAAAAATGTCCGTCGGTTCGGCGGCTCTCGCCTCGTCCACTAAATCTTTTGCACAAGCGGCAGAAGCAGCCGAGATACCGATGCGTAAATTTGGGCGTCATGCTGATATGTTGTCAGTTGTTGGCATAGGCGGACACACTTTATACTATGCAGGCTCTCAAGCTGAGGCGAATGCAATTGTGCAGCGTGCCTATGACTTGGGGATCAATTTTTTCGAGACTGCTTGGGATTACCACGGGGGTGAAGCCGAAACTTACATGGGCAATGCCTTGGTCGGAAAGCGCGATGATATTTTCTTAATGACTAAATTTTGTAATTTCCACACATCGAAATATACTCCTGACGTGAAAGGCTCGATGCAAATGCTGGAAGATTCACTTCGTCGCTTAAAGACGGACCATCTGGACCTTTGGCTCTTGCACAGTGTATCTGATAACGATGCGGAAGAAGCTTACAAAAAAGACGGTGCGATCGAAGCGCTTGAATTGGCCAAGCAACAGGGTAAAATCCGCTACACTGGTTTTTCCGGCCATACAGATACCCAAGTCCATATCGATTTGATCAACGGTGGATACGAATGGGACGCTACGCTTATGCCCGTTTCGGTCGTTGGCGCTCTGGATTCAAGAGCGTTTGAGTCTAAGGTCATGCCACTTTGTGAAGAAAAGAATATCGCTGTGCTCGGCATGAAAGGTTTTGGCGGTAGCCGGCGCACGCATCTACATGGGCAAACCAACGTCGAGGAAGCCCTTCAATATTCGCTAAGCTATCCGCAAGTGTGCTCACATATGGTAGGCATTGATAAGCTTGAGTATGTTGATCAGGCCGTCGCTGGTTCCGCTGGAAAGCCAATGAGCCCTGAGCAGCGCAAAATGTTTGCTGTTAACGATGCGCCTGATTCGCCGGATTATGCTGCAATGCAACATGGTGGTAAGCATTACGACGCAGGTCGTAGTCATTCTTAATATACTAGTTTAAGGCTGTTAAGTAGCCAAATGCAGCATACAGCTACAAGCGGTTAATCCGGTTGGCGAGAAAGCCCGCCCCAAATCCGTTGTCGATATTGACCACACTGATACCGCTCGCGCAGCTATTGATCATTGTCAGTAGGGCGGATATACCCCCGAAATTTGCGCCGTAACCTACGCTTGTTGGCACCGCAATAACAGGTGCTTTGACGAGGCCTCCGACGACGCTGGGAAGGGCACCTTCCATACCAGCTACACAGACGACTACACGGCAGCTTTGGATTGTGTCTAAACTGCCCAGTAAACGATGAAGTCCGGCGACTCCGGCGTCGTAAACCCGCTCGACGGGGTTCCCGTAAAACTCTGCCGTCAAAGCAGCTTCTTCGGCAATGGGGATATCCGAAGTCCCCGCACAGACAATCGCGATGGAGCCTTTAGGTGGGCTAATCTCGGGGCCATTCTTCAGTGTTACTAAGCGAGCCTGTTCACTGTATTCTGCTTCTGGATACTTGGCGAGAATGCTTTCGGCGATACTAAAATCGACTCGGGTCACAAGGATGTCATTTGAGCGATCAGCAAGCACCTGCATGATGTCGAATATTTGCCCACAAGTTTTGCCGGCTCCATAAATGACTTCGGCAGATCCGTTGCGCTCGGCGCGCGCAATGTCTACCCGGCTATGGCCGATGTCTTGATAGCCTTTCAGCTCGGCCAGCGCGGTTTCGATATCGATCTTCCCCGATTGGACCGCTTGAAGTAGTGCTTTAGTGTCCATTTGACTGTTCGGCTTGCCGATAGAGTGTTTCCATTTCAGCGATGACTTCGGGTAGGGTGAGCGTCTCTTCTTTTGCGATCCGAGCCAGATCGTCGTATTCAAATTTATGACGGGTAGTGCCGTCGGCTAATTTGGCTATTTTTACCCGAACCGTTCCCCAAGGTGTGGTGAGTTCTTTGCTTAGTCGCTCCAGTTTGGAGCGCTTCCACTTTTGACGACGCACGCCAAGTGTTTGGCTATGGGTGAAATAAGTGGCTTCGGCTACGCTAAGTTTATAGTCTGCGACGAGTGCATGCACGATGGTGCCGAGGCGACCTTTCTTAAAGCTTGCAGCTGTCTGCCAGACGTCGAGTGTGCCAGCTTCGAGTAATTCCTGGCAGAGAAAAGCGATGGCTTCTGCGGTCATGTCGTCGATGTTCGCCGCGAGCTCCCAGACTTCGTCTTGGGTGTTTGGGGTGGGAGCTAGCTCGATACCTTCTTCGACTAATAAGACATAGACTGCATTCGCGAGTTTGGGGTCATCCCGCTGGCCGATGCCGATGGCAGTTTTCAAAATTTCACCGGAATAGGATACGCCAAACTCTGCCATCTTACCGACGAGGAGGGCGGCTCCGGTTGGCGTGGTGGTTTCTTTGTCAGTTGCGCCAGCGGTAAATTTGCGACCTTGCAGGAGTTGCGTGGTTGCGGGGGCGGGAACGGGCATTCGGCCATGCGCGCACTGTACTGTGCCCCCGCCAACTTCCAGAGTGGTGCAGATGATTCGATCAATCTTTAAGAGGTCCCAACATACTGCGGCCCCGACCATATCAATGATTGAATCAATTGCGCCAACCTCATGAAAGTGCACGGCTTCCGGCTCGATGCCGTGCACGGTGCCTTCAGCTACTGCGAGTGCATGAAAGCAGGCAATGGAATCTGCTTTGACTCGTTTGGAAAGTTTGCTGGCTTTGATCGTGTCGCGAATCTCACTGAACGTTCGATGATGATGCGCATGCCCGTGCGAATGCCCATGTGAATGGTCATGATTGTGCGAATGTTTTTCGTGGTCGTGGTCGTGGTCGTGGTCATGCTCATGTTCGTGGTCATGATCATGTGAGTGAGCAAGAGTGACGTCGCAGCGGATTCCACTAATCCCTTGTCGTTGGTCTGTTTCGAAATGTAAGTTCCAGCCTTCGTAAGGGAGTTTGCGCAATTCAGATTCAAGGATCCTGGGATCGACGCCTAATCCGACCAAAGCACCTAGATTCATATCACCTGAGAGACCTGCGGGGCATTGATAGACGAGTGTGGGCATACTGTTTTGATAGTGGATCTGAGACGGAGTGCAAGTTGACAGCGTCAAAATTCGATTCATTCTCATACTAATGAAATCACTGGAAAAACTTGAAGCTTGGTTTGCTGAATGCCCGGGGGCATTAGTTGCTTTTTCCGGTGGAGTGGACAGTTCTTTGGTGGCTTTTCTGGCTCAGTATTTTTTATCGGATGCGCGGACTTTGGCGGTGATCTCGGCGTCACCTAGTTTGAAGCTTTCAGATTTAGATGCAGCTAAACGGTTTGCGAACAACCATGAATTGCCGCTGCGAGTGATTGCGACACAGGAGATGGACAATCCAAACTACTTTAGTAATCCGACCAATCGGTGTTACTTTTGTAAACACACGCTCTATGATGAACTGGCAGGCTTGCGGCAAGAGTATCCGGATTGGTGGGTGCTGAATGGGACTAATTCGGATGATTTGGGAGACTATCGCCCGGGGCTTAAGGCGGCGGAAGAATTCGAGGTGCGTTCCCCGCTTTCGGAATGTGGAATAGATAAAGCGCAGGTGCGTTCCTTAGCGGCACATTTTGATCTCGCTTGCTGGGACAAACCGGCGAGTCCTTGTTTGTCATCACGGGTGCCCTATGGTGAACAAATCACGGTGGCTAAGTTGCGGCAGATTGAAGCTGCAGAGGCAGCGGTGCAAGAAGCGGGTTTCCCAGTCAACCGGGTGCGACATTACGGCGAGAAGGCACGAGTGGAAGTGCCCGTTGAGCAAGTTGTTGAATTATCCAATCAGGCAAATCTAATTCGTTCGGGGCTGTTGAAGCTTGGCTTTAGTGAGGTCGAGTTCGACCAGGAAGGATTTGTATCGGGTAAGCTCAACCGTGTGGTCGATCTTAGCGCTGAAAAATAACGGTGACTATGGCCAAGACGAGTAAGCTGGCACCGATGAGTCTCGAGTAGAAAAACTCTGCAATGTCGTCTCCTCTACCATAGAAGCGATCAATGACGACGGTCCATAATGCGCGAGAGGAGTAAATGATATTAATGAGAAGTGCTTGGCCCGTTGTGCCGATAAGGAAGATGATTAAGGTTGTTTGAAAACCCATAACGACCGAACCGAGATACATTGGTTTTTTGGACTCAGCGGGCGGTTGGCTTTGCTTACCTAAAAACGGGACGAGGATCGCAACGGTTAAGAAGAGTGTGGGAGAGAGCCAACCGATGCCAAGCTTACCCTTTGCTTCAACCACGAGAATATCGCAGAGCGCGAAGAGGACGCTAGCGCCAGCTGCGTAGTAAGCTGCTTCTCTTCGTATTTTTTTAAATTGGATCGGGCCGCGCTGGAGTAGGATAACGCCTGCGGTCGCGCCAAGTGCGGCACCCCAAAGCCAAACGGTCATGTCCTGTTGCCCAGTAAAAAATGCAAAGAGCGCAACGAGGAGCGTCTTTAAGCCGAGGAGTGGGCCGACGATGGAGAGGTCGCCAACTTCAAGCGATTTAACCGAGAATATCCTACCGATAAAGAGGGCGACCCCAGCG
>Ga0307933_1002699_pt1 | contig 11893 bp, 8 predicted proteins | sample OrgLakmetageno88_FD_201811 | JGI IMG/M metagenome (GOLD analysis project Ga0307933, IMG submission 201811) | Saline water microbial communities from Organic Lake, Antarctica - #88 | ecosystem: Environmental > Aquatic > Non-marine Saline and Alkaline > Saline | place: Antarctica: Organic Lake...
GATGAAGGGATTGTTCACTACGCCTGACACCTGTTATAACCAGAAGTATAAGTAGCTGGCTTAACCCCAGGACTCACCACATTGTATGAGGGATAGGAGTTGACTGAGGGTGAACCACCTCTGCCACTTAAGGTAGTACGGCCGAGCCGGTTTCGGTCCCGGTGCCGAAAAAGATGTCGTTCTCCTCGGTCGTCAGGAGCCCAACCTAAAGAGAAGCCACGACTTGGTGCTGGCCGCCGAGGACAAGGACCCCGACGACCATCATACCCGCCAGAGAAACGTATCGAAAATTTGCCTGCTACATATCCACGCCAGCCACTTCCCTCCTGAAGAGTCACAGCATTATCTTAGGTCCTTGAATAATGTGCGAAGTGACAAGTTCTCCCTGCATTGGATGGTGTACAAGAAAAAGGTCCAGGTGGCTTCAATGCTCAGCGTCTACAGGAGCCGTGACCGTGAGTAACCCACTAGTAACCATTGTAACTAGTTATAAATAGTTGCACAACGAAGTTTTATAATTTATTGTAACACCCTTGCTCGGTCTTCGTCCTCGCTCGAGGTCGAGAGGTGCCACCGGTATGTATGTTTTATCGCACTCTGATTTACCATTGAACAGTACTCAGTATGGGCGCATCATCTTTGTTGGTAGAACATTCGTTCTCTTGCGATTTGTAAGTTGTGGCGATTGGGAAGGAAGACGACGCAAATGGAAAGCATAAATAGCCAAGCTAGACGCCGTGTAATAAGTATCTATCGGGAGTTAAATGCGTCGGGTGACTACGACTCTTTATAAATTCACGGGGTAATCCAACCTCATACGTAGGATTCAATAGGGCGGGCACTTCGACTTCCATTATTGGCGTCGGGACATATGACCAGTAGTTCCATATCTGTTCCGTTTTGTTTCGGATGGGGAATGTGTGCAGACCCCGCTCTGACTCTGTGATCGTCAGGGACCCTCCCAGAAAGTTTTCTCAGGAGGAAAAGATGGAGAAAGACCGCAAGAGTCCCACAGGCAAGCCGTGCAGGAAACGACAAAGCGAAAGATCAATCGCAAAAGGATCGTTGTTTGTTTTCTGGATCGAGGCAAAAAATAACGTCCACGTGTCTGTCTATCCTATCATTGCGTACTTATCTTTCCATAACGCCAATAGGTCAGCATCCGTAGTTGACGGTAAACGCTTGTAGGCGCAGAGACGCTCGCCACTGTGCCGAACCATCTGTAGCAAATTGTTCGCCGCTCGGTATTCCAACCGCTCCCCAGGTGCTCCCAGTTTCAAACAGTCATGCAGTAGCACCGTGGTATCGCGTGGATTAGCTCCTCGTGCACTAGCGTGCATAAAGCTCAGCAACATGCAGGGAATTCGCCAGCGACCATCCACCATGTATACATCAAAAGGCTCCAGCTCTGTGATTAAAGGAAGAAGTTGATAATCGAGAATGTTCTTTTTCAGCGTTTGAAGCGGATATCCCCATGCCTTGGTCTTTCCAATATCCGCAAAGTAAAAGCGGAAGTGCGCAGAAACATGTTGCCGAGCCTTGGTTACCCAAACAGCATCCGAATCAATGCCAGCATAGCGGGGAACTCCAACATGATCAGCAATGTAGGTTGATTCCCCCAATCCGTACTCAAAAACAGATTCAGCTGTGCGGTAAATGTCAGCCAGCATGATCCGATCCGTGTCCTTCAAGCCTCCATTTGTCGCCCTCTTCCAGTCTTTCCGAACAAACTCGTTGCGGCTGGCATTCTTGGCGGTGCCTGTAAGGGCGAGTTTGTACGCTTGGCGAGCAGCCGCGTCAAAGACTGTAGTGTTGCCAGCTATAGCGACAGAAGCAGTTGTATCAAAAATTGTAGAATTCGTATTTCCTGCACCGCCCGTCTCTGATACTACTGCCGTGTATGTAGTTAGTTCCGTCTTGGACTGCAGATAGACGGTGGGGTCGGTACGAGGACCGGTCATTGCCGAAAAGACCCATCCAGCACCGAAGCAGACAGCCGCCAATAACACCTTGCTCGAGATGAGGCTGCCTCCTCTTTTGGCTCGACTGATGCTTCCTTTACCCGCTTCCTTGATGAGGGTACAAGTGTAAGTGCTTGTGTGAACTTTCATACTGCTACCTTTGTCTGTTGCCACAACCATATTGATTGTTTGTGTGAAGGCGTTGGCTTTTACGGTATGTATCATACCGTAGAATCCGACTATGTTTGATTTGGCGTTGATTGGGTGTTGGCGATGGGTCATTGAGTCGGGTTTGGTCGCTAGTCTTTACTATACTATATCACTGTACAGTACCGTACGTCGTAATTAATGCAAGAACCAAGACTGACTGAAACAATAAGTAATAATTGCCGTATCGGTCATTATTTTATTTTACTTATTAAACAAGTCTAGAGTATAGATATATTATACTAGTCTATACGTGGCAATTATGTCGAGATCGATCGCTAGCTACAGTAGCGAATACTGTACGACGAGATGATGACCAAGACGGAGACTGTTTTCGAGCCTCTCGAGATCGAGAGCCATACCGCTACGTAGGCGCCATGCATACCACTTTTGTCGCTCTCCGCACTACAGTTGTACCATACAGTGCGTACACTATGGAATCATCAACTTTGCTTCGAACTTTGAATCTCTTGCGATTTGAAAGTATCGCGGCATTGGGAAGGAAGACGCCGGAGCAGCAAATGGAAAGCACGAATAGCCGCTAAGCTAGACGCCGTGTAATATTATTCTATCGGGAGTTGAATGTCGGTCAATACATACCCTGTTAGTAATTTACATACCAGAGTCATTATAGGAGATAATAGGGTGGGCACTTCGACTTTACTACGAGCTTCGAGCCGAATGGATGTCCTACTAGTAGTGGTTCCATAGCTTGTTTGTGTTTCGGATGGGCGATTTGTGCAAACCCCGGCTCTGACTCTGTGATCGTCGGGGACAGGCTCCACCTCCTATGAAGTTCTATCAGGAGAAGCAGATAAAAGATGGAGAAATATTGCAAGGTCACACATACATGTACGAGCACGCCGTGCAGAAAACGGCAAAGCGAAAGATCAGGGCAAAAAAACGTCTAGGCTACATTTCGCGTACTTCTTTTTCCAAAACGCCAATAGGTCAGCATCCGCAGTTGACGGTAAACGCTTGTAGGCACAGAGACGGTCACTACTGTGCCGAATGAACCAACTGCAGCAATTCGTTCGCAGCTTGGTATACGGCCCGCTCCCCAGGAGCTACCTGTTTCACACAATCATGCAGCAGCACCGTACTAGTATCACGAATAAATCGAATACATCGAGATAGTTAGACGCGATGGTGGTCTGGACAACGTACGGCTGCTCTAGGTTATTTGAGATCTGTACCGGTACATGTAATCTGCGTCACAATTGACGGTCGTCGTCGCCGTTTTGCTTTCTCGTTGCCGCACATTTTTTCAATTGGATTCTTTGATACGATCAGCGATATCTTCTTACCATTCTACAGTACTCTACTCTAGACTAATACAGAATACACAACACAGCGTCGACCAAAATGACGCTCAACAAGCCACAGACGAAGAGCAACGTGGCCGTTGTAGGCGGCGGAGTGTCCGGTCTCTCCACCGCCTGGCACCTGCACTGCAACACCGACTGCAACGTGCATCTCTACGAAGCGGCCGACCGTCTGGGAGGACACGCGTACACCGTCCCAGTCGACGGAACTCTGGTAGACATTGGCTTTATGGTGTTTAACAAAGAGAACTATCCAAACATGGTGAAATGGTTCGAGAACATGGGCGTTGAAACGGAAGACAGCGATATGAGCTTGGCCGTTAGTTTGGATGGCGGCAAGACGGTGGAATGGAGTTCCGACGGTCTCAATGGCCTGCTGGCCAAGCGATCGGCAGCTCTCAGTCCTTCCTTCTACAGCTTCGTCTGGGAAATGATGCGCTTCAACGCAAACGCTGCCGATATATTGGCACTCGCACAAGACGATCCTCGCAAGCACGTCACGACGGCCCAGTATCTTCGTGCAGAAGGATACAGTGAATCATTTACCAAGTTCTACCTACTGCCCATGATGGCAGCGCTGTGGAGTGCCAGTATGCAAGACGTCCTCAACTTTCCAGCCTCCCAACTCGTGGCCTTTCTCGCTAATCACAAAATGTTGCAACTCACCGACCGCCCCCAGTGGAAAACGGTCAAGGGTCGCTCTGTCGAGTACACGAGCAAAATTGAAAGACTGTTGGGCGACAAGGTACACACGGGCACTGCCATTCAAGCCGTCGTCAAGTTGCAAGATGGAACTTACAAACTCATAACTGCCGATGGAGCCTCCTTCACGGCCGATCAAGTTGTATTTGCCTGTCATCCTCCCACGGCCAAGGCCTTGTTGCAGAATGGTGGTGCCGCCGACCAAGACTTGATGGATTTGCTGGGAAACATTGAGTATGCCGACAATGTCGTCTACGTGCATTCGGATCCCAAACTCATGCCCAGTCGCCGTCGGGCGTGGGCCTCGTGGAATTGTTTAGGTCAGTCCAAACACATGGCAACCCTGCAGCCTACCGCCGCCAAGGGCGAAGCCTTTGAAGGAGCCGAATCCGGCTTTGGAAAGAAGGCCCACACGGCTCAATCGGAAGAGCTGGAAGGTACCGAGGGCCGCATGAAGGCCGTGTATGTAACGTACTGGTTGAATCGGTTGCAGAATCTCCAAACCGACAAGGATATTTTCGTGTCGTTGAATCCCCATCAACGACCCGACCCCGCCCTCACGCACAAGCGGGAGATCTTGGCGCATCCCCAGTTTAATCAAGCCACCTTGAAAGCTCGTGAAGCGCTAGAAATTGAACACCAAGGGGTCAACGGGCTTTGGTTTTGTGGGGCGTGGCAGGGCTACGGCTTTCACGAAGATGGTTGCCGATCGGGTTTTCATGTGGCTACGCAATTGTCGGGTGTCCCTCTGCCGTGGGCCACTAGTGAAAAGGAAATGGTGCTACCGCCGCCCGATCTGTCACTCGTCAAGACACAGTCGACTTCCATTGGAGCCTGGTACAAGTCGTTGCGCAAAGCGCTCTCGTACGATCTCCCCGTCGCGCTTTGCAAGCGCTTCTTGTACTTTTTTCTGGAACAAGCCATACAAAAGGGCAAGCTTCAGCTCAAGTTCAATGACGGCTCGGTTAAGAGCTTTGGTGATGGATCTACCTGTGGGTGCGACTCGAGTCCGGTGACGCTGCGTATCTTTGATGATTGGTTCTTTGTCAAGACAGCCTTTGAGTATGATCTCGGTTTGTCGCGCTCATACATGGCGGGACATTTCGTGGTGGAGGCCCTCGAAGACAAGAAAGAGTACCATCCCGTGATTCGTCCATTGGATTCGCAAGAGGAGACCACAGTCGCTTTGGGTGATCCCATTGGTTTGACGCGTCTCTTTCTCTTGTTGATTGGGAACCGTGATCGACCATTGGCGAAGCACGCTCCTCGCAAGGCGGGGCACGGTCAGTACTATTCCAACGCCATGTCCAACGCTTCGGGTCTCTTACTGGGCAAGGTGGGGTCGCTTCTCAACTATATTCGCTACAAAATGACCATGGATAACTCGGAGCGTGGCGGTAGCTTGAAAAATATTCACGCGCATTACGATCTCTCCAACGATCTCTTCACCACCTTTCTCGACACGGAAACGCTCATGTACTCGTCGGCCATTTACGACGCCGTCCAAGCCCCCAGTCCACAAACAGGTCTCGTCTTCAAAGGTTCTCTCGAAGAAGCCCAATGGCGCAAGCTTGACACACTTCTCGTTCGAGCCCAAATCCAGCCGGGTCAGGAAATGCTAGATATTGGTTTCGGGTGGGGCGGTTTGTCGCTGCACGCTGCCAAAAAGTACGGCTGCAAAGTGACTGGCATTACGCTTTCGGTGGAACAAAAGGCACTAGCCGACAAGCGCGTCCAGGAATGGGGTGTGGAAGATCTCATTACCTTTGAAGTGATCGACTACCGCACCTTTGCTCGCCGACCGGAGAACCAGGGCCGATTCGATCGCGTACTGAGTTGCGAAATGATTGAAGCTGTCGGTCACGAGCACCTTGGCGAGTTCTTTTGGGTGGTCGAACAAGTTCTCGCACAGAACGGTATCCTCGTTATGGAAGCAATTACGACGCCCGAGATGCGCTACGAAACATACGTTCGATCCACTGACTTTATAAATACTGTCATCTTTCCGGGATCATGCTGTCCGTCGTTGCACGCACTCGTGGACGCGGCGTACAAGGGATCTTGTTTGACGTTGGAACACATTGACAATATCGGTCTCCACTACGCGCAAACATTGGCCGAATGGCGTCGACGCTTCAACGCTAGCGAAGCTTTTGTCCGCGCGCTGGGATTTGACGATATTTTCCTACGTTGTTGGAACTACTATTTGACGTATTGCGAAGCTGGATTCTTTTCGCAGACGGAGAACTGTCTCATTCTGGTATTTTCTCGTCAGGGTTGTAGCTCTTTGGTGCCTCTAAGTGAGACACGATCTGTAACCCAGCCTGTCGCCTTGACCGAGGCCGAAGTGAGCGATTGGTTGGTGTAAACAGAAGGAACGGATTGGAATGAAGGAGTCAGCATTGACGAGTTGGAATGTGCTTATGGTTATTAATACAGTGGTGGATCCGCTAGAAAAAGGAAAGAGCAACTGGAAGAAAGAAAGTAACTACGTAATCAATCATAGCTAGTCGAGTGAAGAGAGTGAGACTGATTCTATATTGAATATCCTAACCATCATAATGTAACTAAAGATACAGGAGCCTAATGGAGGTCAATACACAAGACTCATCCGTATACTGTAATACACACATAGCTAACACACGGTCGCTATCCACACGACTACATACGGCTAGGTAGAGCCTCGGCGAGGCTCGCCAGAAGTTAGCAGAGGCGGCCAATTCGTTCGTTCGAGGCTGGCGTCTGTCCATCATCCATCGTCGTCGAACTCCATCCCTCCACCGTCAGTTCTTACTTTTTTGAAACCTTCTGTGAGAGACTTCCTAGCCACCATGGGAATCCCCAAGTTCTTTCGATGGATCTCGGAGCGCTATCCCAAGATTAACCAACGCCACGGGAGTAGAGCCGACGATGAGACTTGCATGGCGCATTTTGGGCATCTTCCGCCCACGGGAATCCCCGAACCAGATCCATTGAGTGAATGCGGACTGCCTCCGGAGGTCGATCGTCTCTACATTGACATGAATGGAATCATTCACGGCTGTAGTCACAACAACAGCGACAATAGCGAATTAGAAGATGGCACAGGAACCTCTGAAGAGCGTATCTTTCAAAATATCTGCTATTACTTGGATCGTTTGGTACGAGACATTGCCAAGCCAAAGCAACTCATTTACATGGCCGTCGATGGAGTCGCGCCACGTGCAAAGCTCAATCAACAGAGAGCAAGGCGTTACCGCGCCGGAAAAGAAGGAGAAATTGAGCAAACTGTCTATGACGCGCATCGAGAACAGCTCCTAAAGGAACGAGAAGAGTTATTGGCACAGGAAGATCCCGACGAACTGCTAGAGATGTCGTCGCATGAACAGGCAAACAACATGGACAACTCTGCCAATACGGCTACAGCAGACGATAGTCACAAGCTAAGAGAAGTGGGACCCGGTCGATTCTCGGGTAAGTTCGAGACCAGCGACGCAGGTCAAGCAGCGACAGAAAACGAAGCCAATGAGGGCGAAAATGACTTGTTTAGTTCCATTGTCATTACGCCTGGAACCGAGTTCTTTTCACGCTGCACGGCGCACATTGAGCACTTTGTGCAATACAAACTGTCAACCGATCCAGCTTGGCAAGACTTGGACATTATATTTAGCGGTCCTAACGTTCCTGGTGAGGGAGAGCACAAGATTATGCAATTCATGCGCGAGCAACGCAACACTCCCGGCTACGACCCCAACCTTCGACACTGCATCATGGGTCAAGATGGAGATTTGATTCTGCTTGGACTCGTTACACACGAGCCCAACTTGGTACTCTTGCGCGAACAAGTCGTCTTTGACAAGCGTCGACGAGACAAGAGGGCCAGGGGCAGTCGCGGTCTTGATCTCTACATTCACAATCCCAACTTTGAGTTCTTGCACATGAATATACTCCGAGACTATCTCGCCTACGAGTTTGAAACTTCAAACGTCCTGCCGAATTCTTCCTTTGATATTGAGTCGACGGTGGACGACTTTGTCTTTATGACTTTCTTTGTGGGTAACGATTTGTAAGTCAACGCAGATTCCAGTGAGCAGGCGTATGACACGCTTGATGCGCAACACTCATAACTCACAAATACCCCCTTCGTCTCGATTCGCAGCTTGCCGCACATGCCAGCCTTAGATATTGCCGACGAGGCCTTTGATCTATTGTTTTACGCGTACCGAGACGAACGCAAACGGTGGCTAAAGGAGAGTAAGCGCAACGGCAAAAAGACCAAGCCATACTTGACCGACGCTGGTAACATTATCTCAGGACGGCGACTCGAAGAGTTTCTGGGTGTCGTTGGAGGACACGAGAGTCCTTACTATGATTTCAAAAAGAGCACGCTTCAGGCAGAGAACGAACGCTTTCGTCGTACCGAGGTGAGATACGGATTGAATACCTCCCCCAGTGAGGAGGAGGTCGCAATGAAGGAGGCATCTGACCGGACACGTTATCGAGAGATGTTACACTCGACCATTGAAAACCAAGAGATCGAAACCGCTGATGGATTCGCACCGGTTATCTCAGGGTCCTTAAACTTTCAGCCCCAACCAGACGAAGAAGAGGAGGAGACCAGGGATGGTGTATTTGCGCGCATGGGCAACTTGCTGGAATACTCTGTCGCGGATCGCGAAAGAGAAGAGTCTGGAGGTTTGGACGATCAAGACTTCAAGGGGCGTTATTACTACGACAAGTTTGGTTTCACTCCCTTTGATGCTGAGAAACATCGTGCACTCCGCAAAGCGTACGTTGAAGGCCTTGTATGGAATCTCAAGTACTATTACGAAGGATGCGTCTCTTGGGAATGGCATTACCCGTATCATTACGGACCGATGCTGAGCGATCTAGTCCAACTGGATCAATTCTTGGACGAAGTTTCTTTTGAAGGCAAGCTAGGCAAACCGCTCGCCCCCTTTGAGCAACTCATGGCTTGTTTGCCGCCGTCATACGCCCACTTGCTTCCCCAGCCGTACCAATGGCTCATGACGGACCCATCGTCTCCGATTGCCGAGTATTACCCGCAATCGTTCACAGTGGATATGAACGGCAAGCGGTGGCCATGGGAAGCAGTTACGCTGTTGCCCTTTATCGATTCAAAGCGACTTCTGGAAGCTTCGGATGGTGTGACTCCAGAGGCACTAAACACCGAAGAGATTGAACGCAATCGAACCGATCATACAGTGGTCATGTCGCACGATCCAAATACACGAAAGAGTCTTCCGGGAGTTGGTGAAGGGGAAACCTTTGGCGCTTATGACAATTGTACGGCTTCGATCGTTTCTTTCGAATCCACTCCCTGGAATCACCAAACTGGAGCCAAAGTACTTTTCAAGCCTGAGCTAGTACCAGGCGTTGAGACCCCGTTGTCCGGTCTTCCGACGCTTCGAGACGGCTCGATCCAAAGTATGTGGCGGAAGCGCATCCGAGTCAATGTATTTGGCTCGCCTAGTCGGTATAAGACGGCCTGTCTAGAGCTCAACGATGTTATGCCTGACGTTGTCCCGATCGATACGCTAGCGTCACATTTGATCGGAACGACGGTTTATATCAACTACCCTCATCTTATTGAAGCCTTTGTCACTGCGATATCAGATTCGAGAGGTTTCGTCCGTGGCGGCCAGAAGATAAGGCCGTGGAGTGGCAAAGAAGCGAATGATCGAAAAGACCGCGTTAAGAAGATCGTGATGGCTCAAGTCTTTGGCGAAAGGCTGACTGGAACCGGTGGTTTGGCACTGACCAATACAGCCGAGGGTACATCCAGGGAGGAGATTGACGTGCTGCTCCACGTTCGACCCTTCAAAGGCCTTAAAGAAATGCCAGACGGCACAACAGTCAAGGCATTTTCGGATTTTGAGCTGGACGTCCCGTTGGTTGTCACAGCTTGGGCACCTATGAAGGAGGACAGTCGTATTGTCAACATCCCTGCTCTGCTTGAGAAGGACCCTTACACTGCAGCATTCAGACCGAGTGAACTGGCGTCTCGAGTAGTAGCCGCACCAGTGGGAGTGGATACCTCGGGTGCCTCTGAAACTATAGAAGGGCTGGAAAGGGCGAGTGCACTGTCCCAACTCGATCTGTTCTCTCACGATCGTCTTCAGGAGTTGACGAAGACTCAACTCCAAGAGGAACTCCGATCGCGAGGACTCCACACTTCTGGTCAAAAGTCTAAACTGGTCAACCAACTGTATGAGCACGGCCATGTTCGACTCCAAGAGGAACTCCGTTCGCGAGGATTGGATGCAACTGGTCGCAAAGGAGAATTGGTCAACCAACTAGGCACGCTGGTTAAAGCCGCAGAGGCGAACGGATCATTAACAGCGCCTTTTCCTGCTGGTGCAGCTTCTCTTTCCCGAGGCTTTTCCACTTTTGCAGTGTCGAGGAGTCTATCGCGTCGTGGCTTTTCAACGTACGCTGCACCCCAACCTGCTAAAATTGCTCCCAGAATGCGGCCGCCCCGTCTCAGTCGTACCACTCCATTTATACCTCCGAGAGCGATCGCAAGGGTAGCAGGACACCCTCGGGGACGCTTGGCTGTGGTATGTGCCTTTGCAGCAGCTTCATTTTTCTCCAACGTGGGGGCCGTTGACGTCCGAGGCAGTGTTGCTTCATCACTAACAGGAAGAATTTCGCAGCCTTCCTCCACGTTTGATTGGCACCGTTCAGCAGTCGACGAAGATGCTGACGACGATTCTTACAGCCCCATTTCGAAGAAGGATGCACCACCCTTGGAATTTGCTCACGGTACAACGACACTGTCGTTTGTCTTTCAAGGAGGTATCATCGCGGCTGTCGATTCGAGAGCTAGCATGGGGAGCTTTGTGGGTTCAAAAACAACGCAAAAAGTCCTGCCCATCAACTCGCATGTTCTCGGAACCATGGCTGGAGTGAGTGTTTGACCCTGACGATGACCAAACGAATCAATCTAGTCCCATCACCCTAGTTCTCACCTTTTCTGTTCCTTATCCTACTTTACAGGGCGCTGCTGACTGTAGCTTTTGGATACGAAAGCTTCGAGCCGAAGCCGCCCTCTATGAGCTGACGGAAGGTCGGCGCATGTCGGTGGCACGCGTGTCGCGTCTCCTTTCGAATGCGCTCTACCAAAACCGAGCACTCGGCTTGTCAGTTGGTACTATGATCATGGGCTTTGACGACGAAGAAGGTGCACCTCCAAAGATCTTTTACGTGGATAATTCTGGTATGCGTATCGAAGGGGACCTCTTTGCCGTTGGCTCGGGGAGTACTTTTGCTTTGGGTATTCTTGATACCGAGGAGAAGAGATACGAAATGAGTGCCGACGACGCAGTAGCCCTTGGCATCAAGGCCATTCGACATGCAACCTTTCGTGATGCATACTCTGGCGGTTTTATTAATGTCTTTCTGATTACAAAAAATGGATGGGAACGTGTCTTTACACAGGATCTAGCGTCGACAATTGAGCTCAGGCACCACGAGACTACGACGGAGTTAACCTAATGAATAAACAACCAATATGTAAGACTCGGTTTCTAGAGCAACGGCGCTTGGCTACAGTTGTGCCATGTTATTTCGAATGAAATGAACTGATTCTGTAGCATTCTCGCCGTAGCAGACACTCATGCAACACTTTTTGTACCATTTTATTTGATAGGTTCGTGGCAATTGGGTGCATCGATTAACCCCGACAAAGTCATCGAC
>Ga0307933_1002701_pt1 | contig 11886 bp, 9 predicted proteins | sample OrgLakmetageno88_FD_201811 | JGI IMG/M metagenome (GOLD analysis project Ga0307933, IMG submission 201811) | Saline water microbial communities from Organic Lake, Antarctica - #88 | ecosystem: Environmental > Aquatic > Non-marine Saline and Alkaline > Saline | place: Antarctica: Organic Lake...
TGGGCGCGCGTTCTAATCTCACTTCTCACTGGGACTGGGACACCCGAAATTCTTCAACATCATTATGCTGCCAGCGAACCTGTGATGATTCATCATAAGTGGTCCGATAGAATACGTCGTACGTCGTAGACTACTGGTATGTATGACTATGGCTGCTGGGTAAGATTGGGCCCGGCAAAATCCGGATTATTACGCAATACTGTTACTGGTACATTATCAGCTGTACGTATGCCGGGTGTTCCAAGGGCGCCCAACCCCGAGCGATGGGTTACGTACCTTTTAGCTAACAGAAACACCAATACAGTAATACCTGTACAGGAACGCTGGGGTGTGTTTGATACTTCGCATTTTGACTTAAGCACAAAAGTAAGAACAAGAAAGATCACAATCGTTATCATCGAATCAATCACAAATCGCTATCAATCATCAAAACGCGGTTCGCATAAAATGCCTCTTCCCCTGTTCGATTCGCACGCTTGTCAGCTTGCGCGATCACTTCTGCGACATTGGAAAAGCCAAAAGACGCTGAGTTAGTTAGCAAGATGGATGAGGAGAAAGGAAATGCGTTAGAGCCGATGAATAGTAGGACAACCGGAGATGAAGCCGCAAACCCGGTGACATCTTCGTTATGGAGCACCAGTCTCGCCCTCAGCTGTTATTATGTTCCGCGTCGTTATCAGCTTGCATTTCTTGGATTAACTTTGATACTGATCTCGGTTTACGTCATTTCGAGTTCTCAAAAGCAGACGTGGAAGTTGCGCCTTCGATGGCCGCCACCACCACCAGTGACTGCATGCGGAGACTATCCGTCTCCGCTGTCGACGACACAGCCAAATGTTCTCATTATCGGCGACAGCATCTCAATGCCCGTACCATACTCCCCCGGAGGATATGGTGCGCCAGTTCACCAAGCACTGAAATATCTGTCGATTAACGTGTGGCATAGCGGGGGATGGAAGAAGGGAGGGCAGGCCAGCAACACTATCAAAGGCCTCAAGTGTACCAACCCCTCTACTCCTGGTAACTGGCTCAACTTTACTGGCACCTACGACATCATTCATTTTAACTTTGGACTGCACGACCTAGTTGCCGCCAGCGAAAACTCAGAACACGTGGATATTACACAATACGGATTGAACTTGGCTGAAATCTATGCCCGACTGGCGCCCCGAGCCAAGCATGTAATATGGACCACCACTACCCCTTGCCCCAGCATCCCCGGGTTCTCTTCCAAGGGACGCACGGAAGAGAACGTGAGGCTTTACAATACCGAGGCACTTCAGTCGCTTCAGGCAGCTGCGTCTGCTGTTGGGAAACCACTCCTTGTTGACGACCTTTACGCCGCGGTGAATTCGTATTGCGGTGTCAATTATACCCAGTGTGATCTGCAGCAGCCACATAACGTCCATTTTGAGCCAAAGGGCAATGATTACATGGGAATACACGTTGTCGCAAACATTATCAAGGCACTTGGTAAGAGTCGCTCATGAGACAGACAGGTGGGCACGGTATCGTAGAGCGCAGAACGTGTCCCGAAGTTGCCGCCTGCAAAACGAGTGATGGGTTGGTCACGTCGTCGTGATTAATTTGGAATGTGGCCACACATAAATAGTCGTAATATAACGATAGATGGTTCATCAATATGCACTGGTACGAGAGTGTCCCCTAGCCGACCTTCCCTACATCGAAATTCGTATCGAAGGGATTATCAAGGCACAGTTTCCCGACGCAAACAAGGTGGATAGTGTTTGTGAATTTTGGGACTTCCAGATTGGTCCATACTATACTTTAGAATCTATCGCACAAGATCTATTCCAGTTTGTTGCTGTTTCGAGGTTGCAGCTTTACGCCACCGTTACATCAGTGGCCGAGGAAGGTCTCACGTACATGTACAACAATCACAGAGTGCTTCCATCCTACCACTGAATTTCTTGCTCATCAAACCAATGGAGCCCAGACACGGCATCATTTGTCGTTGCCAATAGAAACGGTGTGACGGCTCCGCAAGCCGCTGGCCGAACCCCTTGATTGTTGTTCTGATCCGTAGCGCAATAGCCTGGATCGACGCTGTTGACTCGCATGGTTGGATGGTCTCTCGCCAAGATCTTAGTTAAGGCAATAATCCCCAGCTTGCTCATACCGTAGCACGTGTTGGGCCATCCCTGATCCGCGTGCACACTATCCTCAACTGCACTAACAAATGCTTTCATATGTTCATCCAGTTGTGAAATCTGTAGATTTGGATCGGTAAACATGTCGACTTTTTCTTGCGACCGCAGTATCGCAAGTCGACCGGCCGACGAGGCAATGTTGATGATGCGGGGTTGTTGGGAGAGCTCCAGCAAGGGCATGACGACTTGGCACAAACGCCTAGTTCCAAAGTAGTTTGTCTTGATTGTTATATCAGCTTGCTTTTCAAAGGGAGTGTGTGCTACCGTTCCGTATAACGTGGGGTCGTTGAAACAGATTGCCGCGTTGTTGATCAAAATGTCCAGCCTCCCGAATTCCTTTTTAACATATTCCGCGCACTGATCTATGCTTGTCTTGTCCGCCAAGTCAATGTAGACGGAATGATCGACGCCGAGCTCTTGAGCTATTTTCTTCCCGTCCGTTCGACAGGCGAGTATAACAGTAATGTTGGAAGATTCGTCTGCTAGCAATTTTGCAATCTCTCTGCCTATCCCCTTGTTAGCGCCAGTGACCAGCGCAACAAGACGTTGAGACTTATCACTCGAGAAAGCGCTTCCAGAACGGAGTAGACTCATGAGGAGACTTACGATTATGGATACGCAAGACGCGTTCCTCATGGTGGAGGCTTTGCTTTGAGCATTGAGAGGTGGGAGGTGAGGTGCGGGCGGCAGTGGTGTCTCCGGGTTCTTTTGACTTTTGAGCGAAGCTGCAGTATGGCATCGTGGCATAGGGATCAGTGAATCAGTGATCAGTAGGACGGAAACCACGGCTCCACCAAACGCTGCTTCTTGCGACCTAATAGATCTCTCTAGTTCTTATGTTTGATGCGCACAAGTATCATACATGTGTAGGATATTATTGCATGAACTCGAGTATAGCTAGCTTGGCATTAGCGAACCTGTACGATTCAATAGTCGCGTAGATCTGAGCTAATGTATGGATAGAAACATAAGACCTTGCTGATGAATGAAATGTAAAATGCAATTTGATTATCTACTACAGGCCGACTAGGAAAGGAACGACGTCGTCTGGTTTCCCCCTGCAAAGGCCATTGGGTGACTTCCAACACTACCACCATTCAGATCATTGTCTTCGAGCGGCATGTACTCGGCCAAGATACCTCGAACCTGATCGCGCATCTCCTCCTTGGTTCTCTTGTAATGCCAAACTCCGAGACCCGAAAATAGAGCAACAATGAACAACATGGACGTGGCAAACGTGTGTGTCGAGACGCCTTCCGCGCTAGGAGTAGCACCAGTTGACTTGCAGTATCCTGCATCGATACAGCCGGGAACGTCGTTGCATCCCGCGCACTGCTGGCAGACATCCGGACTAGACCCCTCGGAATAACCAGCGCAAATTGCCATGAACATGGCGTTGACAGAAAGCATACCACGAATAACGGCATTGTTTACAAAGGCCGTCGGCATGACGACGACACCGCGCTGCGACTGCAAAGAAATCTCCATGTCCAACTTGGCATTGGATTGATCCGTGTCAGTACCACCGCTATCAGTCATGCACCCATCAATCTCCTTGCCGTCAATCTTGGCGTGCTTGTACACATCCTTGATACAGGCGTCGTCTGCGAAGTAATCGTTTTCGCCGCAGCGGTCAATAAATTCCGAGACATAGTCCCAGAATTTTTCACCAATTCCGTCCGTTGCACCGTACTTGCTCCAGATACAAAGACGGCGAAGACTTTCCTTGACAACATCGGCACCCGAAACACCTTCGTCCAAGTCGTTGTCCGGATCGGTCGCACAGTACCTTCCGTTATTGGTACAGAGAGTGTAACACCAGTTCTCTCCGTCGTTACCCTGGCAGTGCGAACGAACGCCGTCGTGAATGTACATGTGCGGAGTAAAGTAAGCGCGATCGCCCAATGCCTTGGCAACCGTCTTGAAATGTTTGAAGAAATCCTTGGTGACCTGGTCGCCGGGGACGGACCAAAGGTCGTACTCGACGCGATCATCGGGATTGGGAAGGGCCCATGCCATTTCGACTTGTACGGGTCTGTTTGCCTTGACCTCATCCTTGATCTTATCGGCATCATGTCTGAACATGAGGAAGGAGGGAATGGAAATGTCTCCACCGGAACCATCGTCTGCCATGATGGGCTCGGTCGCTTCGCAAGACAAGGAAGACGTTTCCTTCATGCACACGTCATCACTGCAGAGGCAGACATTGTCGGCGATAATTACACCAGCGGCACCCGAGCGCTGAGCATTACGAGCCTGTGATTATTGATGTTAGTGAATGGACGGATTAGAAAGTGAGGGGTAAGAGAGCGTATTCTACGTCAAGAGAACAAAAGATCGCAATACTGTGGAGGGACACCGACACCACACGACTGTCGCCAAATATGCAACGCAACACGTACCTTTTGCACAAAGGTACAGACTCCACGATCCACCATGAGAATGTAAGGGGCAATCCAAGGCTTCATCTTGCCGCTATCATCCTTATCACGCTCTGGATATCCCATGGTGGTATTAACTTCTCCGCAAAGCTGCGAGTCGGCGTAATAGACATTCTGCGCAATCGATCCACCGTACGGAGGATATCCAAAGAGAGCTTCGCGATGCGCATAACCTTCTTCCTTGTAGAGCCTGTGCGGGATCTGCATTATGCAAAAGAGAAAGAGAGAGCGTAAGCGAGAGGTTGGGTGGAACGAACAATCAAAGTTCGGCCCTTTCACGCTTCAATCGTTCCGGCAAGATTGCACCGATTGCGCAGAGGTAGAATACGATCTGAAACCAGCGAGTTACGTCGCTTGTTGAGTCTCCAGTCTAGTGTATAGGCAGCTGAACGATGGAGCGGCGTCCTCTCGACAGCTCGTTCATCGTTACCCTCGCGCAAGACCTCTTGCTTCGAACCGCAAGACAAACAGTGGCACTCGACGTGGCGCCAGGGATCCCGGAACGATTGTATCCGTTTCACGACACGAAACTTGGTAACAGCTACGTACATGGACCATCAGTTTACTGGTTTCGCTGTCTACACTCTTATTGGCGCCCTGGACCAGGACCACCAAGAGAGAGGCGAGGGAGAGGCGTGCGAGCATCATGGTTGACGAGTGCGACTGTTGCGTGTTGTTGCGTCGACGAAGCTTGCAGAACTGTGCAGCAAACGTGAACGCCTGTTCTTTTGCCTTTTGCCCCCCGTTTTGTCAACCGGGTCACGAATGCTCGCTCTCTCCAGCATCCTATCATTTAGAAAAGGAATGATCGGTCATTCTCCCCGCGCCCGCGTGCCCTTTCCCAACCCAAACCGAAACAATATTGGGGAAAGATATAAATATCGAGGTTCCAAATGCCATCCGATCCAAGAGAGCGTTCCGCGTTCGTTGTGCTGCCAACACTTTTTACCTATCGCGAGTTGAAGACCATGATGATGATGTTGTCTGCGCTGACACGGCAGGCCCCGGCGTTTCGCCATTGCGGTAGAACTCTCTCTTCATATGCGCCCACCATGGTGGAAAAGCGCGACGGTGAAATGGGTACGGGAGGACGTTCTTCCGAAGCCGGTCTCAAGGTGGCCCTCTTTGGAGCGTCGGGCTTTTTGGGACACTACGTTTGTGGAGAACTCGGTACGTTACGTTACGTTTACTCATGCATTCTATGCGTTGTTATCTAGTAGTGCTTGCATATATTGCTGTTTTTTTCTACATGAGCGGTGTGAAATGCTTGATGCTTGCTCACAACGCAGACTTTGACGCCATTATCCAAACAGGAGCTAACGGTTACATGGCGTATCTTGGCAACCGGGGAGATGAAATGGAGATGCGTCACATACGCTTGAGCTTTGACCTCGGACGTACTCGCTTTGTCTGTTACAGTCCCCGCGACAGAGAATCCATCAAGGATGTCATTGCCGATGCCGATGTCGTTGTCAATATGGTGGGCAAGTACTACGAGTCGGGACAACCTGTGCAAACGGAAAAGTTCCCCTATGTTGGTTGGCAAACCAACTACTCGTACCACGATGCCAACGTGAAGATTCCTCAGGCTCTAGCAGAAATCTGCAAGGAAATGCAAGTCGATCACTTTATTCACGTCTCGAGTGCGTCGGCTGCCCCCGATGCCAAGTCGGAATGGTCGCGCACCAAGTATGAAGGTGAACAAGCAGTCAAGGAAATTTACCCCTGGGCTACCATTATCCGCCCGACGCAGCTATTTGGAAAGCAGGATCGCTTCCTCAATTGGTTTGCTCGCATGGCACAGTGGTATAGAATGGTCCCCTTGGTGGATGGTGGAAAAAAATTGACCCAGCCTGTTTGGGTGGCTGATGTGGCCAAGACGATTCTTCGAGTCTGCGACGATCCCACCAAGTACGAAGGCAAGCGAATTGATTGCTTTGGACCCAATGATTACACATACATGGAGTTGGCCAAGTTTGTGAATGATATTACGGAGCGTGACATGCGCATGTTCAATCTGCCCCACTATTATTACAGCAAGTTGGCGCAAGTCTTGCAGAACACACGCGACCCGTTGGTGATTCCGGATCTGGTGGAGCTGTGGTCGGAGGATTTCTTGCCCCAAATGACGGCAGAAGAGTACAAGGCGCAGACAGAAATTCTGACAATGGAGAATATGGGCATCAAGGCCACGCCCCTCGAGAAGGAAGCCTTTGACTGGTTGCACTTTTACCGTGTGGGTGGTCACTTTTTCCGCGTCTCGGGTTACCATTAAAGTTTTGGCTCTCACATAATATAGTTAGTAGTTGCTATTACATTATGGAACTACTATAAGCTTCTATTAATAGCTAACTAGGTGTATATATGCGTGATGCGATGAACGGGTAGCCGCGGTGCATGGCTCAAAGCATGTAACATTTTAGAGATCAATCAATTCTGGAAAATCAAGGACGACATCGCGACTGGTCAAGACTTCGTCTCGTTCGCTCGGCGTCCAAAATACCTCAACTGCATTCACACATTGTCCTCTTTCGACCAAACAGTCGCTCGCAATACTCGACAAGACTTCCTTTGTCCCTGCCAGACTGAAGCCAGCGCCATCGAATCTATTTAAGGCAAACGTCACAACAAAGTGAGTTGTAAAGATGCAGCAGTTACAAGGAGACTTAATGTCGCACCTTGCTCATACATACTTTGTCTCGTCTCCTTGAATCTCAATCACCAAGCTAACGACAGCAACGGTCGATCCGCCTCCTTTTTCACCGCTGTCGCTACCGGGAACGTACTCCTATCCATACAAGTTGTGGGCGGCGTGTGAGTGACAACAACAACAACAACAGCAACAACCAGCGACACTGGCCATAGCCACAGCAACAATAAAAGCAACTTACCTTTTCAAACTTGGAGGCCTCTCGGTTGGTCCAATCGTTATAGCGACTTTCAGCTTTGCCTGAATCCTTCTGACTGAACCATTTGCTCTCACTACACGCTCCTGTCCAATCGTCGCTCTTTCGCAGCAACATCAAACAAACTTCATTGGCCAATCGAGACAGTTGCGCCGATGTGGTGCCCGGGGATCCAGCCTTTTTCTCCAAGAGCTTGAAGAGCGATCGATCTGGACTAATGAGCGCAACTTGAACTTTTCCAACTGTAATGCCTTTTCCTAAGGGTCCACTTTCTTCAAAGAGTTTAAAGAGACCGAGGTGCGATGGTGATGGTGATGGTCGACGCTGACAAATAGCGTTTCCATGTCTCTGCTTGGTGGCTCCAAAAGAGTTTGACGCAGCTGGCACAAAGGAGGTGACTCGTGACAGAACTAGGACAACAACGGACAGCCAAAGGTGGCGGCGGCAAGATGTCATGATGGCAAACTATATAAGTGGCGATCAATCTCGATCGGAGATCCGAGCTAGGTCTCGCGTGTCCCGTCGGATGATGGAGGAAGAGAGGAAGATGAAGATCGCGATGCTCGATGATAGATAGGGTTACCGAGCCAAATAAATAACTAGCAATACACATAATCATGCTTGAGGAAAAGAGTAATAAGCCAGACGCCGGTCGTTTTTTTTCCTTTTCCAGGACTCGTTCGACTCCTTGCTCTTCATTTTTTGGGGAGAATTCTTTCATATCTGTCGTTATCGTTGCTAAATGGCGCCGTATTCGAGTTGTGTGTGAAAGTCATCTGTAACACTGCTCCTAGTCAGTCCGCATCACTCTCCGATCCGTTACCCATTCTAAGCTACGTGAAAACCCGAAAGAATACTTCGCAAGATCGTCTCGAGATTTGAAATTGTACGGTACCGATTCTTCCACTGACTAAAAATCGATCGATCAAGGATCGCTCCTTTGCTATCATGCCGTACCAACCACCAGTCGACAATATAACTCCCCTGAGTTACTTACTTGACTCCAAGTCCTACGAATCGTCTTCAGCTAGCTGGCGCCAAGGGTTCAGCTTTACCTCACCACCCAACTCGGAGAATAATGCAATTACTACCACCCACGTCAACGTTAAGCCAGCGGCGTCTCTCAAGAGAAAGCCTCTGAGCTTTTTGTCACCCAACCTTCGACGAAACAACAAGAAGATGACCAAGACCAAGACAACACCAGAGCCCTTTCATCAAGGACAATTCCGGTTGTCGTCGGAAGGCTCGGAATTGCAACAACGATACCAAGTGTTGAATGGAAACTTGGATCGCAAGGAACTGCTCCAGATGATTGAATTGAAGCAAGACGAAAACAAGCGCAAGGAAGACGAACTCCAAACACTCAACACGAAACTATGGGATATTCAAAAGTCGCTGGGTGACATTGAAGACGAGCGCCAGGGGCTCACGGAAAAGGCCTCGCGGTTAGCGTCGGAAAAGGTTGCCCTCCAACGACAGTTGGAGAACCGCGAAAAGGAAATCATGTCACTATCCCGACGCTGTGGTACCCAAGCTAACAAGATGAAGGAAAGCACCAAGCTACGAGCTGCGAATGCAGACTTGTCGCGCCAGGTGGACCAACTAAAGGCAGCCTTGAAGCATGGCGAAGACAAGTTTTGGAATCTGAACGTTTTGCAAGCCAAGCTCAAGGAGTGTCAAGAGAGTCGAGACGATCTATCAGAGCGTCTCGGTCGCGTCAAGAATGATCATGATGCTGTGGCAGAGAATCTTCGATCGTGTCTGGCAACAGTGAATCAGCTAACGGAAGAAAAGAGTGAATGGGAGGAGGAGCGTCGCCGACTGTTACAGCGTGCCAACTTTGAGCTGGAACAACAGCGCCTCGAGCATTCCCAGACGACCAGTGCCCTGAAACAAGACCTGAGCAGCCGAGAAGAAAAGATCAGAGAGCTCGAAGTTCTTTTGAACGACAAGGCGGTCTTTGTGAATGAGCTCCAACAGCAACTGACCGATGCAAAGGAACGCCAATCCGAGTTTATGCAACGAGCCAGCGACGAACATGGCCGTCAGCTATCCATTGTGCGTTCACAACAAGGGGAGAATTTCCGAGATCTGCAGACACAGTATGACGAATCACTGGCGCAAGTGGAGTCTCAGCTATCAGAACAGTCGCAGATTGTTCTGTCGTTGGAGCAGCAGGTGTCGGTTCGCACCCAAGACGTGTCGGTCACGACGGACGCCCTGCAGGAGCTTCGGGAGCAACTCGCCGACGCGAATGAGCTCCATACCAGATCAAGTGAAGAGCACGACCGTCAACTTTCCAGTGAACGTACGGAGCAAGCAGCCTTTGTTAGAGAGATCAAGACCCAGTTTGAAGCGTCTCTTGCAGCCCTCGAATCCAAGTTGGCTGAAAAGTCAAACCTTGTCACTGTCCTGGAAAACCAAGTCTCGGTTCGCACTCAAGACATGGCGTCCACTTCGAATGCTCTGAAAGAGCTACAACAGCAGCTCGGCGATGCAAAACAGAGCCAATCCACTGCAGCCGAAGAGCACAAACGTCTGCTTTCCCTTTTACTTTTGCAACAAGAGTCTGCTGAATCTGAGATGAAGTCGCAGTTTGACGAATCTATCGCACTGCTCGAGTCCAAGCTCACGAACAAAAGTCACCTCGTAGCAGCTCTGAGAGAGGCAATATCTTCTCATACGCTGGAAAAGTCGTCTACCTCTTCCGCTCTTCAAGAGTTACAGCAGCAACTTACTGAGGCAAAAGAGAGTCACACCGATGCAATGCAAAGAGCAAAAGGAGAGAATGAGCGTCAACTCTTGAGTGTACAGTCAGAGCGGGACTTACAAGTATACGAAATGAAGCTGCAACACGAAGGTTCTCTCGCCCAACTCGAATCCCAACTTTCAGGGTTGTCTAGTCTTGTCGCCGATCTAGAGGAGCAAATCTCGGTCCACACCCAAGAGGTAGCTGGCACTTCGAGTACTCTGGAGAAGTTACAGAAGCAACTGGTCGAGGCGCAACAGAGCCAAGCCAATGCATTTGAAGAGCATGAAAGTCAGCTATCGAGTGTGCGGTCACAGCAAGAGATTTGCATCCGAGACATGACGGCGCAGCACCAAGAGTCTCTGGCTCAACTAGAGTCTCAACTGGCAAACAAGTCTCGTCTAGTCGCTACTTTGGAAGACCAAGTCTCGTGTCGCACGGAAGAGGTTTCATCCAACTCAACGGCTCTCGAAGAGCTGCGGAAGCAACTTTATGAGGCGAAAGAGAGTCACGCCGAAGCGATGCAAAAAGCCAACGATGAGTACGAGCGTCAGCTTTCAATTGTACATGCCGAGCAAGAGACGCGCCTGAGAGAAATGAGCGCGTTACACGAAGCGTCTCAAGCAGAATTGGAGTCCAAGCTCAAGGTGAAGGACGAATCTACCGTACAACTCGAGTCCAAGCTAGCAGAAAAGACAAGCCTTATTGATGATCTACGGACGGAAGTATCCACGCGCATGCAAGAAGTAATGACCACCACAAGCGCTCTCCAAAAGATCCAAGAAGAGAGTGATATGCTGGATGACATAACTGCAGACATTGAGAGACTCGAGCATGAACGCTACATCCAGGCCGAGTCCTTGCACGACAGAGACACCGAAATAGCAGAGTTATCAGCTGAGATTCTAAAGCTAGAGATCGAAAAGGAGTTACTGGCACAAGACAGCAAGAAACTTGCAGCAACGAAAGAAAAGCTGTCCAAGGTGGAAGAAGAGAACGTCCAGACACGGCTCGATCATACTGAGGAGCTGACACAGGCCCGCACTACCATCCGGCTCCTCGAGAACGAGATTCGACTGTCGAGTGCGTCAAAAGCAGAGAGCATCGGTACACTACAGGTCGAGCAAGCAGAGATTGTCAGTGCTCTCCATACCAAGATACAAACTCTGGAAGAGACACAGGAGCTAGAGTCCAAGCTCCATAGTCAAACTCTGCTGGCAAAGGACAAGACGATTGCGTTCCTCCAAGAAGAGATGAAAGACTTCACCACCCACTCGACTATGGACAAGGACACTCAACAAACCGAGATCGTTCAGTTACGACACAATCTTCAGAAGAGCAAGACCGCTTTGATACTGAAGGACGACGAGTTGCGTGATCTTCGGATCATTGAGCTACCTGAGCACTTGGAAATTATTGCTTCGCTCAAGAAGGAAGCTCTTCGTCTTGCAAGCCAGATGGAGTCTAGCAGAGCGGAATCGACAACAGTAATCTCAGATCTCGAATCGCAGGTTCTCCAGCTCAAGGTTCGATCAATCGATCTAGAAGGTCGTGTCTCGCAGCGCTGTCGCAATCATCAAGCCGTGGCAGACGAACTGAATCAAACTATTGCCGAACTG
>Ga0307933_1002702_pt1 | contig 11884 bp, 10 predicted proteins | sample OrgLakmetageno88_FD_201811 | JGI IMG/M metagenome (GOLD analysis project Ga0307933, IMG submission 201811) | Saline water microbial communities from Organic Lake, Antarctica - #88 | ecosystem: Environmental > Aquatic > Non-marine Saline and Alkaline > Saline | place: Antarctica: Organic Lake...
GAGGCTCTGCCTGTCTTAGGCAGTGTGACCAATGAATAGCGAATGCTGCCTACATCTCCATCGAGACAAACAGATAGCAGAGCGGACCGATAAAAAGAGCCGCATCACAAAGCACCCGGAAGCTTTCGACGCCAAGACGTTTAGCATTAAGCTGCAGGATCAATACTGCGAAGATTGCAGGCAGCAGGGCGGCTGTGTATGAGCTGGTTCCCGAGAGTGCCGCGCTGACCAGGAGAAGTGGGTAGAGCCAGATTTTATCTACAAAATTGCTCAGAGACTGAACTTGGAGTTCTGCATCGATGTAATGCTCCTTCCAGCTTATGCATAAACAATTTGCCAAGCAGAGCAGCGTGAAAGCGGCTAGGCATGGCCATGCGCTGAGTTCTGGTAGGAAGACCTGAGTGCCACCTGTAAAAATGAGTGCCACAAGCAGCTCTTTGGGGAAGAAGCGCTTGGACAGTGCCTGGCTGCAGGCCGTGTAGGCTAAGCAAAGAAAGAGTAAGCTGAGACCTTTCTGCATTTGCGTCGCGCTGAGGCTGACAAGCGCCAAACTAATATTCGTCAATAGAACCATGCCCCAGAGCAGCCAGAGTATGGGCTGGTTTTGTTTTGCAAAGCGATGTCGATCCGAGAGTAGTCGGCTCTCCGCTCTGGAGCTTACGTCGAAGAGCCGATCGGCAACGTAGGTCAGCCAGACGGACATCGCGAGCACGGTATAGGCCCCCAGGGTAAGCTGAGTGGATTGCACTTCAGCAAAGGCCCACAGCCATGCAGCTGAGAGTAGGCCGGCATCGATTGCCAGGATATTGGGCCATTGCCAGAGCTTGATTTTTGTCGTCATTGAGTTTTGCACTTTGATTTCTAACAAGCAAAGTGATCATCATGCAGCCAGACTCTGCAAAGACTTCAACAGAAACTAAACCCAAGCGGTCGAAGCTTGGGCCATTGGCATTGGCAATCCTCTTTCAAGTCGGATTGATCTTTGCTGCGATTTTTGTGGTGGTGCTGGTGCCGGAGTTTAAATCCGATCCAGAATTCGTCGCGCGGAAGAAAATCTATCTACCTCAGAAGGAGCTGGAGCATAAAGTCGCTCTGGCTGAGTTTCAAAATGCCGCCAGTTCGCCGATGCAGCTTGAGCGAATCAGCACGCAAGCCCTGCTGCCGGATAGCTTGCCCTCGCTGCCTGCATTGCCACAAAGTGACTTCAAGCCAATTGAGCGCAGCCCCGCCGCCCTGCAGTCAGACGCGCTGCTTGGCCAGTCGGGTGTGATCGGTGCTTTGCAGGGTTTGCAGACTGAGTCGTCCAGCGCATCACTTTTCGGGATCGAAGACAGCGGGCAGCGTATTCTTATTTTGTTCGATAATAGCACTAGCGTCATGAATAAAGCCAGCAAGGCCGGGGTCAGCACCACGCGTTTTGTTGAAGAACTTAATTCGCTTATTAATGGCCTGAATGCGAACACGCTTTTTGGACTCATTCCGTTTTCTAGAGATGTCGGCGCATTTCGCGACTACATGGTCGCTGCAGGGATGAGAAACAAGCGTGCCGCCACGGATTGGATCACTAGCCGTATCCGCACGCAAAGCCACCAGACTGGTCTGAAATACGATATCGATGGTGTGCAAGGCGCACTTTCTGTCGCCTTTCAAATGGAGCCCGACGTGATCTTTCTGCTCTCGGACGCCGACTTTCAGCGCAACTTATCGAAGCGTGGTGATGTGCCCTGGGATGATGTCGAGGGCACCCTGCGCGATCTCAGTCGGGAGTTCGGCATTCGACCACGCATCCATTTTATAGGGTTCCAAGTGGGTGCTGAAGACGCCGAAGCCATGGAGAAAATAACCCGCCGTTATAAAGGGAGCATCAAGCAGTTTTAGCACTCATCAATGACGATCTGTAGTTCTGCAGCGAAGTCCTTTACCACCCCGTCCCAACCCAGCGATTCGGCGGTCCTTCGGGCGGTGGCGCGGATGTTGGGCCAATCATCAATACTGTCGAGTGCTCGATACGTTGCGGCGAGAAAGGCGTCTTCGTCATTGAAGGTGGCTAGGTAGCCACTATGGCCTTCTACGATATAGCGGCCGGGTGCTGCGTAGTCGTAGGCAACGGTGGTAAGCCCGGAGGCCATGGCTTCGGTGACGACGTTTCCGAAGGTTTCGGTCACGCTGGGGAAGATAAAAATGTCGCCGGAGGCATAGTGTCGGGCCAGGTCTTCACCTTGTTGCATGCCGGAGAAAATAAAGTCCGGGTGGGCTTTCTCCAATTTCTCGCGGGCGGGGCCGTCGCCGACGAAGACACAAGCCACCTCGGGTAGCCGTTCTTTGATCATCTGGAAAGCTTTGGCGGCGAGTGGAATATTTTTTTCGGCCGCGAGGCGGCTGACAAAAATGGCGACCGTGCCACCATTGCCAACGCCCCAGCGTTGTCGAAGTGCCGGGTCTCGTTTCTCAGGGCTGAAGCACTGTGTATCAACACCGCGTCCGAGCAGGCGGGTGTGTTGGATGCCCATGGTTTCCAGCTTAGAGATGACGTCCTTCGATGGAGCAAAGGTGCGCCGGGTGCGATTGTGGGTCTTTTTGAGGAAGCCTTTCACCATCTTTTCAAGGATGGGCAGCTTGTAATGCTGCATGTATTCGTGGAAATTGGTGTGGAATCCAGAAACGATGGGGATGTCGAGGTCATCGGCGGCACGGATGGCGGACTGGCCGAGTGGGCCCTCGGTCGCTGCGTAGATAATGTCGGGGCGGTCCGTTTTCCAGTGGTTGCGAAGCTTCGAGCGGCAGGGCAGGCCGAAGCGCAGGCTGTCGTAGCCCGGAAGGGGGAGGCCGGCCACGATCAAGGTGTCTTGGTAAGTCGCGTTTTGCGCCTCAGAGCTTTGGCGTGGGCGGACGATGCTCACGTGGTGGCCTTGGATGGCGAGCTCCCCGCTGATCCGGTGCAGGGTCATAGCCACGCCGTTAACTTCGGGCGGATAGGTTTCGGTGACGATGCACAGTCTCATGATGCGGCGATAATTGATTCAACTCAGATTATACGTAGTATTGATTTGTCCTCGCACTGGCTGACTTTTTCAACTGTTTGTTTCATGAGTTGTGAGGCAGACCCTACATATTATTACCGGAGCCACGGCAGTGGGTAAGACGGAGTATGCACTTTCCTACGCAGAGGCGCATAATGCGGAGATCATTTCCTGCGATGCCTCTTTGGTCTATCGCGGTATGGATATAGGGACGGCAAAGCCATCCACCGCTGAGCAGGCGAGGGTCCCGCACCATTTGATCGATATTCGCGAGGTCAACCAGCCCTATGATATCGTGAGCTATCTGGCGGATGCGCGGCGCGCGGTCGAAGCGATTGTTTCAAGAGGTCGGTCAGTTGTGCTTGCCGGGGGCAGTGGTTTTTACCTGAAGAGTTTTCTAGCGCCTGTGACCGATGCGCTTTTCGTCCCGGATGCCGTTCGCACGAAAGTGGCGACGCTTTTTAAAGACGAAGGCCTGACCGGCTTGATGCGGGAACTGCTTCAACTCAACCCCAGTGGAGTAAGGGAACTTGATGTGAAAAATCCCCGTCGGGTCATGCGTGCTTTGGAGCGTTGCATGGTGTCAGGGAAGACCTTAAGTGACTTGCAGGCCGAATTCGCGGCTCGCCCCGAGCCTTATGCAGACTTTGCGAAGCGCATTGTCCTGCTGGAAAGGGATAAGGAGGAGCTTAAGAACCGCATTTACTCGAGGGTTGAGGCCATGATGGACGCGGGTCTGATTGAAGAAGTGAGTCGTCTCGTGCCCCGTGGTATAAAAGATAATCCAAGTGCCGCCTCAGCGATCGGTTATCGTGAGACTTTAGGCTTTCTAGAAGGTAAGATCGGCGAGGCTGAACTCGTGCCTGCAATCGCGCAGAATACGGTTCACCTTGCTAAAAAACAGCGCACATGGTTCCGCAGTCAGCTTCCAGAGCCGGATTTACTTATCCAATTATAAGTATTGTCAGAGGGCGTCTGGGTTTTACACTTTTATAACATTATGCAACGTTTTGGTAAAGATATTAAGAACGAAGACGACAATGCGGAGAATCGTCCACAACCGCTCCGGCAATTTAGTGATGGGCCCAGTGAAGCGCCTCCAGGCGCGCGGGATCGCACCAGGTTAATAGCCTATTGGGCCCTACCTTTACTTGTTCTGCTTTTCATTATTATTGCTGGCCTATATCTCGTGCTCAGCGACTCCTCTAAGAGTGTAATACCCATGCCGGAGGATTCCGACGCTCTGGAGGAAGTAGCCATCGCTCCGTCGATTCCTACGGCGGCATATACTGAGAATTCAGGACCCGCTGGACTCTTGAATGCGTATCTGGATGCGATTGGCGGCCGAGGCGCTGTGGAGCGAATTCAATCTGTTCGCTACGAGGGAGATGTGCTCATTAACGGGGTTTCCAGACCTTTTCGTTTGATCGTCTTAAAGCCGGATAAAGGCATGCTGGTAACCTACGATGAAGGTGGGGCAGCGGTTAAGTATAAGCTGAATGGTGCAAGGCTTGGATGCTATTGGATCAGGAGGATGGTTCTCGCATAATCAAAAAGATTGAGGAAAAGCAAATCGAAGCGTTGAAATGGAGCTTACGGGTGGATCATACTTTTCGCCGTATGGCACTGGCGGGGCAAGCCGCTGGACTTTCGGTCGATGAAATTGAATACATGGGGAAGCCTTGCTTTGAAGTGACAAAGATGATGCCAGATAGCTCAGAATTTTTAGCGATATTGGAGGAAAAAAGCCTCCTCCTCCTAAAGACCCGTGAGCGGGTGGGCATTGGCAAAGGTCAAATAATGGAGGTCGTTTACGACGATTATAAAATGATATCCGGCGTTATGGAGCCATATACTACCAAACTTTACCGTGACGGGGAACTGGACAACACGGTCCATATTAATTCGATCCGATTCAATATGGGATTTATCTCCTCCCTTTTTAACGTTCCGGATGAACTTGAGGAGTGAACGCAGAGTATCTTATTGATTTTGGCTTCGATTCGTTTCGATAAGCATGGCCTTGGCTTTTACCAGTCGCTTCTCACTTAGTATTTGATCGGTTGGATACTCTTTCTGATGAACCGGGCACTATTCTGTTTGCCTATTTAGCAAATGCGGCAAAAAAAGCGTTCATTTTCTTACACATGAAAACCCTATGAAAAAAGCACTGATTACTGGAATAACTGGGCAAGATGGATCTTATCTCGCTGAATTTTTATTGGAGAAAGGCTATGAGGTTCACGGAATCAAACGGCGTGCGTCATCATTGAATACTCAACGGGTCGATCATCTGTATAAAGATCCACATACTGAAAATATTCGCTTCCACCTGCACTACGGAGATTTAACGGATTCCTCGAATTTGACGCGCATCATTAGCGAGGTGCAGCCCGATGAAGTCTATAATCTTGGTGCCCAGTCGCACGTAGCGGTATCGTTCGAATCGCCCGAATACACCGCAGATGTGGATGCTATCGGAACGCTACGCCTTTTGGAAGCGATTCGCTTTCTTGGTCTAGAGAAAAAGACTAAATTTTATCAAGCTTCCACTTCTGAACTCTTCGGTGAAGTTCAAGAAATCCCTCAGAGGGAAACGACTCCGTTCTACCCTCGCTCGCCTTATGCGGCGGCTAAGATGTATGCGTATTGGATTACCGTCAACTATCGTGAGTCTTATGGCATGTATGCCTGCAATGGCATTCTCTTTAATCATGAATCGCCTCGCCGTGGTGAGACCTTTGTGACACGTAAAATTACCCGTGCCATAGCCAACATCGCCCAAGGCCTTGAGCCATGCCTCTACCTCGGAAATATGGATGCACTACGCGACTGGGGGCACGCTAAAGATTATGTGCGCATGCAGTGGATGATGTTGCAGCAAGAAGAGGCGGAGGATTTCGTGATCGCGACTGGCAAACAGATTTCCGTGCGTGATTTTGTGGCGATGTCCGCCCGTGAAGCTGGCATTGAACTTGCGTTTTCAGGTGAAGGCGTGGGGGAAATTGCAACAGTTACTGCAGTGGACAAAGAGAAGGCACCGGCGGTCTCTGTGGGAGACGTGATCGTGAAAGTCGATCCTCGCTATTTCCGTCCAGCGGAAGTCGAAACCTTGCTCGGAGATCCCACAAAAGCTAAGGAAAAACTTGGCTGGGTTCCTGAAATCACTGTTGAGGAAATGTGCACAGAGATGGTGGCCAACGATTTGGATATCGCGAAGCGCCACGCCCTGCTGAAGTTGCATGGATACAATGTCGCAGTCGCGATTGAGTCTTAAATTTCGGGTTTTTAGACGCTATGAAAAAACTTCTGATTTTTGGAGCTCGTGGCATGGTAGGCTCAGCACTTGTGCGTGCCGCAAAGCTTCGGGGCTACACTGATATCTTAGAGCCCACCAGCAAGGATCTCGACTTGCTCGATCAAGCCGAGACGCATGCATATATCGCTCAGCATCGACCTGAAGCAGTCATCATTGCTGCGGCTAAGGTCGGAGGTATTCATGCTAATAGCACGTATCCTGCCGAGTTTATGTATCAAAACTTGATGATCGCAACCAATGCGATCGAAGGTGCATACAAGGCGGGTGTTGAGCGCTTGTTGTTTTTGGGCAGCACATGCATCTACCCAAAATTTGCTGAGCAGCCCATCAAGGAAGAATCCTTGCTTACGAGTGCGCTGGAGCCAACCAATGAAGCCTACGCGATTGCCAAGATTGCAGGCTTGAAGATGTGTGAGTATTACCGTCGTCAATACGGCGTGTGTTACCACTCTGCGATGCCGACAAATCTCTATGGGCCTGGTGACAATTATCACCCACAAAATTCGCACGTGCTACCTGCGTTGATTCGCCGGTTCCACGAGGCAAAGGCAAATAATACCCCGGAAGTTGCGATTTGGGGAACTGGCACACCGCTACGTGAATTCTTGCATGCGGACGATGCTGCGGCGGGTATACTCCATTTACTCGAACTCGAGAATCCACCTGAGTGGGTCAACCTTGGTTGCGGCACCGATATTTCGATTGGTGATCTCGCCCGCTTGGTCAAGGACGCCGTGGGATACGAGGGCGAACTCACCTTCGATACCTCGAAGCCGGACGGCACGCCGCGCAAGCTAACCGACATTTCCAAAATCAAGGAAACCGGATGGGCGCCCAAGATTCCAATCGAAGCGGGTGTCACGCTGGCATATAAGAGTTTTTTGCAAGAGAAGGCTGACGGAACTCTACGCGAGTAGTGTAAGGCAGGCGCCCTGTTCGTGGCGTCTTCGCTTGCCTTCGACCATGACTTCTCGAAGAGAAGCCCCGGTCGCTACTAAAGCTTAGCAAAAAATCTCCTTTCCAAAGCGCCCGCTTTTCGAGAGTTTAGCTAACAATGATTACGACTACAGAAGCTTTGGCCGATGCCGTGGGTCGCGCACTTGAGGCGGGAGCCGTCGGCGTTGACACTGAATTTATTTGGGAACGCACCTTTTATCCGACATTGGGCGTTGTTCAAATCGGCTACCCGGATGGCGATGCTGTTCTGATCGATGCGCCGGAGATTGACGACTGGTCGCCGCTGGCGGAGCTCATGTCGGACCCCGACACGGTTAAGATTCTTCACGATGCGCAGCAGGATCTCAACATTCTCCACCGCGCCAGTGGCGGACTGCCGAAAAACATCTTTGATACCCAGCGCACTTCCGGCTTCGTTGGTCTTTCTTCGACGATCTCTCTGAGCGATTTGCTCAAGACCATGTTGCGCATTCGACTCGCCAAGACGGAGACCCGCTCCGACTGGACGGCGCGTCCGCTCACCGAGGCTCAGCAGAAATACGCTAAGGACGACGTCGCTCACTCGGTCGATCTGATGCTTAAGATCATGAAGATGGCTGAGGAACTCGGCCGCGAGGATTGGATTAAGGACGAGATGCGCATGCACGAAGATGAATCACTTTACGTGGAGCGTGATCCCGACCAGGAAATGCCGCGCGTTCGCGGCAGCGGCTCGCTCACTCACCAGCAGCGCGATGTCCTTCGCGCGCTAGGTTCCTGGCGTGAGATCAAGGCTCGCCAGCGCAACTTGCCGCGCGGCTTCATCCTTTCCGACGAGGCGATCATTTCATTGACTAAGCGCGCGCCTGAAAAGCCAGAAGATATTAAACCCGGCAAGGGGTTCAGCGAGCGCAATGCAAACCGCAACCGCGGCGCGATCTGGCAAGCCATCGAACGTGGTCGCAATGGAGAGATGCCTGATATCCCGAACGGCCGCCATAAAGGCCCGCAGCCCGACGATGGCTACGAAGCCCGCGTCGATCTGGCCCTCGCATTCATCAAAGGCAGCTGCCTCGCCGCTAAAATTGACCCGGCCCTAATCGGCAACCGTGCCGAGATTACTGCATTTATTCTGGATATTGAGGATGCCTGCCCGACGCATCACCGCCTCCTTGCCGGATGGCGCGGCGAGTTCTGTGGCAATGCACTGAGCAGTCTGCTTAAGGGGGAGGGGAGTGTCTCGGTCGACCCTGAAACTAAACTACCCAAACTGCTAGACTAGTGCCTCTGCTCTAAGTGCTTGGAGCCTTAATGCTCATCTACATCAAACGGAGTCGGGACATTCCTGTCCCGCACTTGTCGCACGGGCGATGCTTGACGAGCTTGCCGGCGGACAGAAATGTCCGCGCTCCGTTTTGAGAGGTCGGCCTTTCGTTATAAATATCAACCATAGAAAATTTTCCTAATAAAGCATCACGCTGATGCGTTGTTCTTGTGAAACCACCCGGTAGCGCTGCCGGGTATCCAATCACAATGAAAAATGAACAACCAAGCCCCGATTCAGAGTGGATGCGCACCCTTGTGGATGCGCATGCGGCCGACCTTACTCGTTATGCCGCGTCCATTCTTGGCGATTCCGAAAGTGCCAAGGATGTTGTGCAAGAAAGTTTTATCCGTCTATGGCGTGAACCTCGTCAGGATGTCGCCGATCATGTGCGCCCCTGGCTCTTCCGTGTTTGTCGTAACTGCGCACTCGATGCGCGTCGGAAAGGAGGCCGTATGAGACCGCTCAACGAAGTTGATACTGCAACCCGGCCAGCCGAGGGCATAAGCCCCGAAGAGTCCGCCGAGCAAAGCGACAGCCATGCCCAAGTCATGGGCCTGATGCAGCGACTGCCCGAAAACCAGCGAGAGGTCGTGCGTCTGAAGTTTCAGAACGGCCTCAGCTATAAGGAAATCGCCAGCGTGACTGAGCTTTCGGTCACGAATGTCGGTTTCCTCCTCCACACCGCACTCAACACTCTCCGCGCGCAAGTCGCGGTCACCGGAGAGTAACCCGAAAGGAGACAAAAAACATGAAAATTTCAAAAACAGATCCCAGATTAACCGCTTACGCGTTCGGCGAAATCGACGACACAAATGAACGCACCGAAATCGAACAAGCCATCGCCGCCGATCCTGAGCTTCAGGCTGAAGTGGAAAACATCCGCAGTATGGGCACTCTGCTCGAAGCCGGACTGGATGTCGAAGCCGTACCCGAGCTCAGTGAGTTTGACAAGGCAAGGATGGAGCAATCCCCCGTGCCTCAAAAGAAGGCTTCGCCCCTGCGTTGGCTGATCTCTTGGCCGGCAGCGACTGCAACGATTGCTGCTGTATTTGCCCTCATGCTCATCCCGCAGCTCGATCGAATAAAGATGAGTTTGCCGGAAAACATAATGACATCTGATCCGGAAGAGGTGACTTATCGCGAACTTCAGGTCGATATTCCACCGGAACTGATCGAAGGCACACCAATGCCGATAAAGGTGCCGGGCCTTGAGCCGGCAGCGACTGAAGCGCCACGCATCATGGTGGCGGAGTCTGGGAATGAGGCGAGCTATACGGTGAATATTCAGCAGCGCAGCAAATCAACTCCTCTTCCACGTCAACAATCCATTGCGGTGAATAACCCCTCCGAATTGGATATACCTGCTCTGGATATCGAGGTAAAGGTAGAGGAGGGTTCCGCTTATGGGCGAGGCTTCGGCGCCGTGGGAGGGGGTCTTTCGGCAGTGCGGGAAATGGCTGCTTCAGATGCAGCACCTGCACCAGCCCGCCTACGACCTAATGTTCCCAAACCCGAACCAAAACAGGGCTGGAACACGGAAAAGTATGATCCGATTGAAGATACAGACTTCCGTTCGCCCTTGGTGGCCCCGCTTTCGACCTTCTCGATCGATGTCGATACCGCGAGCTACGCGAACGTCCGCCGCTTCCTCAATCAGGGGCAACTCCCTCCGGCGGATGCGGTGCGCATCGAAGAGTTGATCAACTACTTCAACTATTCTGATGCGGCACCCACTGAGGCGCTCGAAGACGGGGGTGATCCATTCGCCGTGCACATGGCTCAAGCCAGTGCGCCCTGGAACCCGCAAAATCGTCTCCTTCGCATCGCGCTGAAAGGCTACGAAATGCCTTGGGAGGATCGCCCGTCTTCGAACCTCGTCTTCCTCCTGGATGTGTCCGGTTCCATGAACAGTGCTAACAAGCTCCCGCTGGTTAAAGAGGCTCTGCAACTGCTGACGCGCCGCCTCGACCAGCGCGACCGTGTCGCCATCGTCGTTTATGCCGGTGCATCTGGTCTGGTGCTTCCCTCTACGACTGCCAATAACACCGATACGATTGAGCACGCGCTTAACAACCTCAAGGCCGGTGGCTCCACGAATGCCGGTGCCGGAATTAATCTAGCCTACAAGGTCGCCCGTAAGCACTTCATCGAAGGTGGCAATAATCGCGTCATCCTCTGCACGGACGGTGACTTCAATGTCGGCCAAACGAACCGCGGCGATTTGACCAAGATTGCTGATGAGCAAGCCGGAGAGGGAATCTCGCTTACAATCCTCGGCTTCGGAATGGGGAACTATAAAGACGACATGCTCGAAGATCTTTCCAATAAAGGGAAGGGGAGCTATGCCTATATCGATTCTCGCGCCGAGGCTCGTAAGGTGTTCCTTGAGGACTTGGCTAGCAATATCTTCAAGATCGCCAAAGACGTGAAGATTCAAGTCGAGTTCAACCCCGAGCAGGTGCAGGCGTATCGACTGATCGGCTACGAAAATCGACGCCTGAAGGCTGAGGATTTCAACAACGACAAGAAGAAGGCCGGCGATATTGGCCCCGGACACAGTATTGTGGCGCTCTACGAACTCATTCCCGTTGGCGGTGAAGTGGATCTGCCTGGAGTGGATGCCCTCCGTTATCAAAAGCAAGCGAAGGTCGAGCGAGTCCACGGCGAAATCGCTACCGTCAAGCTACGCTATAAGCGTCCCGAGGCTGACACCAGCCGCTTGATCACGCGCACGGCGCAAAGCGAAGACATGGTGCACTTCGATCGCGCCGATGAGGATCTCCGCTTCAGCGCGGCCGTTGCCGCCTTCGGCCTCAAGCTACGCGGCTCAGAAACGATAGGCGACTTCAGCTACCCACAGATCGAGCGAATCGCCACCGACGCACTCGCCAAAGATCCCGGCGGGCATCGCTCTGAGTTCACCGAGCTCGTGCGCAAGGCCGAGAAGCTGAGTGAGTGAAGGTATCGGCTTAATCAATACGGGGTGCCGCAGTCATTGCGGCACCTTTTTTTGATCAAACGGAGCCGGGACATTCCTGTCCCGCACTTGTCGCACGGGCGATGCTTGATGAGCTTGCTGGCGGACAGAAATGTCCGCGCTCCGTTTTGGGTATTAGAACCGCTCCGGCCAGCAGACCTGCACGTTCTCGAGATACATCACGCCGGGACATTCCTGTCCCGCACTTGTCGCACGGGTGATGTTTGACGAGCTTGCTGGCGGACAGAAATGTCCGCGCTCCGTTTTGGGTATTAGAACCGCTCCGGCCTGCAGACCTGCACGTC
>Ga0307933_1002703_pt1 | contig 11882 bp, 9 predicted proteins | sample OrgLakmetageno88_FD_201811 | JGI IMG/M metagenome (GOLD analysis project Ga0307933, IMG submission 201811) | Saline water microbial communities from Organic Lake, Antarctica - #88 | ecosystem: Environmental > Aquatic > Non-marine Saline and Alkaline > Saline | place: Antarctica: Organic Lake...
AACACGTATTGCTGCGTCCAGGGATGTACGTCGGACCAAATGAACGCCTTCCACCGAGCCCTTGCTGGGTCCTCAACGAAACGCCACCCCTGCCAAGTACGGAACTGTTAATGAATCCGTCGCTGGCTGAATCTCCCGAAAGGCTGCCTCCTTTTCGAATGGTATCGCAGGAATATGGGGTGGTGCCTGCTCTAATCAAGATTTTTGACGAGATTCTGGTCAATGCGTCAGACAATCGATTGCGGAATCCTGCCGGTTGCACCCGCATTGACGTGATTATTGACCCGGGCTCGGCCGAACGAGACCCCTTTATTCGCATCCGTAACGATGGCAAGGGTATTCCTGTACAAATGCACAAGGAAGAGCAAATGTACGTCCCAGAAATGTTGTTTGGCCATTTACTAACGGGGAGCAACTTTGACGACAACCAAAAGCGCCTGACTGGAGGTCGTCACGGATACGGGGCCAAGTTGACCAACATATTTAGTAGAAGCTTTACCGTCGAGACAGTTGACGCCCGCAAAAAGCTAAAGTATCGACAAAGCTGGTCCAACAATATGCAACAAGCTGGTGAACCGGAAATTACCAAACTCTCGAAGGGTGTTGCCGATTATACCTGTGTTTCGTTCGTGCCCGATCTACCCCGGCTGACGGGCGATCCAAAGTGTCTTACGATGGCGGCAGAAGACTATGCTGTCATGTGTCGTCGCGTTGTGGATGTGGCGGGGTGTGCCGCGGGCAAGTTGCAAGTGACACTCAACGGGCGAGACGTTTCCATGCCATCCTTTTTGGAGTACAGCGAAACATTTCGACAGCCCAGTGCTCCACCTCTCTGCTTTCAAACCATCAACTCGAGATGGATGGTCGGCGTAGGTCTCTCCGATTCGGGATCGTTTGAGTCTGTTTCCTTTGTCAATGGCATGTCATCGAGCCGCGGTGGAACGCACGTGAATGCCTTGGTGCAGCAAGTGACGAAACGGATTCAAGAGCGGGTAGAAAAGATGGATGCAGAACTCGGGCGATTAGTGTCGCAAGGTCTCATTCGACGACACGTGTTTATTTCGTGCGATGCCTTGATCGAGAATCCAACGTTTGACTCGCAAATGAAGGAGTATCTGACCAGTAGCCCGACAAGCTTTGGGAGCTCCTGCAATCTGAGTGAAAAGTTCCTCGGCAGTTTGACCAAGAGCGAAGATGAAGGCGGCCCAGGAATTCTCGAAGAAGTGCTACGAGTAGCTCGTGGTCGTCAACAAGCCAGTCTGCTCAAGGAGGTAGGTGGCAAAAAGACGAGACGTCAGTTGCTGTCCATCCCCAAGCTCGAGGACGCCCATCAGGCTGGCTCGGAGAGCGGTTGGGACTGTACTTTGATTCTGACCGAGGGTGATTCGGCAAAGGCATTGGCAGTCGCTGGCTTGGAAGTGATTGGTCGAGACCGTTTCGGAGTGTTTCCGCTGCGTGGCAAGTTCCTCAACGTTCGGGAAGCCACAGTATCGCAACTCACAAAGAACGCAGAAGTCAAGGCTCTCACTTCCATTATGGGCTTGGATTTGGACAAGGAATACGATACCGTTCAGGAAAGACGTGATCTACGATATGGTCGAGTCATGCTCATGACGGATCAAGATAACGACGGCTCACATATCAAGGGATTGGTCATGAATTTCTTTCGCCACTTTTGGCCAAAGCTGCTACAGCCGCCGGTTGATCTTCCACCCGAAGAAGCAGCAGAGAACCCGCCCTTTCTTTCGTCCTTCGTCACGCCGCTGTTAAAGGTGACGAAGAAGGGACAGAAGAAGGAGACCAAGTCGTTCTTTTCCATGGCTGAATACAACGAATGGCGGGCTTCGATGAGTGCCGAGGACGTCAAGCACTGGAGCGTCAAGTACTACAAGGGTCTGGGAACAAGTACTCGTAAGTTGGATCTGTTCTTTAGTTATTGTTGTGTACGGCTCTGATCAATGCTCACGCCTCTCTTTCATTTTCTTCTTTACCGACCATCAGCCGCAGAAGCGAAACAATATTTTTCGGCTTTTAAAAATCATTTCAGGCCTTTTCATTGGAAGTCGGAGATCGATGGAGAGCTACTGGATATGGTATTCGATAAGAAGCGAGCGGCTGATCGTCGCGACTGGATTCTGAACGAGTACGACGAGAAGGCCGACGTTGTTGTCGATCCTGCCACTGGAAACTTTGTCAGCTACGAAGATTTCGTGAACAAGGAAATGATTCACTTCTCGCACGCTGACAATATCCGGAGTATCCCCAACGCAATCGACGGATTGAAACCTTCGCAGCGAAAGGTCCTCTATGCGTGCTTCAAGCGAAAGCTGAAATCTGAAGTTAAGGTGGCCCAGTTGACGGGATACTGCGCCGAACACACAGCGTACCACCACGGGGAAGCCTCTCTACAGGCGACAAGTAAGTGCTGGGCAATAATTGAAGGCGTTCGTTGTCATATGTCTCTTCCTCTAATCTCATTCGTTTTCACAATATCTCCAGTTATCGGAATGGCTCAAGACTTTGTCGGTTCCAACAATGTCAACTTGCTTGTGCCTTCTGGACAGTTTGGCACTCGTCTAGCCGGTGGTGCAGATGCAGCTTCTCCTCGATACATCTTCACCCATCTTTCTCGCGTTGCCAGGTATCTCTTTCCAGAAGTCGACGATCTCTTGCTAACGCACCGTGAAGATGATGGAAACGTAATCGAGCCCGAGTTCTATTGCCCTGTCATTCCTCTCCTGCTTGTAAACGGCAGCCAAGGTATCGGAACTGGATGGAGTACATTCATTCCTCCTCACAATCCTCAGGATGTACTCAACTACATTCGTGCTAAGTTAGATGGTGCCGAAGAGGCGCCTCCGATTCGACCTTTTGCGAGAGGTTTCAGTGGGAAAATCGAAGCAATAGGGGACGGTACTGGGTATCGGACGCATGGGCGTGCTTCGAAGGCTACCAACAAGTCAGTTATTATCGACGAGCTACCGCTCAGGTGCTGGACCAACGCGTATAAAGAGCAACTATTAAAGATGCGCGATAGAGGCGACATTTCAACTTTTGTCGAGAATCATACTACCTCTAAAGTATCATTCACTGTTCAACTCAAGGCAGCTAAGCTAACGAGGATGACGCGCTCCGGTCTTGCGAAGGCATTCAAACTTGAAACCAATCTCCGAACCACGAACATGCACGCATTCGATGAGAATTATCAAATGATAAAGTTTGAAACTGCCGAAAGCATTGCAGATGCGTTCTTTCCTATTCGCCTCGCGCTGTATCATGATCGAAAGTCGCTTTTGGAGTCGGAAATAAATCACGACGCGACTGTCCTTCGCAATAAGGCACAGTTCATCCAAGCCGTAACCACGGGGGAGATTGATTTGATGAGCGGCCGAAAGACGAAAGAGGAGATGGCTTCTACTCTCCAAGACATGGGTTTGACCAAATCGACCGACTTAAAAGTTATCAAGGACAACAACGCTTTGGCCAAAAGACGCCAGGCCACTGAAATAGATATCAAGGACGCAGCCAGTACTGATGTACCGGTTCTCTTTTCCTCAGAGTACGACTATCTCTTGAACATGCCTCTTTCGAGCTTGACTGTCGAGAAAATTGATGACCTTCAGCGTGAAGCGTCCAAGAAAGAAGTAGACCTGAAGCAAGTACAAGTTACTACGCCCGAGGATCTATGGCGACACGACTTGGACAAACTCAAGCCGCTCCTCTAGTTACCCTACATCTGGTCTGCTTTAGCGAGAAGTTTGTTCACTTCGTTGTCACTCGAGTTTTCCCAATCCGTTGAGATGAACTGTTTTAGCGCCTCCTTTGCCAGTGGTGAGAGCCCCAGGTGACTGCGCAGAATCTCAGGTAATGGCTGCACCTGACGGCGCTCTCGCAACGCGTGGACCATCTCGGTGGCTCGCTCGATCACTGCGTCCTTGACACCCGCCATCTTCGCACAGACAAGGCCAGCAGAAGAACTTGCAACTCCTTCTTCAAGTTTGAAGAGGGGCGCAGCAATCTCTTCACTTGTCCCGGGGATCTGGACAGCCATTCGCAACGCCTTGATGCCGTCATCGCCGTCTCGCAAGAGTCCCATTGAGAAAATCTCCAGGAAATGCGTCGTGCAAAAGACTTTACATTTCACCGTTGCGAGTTTCTGAAGAACCGCCGTTAGAAGGGCAATTCCAGAAGCTGGGCTTGTACCTGTGTGTGCAGCAAGAAAAGATGGATTGAGTTTCAGTGTCTAAACTGAAATGACAATAACTTGGACGCCCATTGCTCCCGATCCTACCTTTGCCGAATTCGTCAATCAAGACGAGCGTGTTCGTGCTACTACGACGCAGAATGGATCCCATCTGCGATAGATCCAACTGAAAGCTACTCTGTGGTACGGAGCATGTTTCGAATGCACTGAATCGAGCGAGGATCTGCTCAGTTACGGAGATGCGTGCGGTATCACACGGGACGAAGCAGCCGATATGCGCCATGTAAACTAGCAGCCCAACTTGCCGAGCGTAGCAACTCTTCCCACTGAAATTCGGCCCTGTGATGATGTTGACTCGATCGGTCGCATCCGCTGAAGTGTCGTTGGGGATGAATTCTCCATCAATGATGACTTCTTGTAGAGGGTGCCGTCCGTTGCGAATGCGAACGCAGTTCTCGGCGGCTGGAACGACCTCAGGACGAATGTATTTTTGGTCGGCCGCGCAGCTGGCGAACGAAAGAATACAGTCGACGTCTGCGAAAGCGTTGAACGTTTCGCGAAGCTCCAGCTCGCATTCAAGAATATCGTCCTCGAGATCAGCTACGATCATGAGCTCGGTGTCCTTGATCAGTCCATCCAAGTCCCCGATATCATTGTCAAGGAACGAAACGTCATCGTTTTTGAAATAGGAAATGCCTCCTTCCTGAAAGATGAACTTGAAGTCTTCTGGCAAGTTGCCTTCGACTCGCCAAGTATGGTGTTCATGAAGAGAGATAAGAAAGCCAACCTTTTTATTTGAAAATGAAGGAGTGAGTGCGACACTTTGAAACCCAACGGTTTAGCGCGATTGCGAAACCTACCTGAGGAATGAAAAGAACGTTGAGCAGGTCTCGCAAGTGTGGCAAGCGCTCCTGAATTTCGCGTCCCATTGGAACCAGGGTATCTTTGGATGGACAGAAAGGGTTAGTGAGGTTGACGAAGAGAGCCTGTGTATCCAATATCGGACATAATCAACGATTGACTCACCTGGCAAGTGGAGGTATTGCTCCTTGACATCATCCAGCTGCTCATTGTATCCTTGCTGGATCACAACGTGCTGGATCTCACCGGTGGCTTCGATATTCACTACAGACAAGAGTCGTTCGTGCAACTCTTGAAGGGCAGGCGTGTTGCACCGCTTGAGAATCGCCTCCAAAAAGATCACGTATGGTTCGGTCTGTGGATCGACTCCCCAAGTCTCTGGTTGCTCCTGCTGCATCCGTTGCGGATCTGGCATGAGCGGCTGGCGCAAATTCCACAGCATTTCATCCAAAGCACCAATGATGCCCGTCGCTGCTGACAAAGAACGGCTCATAACAATAAAGTCAGACGGCTTGGCGCAGCACTTTTGAATGCGCACCAGGATTTGATCGACGGCGCCAACGGAACTCAAGAGCTTGAGAATGGTGCCAGCAAAGGTTTGGATTTCCGGTAGTAAGAATAGTTCGACTCCGTCTTGTCGAGTAGCAATGGCGTCTAGATCCAACAGAGGCTTGAGCATCCATTCGCGTAGACGATTGCGTCCAGCACGACTCTTGGTTCTATCTAGTAGAGAAAAGAGACTGGCACCTTCCTTTGCATTTCCCGCCCCCTTGGCCACGAGCGGATGGTGCTCGGTCGCAAAGACGTGCAAGGTAGAAAGGGTGGCGGAAGAAAGGTTCATGTACATGGAGGCTCGTGCTTGAACTATATCGTTGACCGTGACGCGGCCGCCATCTTCCATACGAAACATTGTACTTTGTAAAAATGATAAAAGTGACCCCATTGCTTGCACTTGAGCTGTAGAATCAAAATCCACCACCGACGCGAGAGCGTGATAGCTCGAGACACGAAACTGCTGATCGGGTCCATTCGCAACAGATAGAAACTGTCGTCCGTCACCATTGTAGAGACCGCGGCCTCCCTGTGAAGCAACTTGTTTCATGAGAGATCGTACGCGTAGTTTCTGTAGAACAAGTGCCTTGCAGTTGCGAATGTCAAAGGCGGCTGACTTCATGAGACGGTACGGAATCGAGCGCGGCTTGCTGGAGGCGCTAGTCACTGCAGCGTCTCCAGTAGGGCGGTCTGCTTCGTCTACAAGCTCGGTTTCTGGTGGCGGAATTGTGAGAATTTCTAGCAGCTTGGTGTTGCCGGCAATTTTGTTTGAAACTAGCAGCAACGTCGGACGCACAGCCGCCAGTACTCGTTCCACAATACTCTGGACTTCATATCCATCAGAAACGCAGAGATCTACAATGATCTGGTTGTGCTCTTCATTGTAGGCCGCAAACGCAATGCGTGGACCGTCTTCGACAACTGACATGCACACCATGGATGTGTCAAGCTCTGCCCCTTGTTCCGCAACGTCAATGTCGTCGAATCCGTTCATCATGGCTCTGTTCAAGATCTTGATCGTCCTTCTTCTTTACTCTCAAGCGATACTGCGCTACTGGTAAAGCCAGGATAGAGCTGGCAAGTGGCACAGCAGCAGCAGGAAGAAAATGAAGAATGAGAGCAAGAGCGGCGATCGGTCGAGAGGCCGAACGAGAAAAATGACACACCCATTTGTTGGCGCGAACCTGTCGACTACCTACGAGAAAAAAGGGAAAAGAATTGATCTCGCGATTCTTCATGTCTCTCTAGCTAGTCTATTTTACAAGTACATGGTCTTTCACTCCAAGGACTCTGGCACCAAGCAACCAATCGCATTTTCTTGTCGTACAACAAGCCGTGCCGACGACAAGGGGCGTTCTAATATGGTTTGCAGTTGCGCCGTGGTAGTGGATTGTCGTTTCACAGCACTGCTGCGACCACCACCACTGCCTTGCGATTGTTGAACTGCTTGCACTTGGAGCTGTAAGAGCGTTTGAGACTCCATCCCATCGCCACCAAAGCCCATTGCATTCCAATTCAATCGACGACTGCAAGAGAAGCGTACTCCTGTCCGACCAAGCGGGGATTGAAACCATGCTTGGTTTTTTGATTCCATGCGACCCAGGGCGTCGACACTGATATCTGGCATCCACCAAGCATTCTCAGTCTCTTCTTGCTCCATTGTTTCAAGTGGACTTTTAAACTCCCCATTTTGTACATTATCAGAAACCTTCCACTGCAATTTCAGTCGCTGGTGCAAAGGAAGAGACACTGCCACTCCTCTCTTGCCGGTCGATTCGATTCGTGCCGTTACCGATGAAAACTCTTCACCATTATTTTCAATAGTGTCTGCTATTTCACTATCTCCCCAGTCGATAACGATTTGACCCGCAACGTCTCCTTCCTCTTCTAGTAGTAGACCTTGTTCGGCTCGGGCGTGGAACCCAGTGGGCAGTACTCGAAGGTTGGACCAGATACTACCAGCATTTCGTGTTTCAATATCCGCGGTGCTCATTGGAGCAAGTTCAGCAGCGTCCACGTCGTTGTAGTCATTGTCAGTCTCACTGGTAGTCATGGCAGAACCAGGAGGATTCGTCTTGCGGCGACAACCGACGCTGGCCAGCAAGCGTGTTGCTCCGTACCATCGCTTGGAGAAATCATAGTCGGCACTCAGAGTCACGCGAGGTAGCAGCTGGGAACTTGAGTAGGGCTCCGTCACGAATAAAGGTTGGGAAGTGGCGGTTGTTGGACCTACCAACTGACACTGAATGTTACCGGACAAGTCGAGACGGAGCAGATCAGGATCCTTTTTCTGCACTGGCTCATTTTTCTTGCTTCCTGCCGGACGATCGCGGCTTGCTGCATTTTTCTGGGAAGCGTTGGTGGCACCCCAAGAAGATCCCTTGTCGTTGCTCTCGTCAGTATCTTGTGGAATTCCTAACAGATTCGACAAGACGGCGCTCTTGAGGTTGAGACGTACACCGGCAGCATGCACTGCCGAGGGCAGCGATAAAAGACTCTGTACTACTAGCAGCACCAACAACAGCCATGATGTAAACGATATCCGACGCCACCGGTTGTAGTCCCTCATTCTAATCGACCTTTTACTGCCAACCCGTACCTCGATCGATCCCTTTCCCCTGGCTTGTCAATAATTGCGACCGTACCATTACTGTAGATACTGTATGTTGATTGTTGTTGATCGTCGCCATTTTAAAAAGTATAGTTCCAAGTTGAAGTTTCAGTCCGTCGAATGATCCCATTCACGACAGGACAGGATCGAACCAATGAATGCAATCAATCAAAACGTATATAGGATGGAATGACGGACGGTGGTGACGTGTTGGGTTGAAGCCCCGTGTTGGACGATGGCGAAGATCCGTTTCGACGTTCCATTCCATTCATTCGTCTTGTTGTCCAGCGGAGGTTTTGTTCTCACCATGACGGTCTCTTGTAGAACCCTACTCCTGCTACTGACGGTAGTCTGTAGCAATGCCTTTACTTTGCCAAATCGCGCCAACAGCCGTCCATTTCGGTCGCTCTCTTCTTCCTCCTCCTTGGCGGCGACCAATTCGTTGGTTGTCATTTCACCACCCGGTGGCGTCGGCGAAGTCACGGCCGTCAAGGCGGCTGCCATGGGCGCTGCCGTGAGATGGTTTGTCGTGGGTCTTGACAAGATGAGCGAGCAAAACGTTGTGCTTGCCCCCGAAGCCCTGGAGAGTATCGCTGCGGCGGGCGGCAGTGTCGAATTGGCAGGTGCCGATGTGGAGAGTCTCTTGCTGCCCGTTGACGACCCGGCGAGTGCCTTGGCAGCTGTTCAGGCGTGGTGTGGCCTATCGGATGCTTTAGTTTGTACATTTGATGGTGTGGAAGTGGCAGTGCCCACAAAGGAACAGGAAGATCCCGTCACGGACTGGAAGAATGCAATCATGCTGGCCGCCAAGGAAACGTCCGCCGGTGTGACTGGCAAAAAGTTGGCCATTCTCTCGACTACCGAAGCTATGGAAGAAGTAGAAGTCGAATCGAGAGGAATTGGAGACTTTGTGGGAAGCCTCTTTGGGTCCAAGGGCCTATCTGTTCCGGTGTCGCTACCAGCTGCCATGGCAGCCGACGCGGCCAGTGTCACTCTTCTCCGTCACGGTCAATTGTTTGGTCTTCCCGAATCGTCACCAGACTTTTCCGCCTTGATTGGTGGACCCCGAAAGCAACCCGAACTTTGCGAGGAGTACCTTACACGCACGGTTCGCGTCGATCCCACATTGTCGGTTGCTGGTAACCTCATGATGGGCAAAACCACTCGTTCCTCGCGTCACGCCGTTGGTGAAGCGGCAGCGCTCTTGGCCTTGCAAAAGGTGCCAACCGCAGCTGGTCTGGACATTTGTGTCTCGTCCTTGACAGGCACGGATCCTTGCGATTTGGAAACCTGGCAAGCAGAGTTTGAACGCTGCGAGAAAAAGATTTCGTCCGGTCAAGACGCCCAACTCTTTGCGGCTGATTTTGGTAGCGTGCCCGACACGGAGCGCCTCGCGGATTGGTTGTCGAACAAATGGGCAACAGCAGTCTTGAGAACGTACGACATTGCCGCAATTCGTATCAAAGGGCGTCCGGTTTACGCCACCCGTCCAGCTCCAGGTACAGTGGAGATTATCTGGCAAGAGTTGTTTGATATGAAAACCGTCACGGTGGGAAAAATGGTGATTCAAGTGACAGAGACTGGGCTCACGGCCACGCGAGGAGCTGGTGATGCTACCAAGGGTTACGGATCTATAAGTCGCAAGCCTCTTAACGGAGAAGACGTGTTAGTACGTCGACTTGCGGAAGCTGTCTCGCAAGCTATTGAAAAGGGTCTCGCCACCAAGGTACGTTTTATTTTGCGCATATTCTCCACCGTTTCCATCATTATTATTGTCATTTCACTAATAACCATTTCATTCTTCCATTGCAGGCCGTGACCACCAAAAAGAGGCAGGCCGTGTCCGTCGCGCCGGAGCCTGTCGCGGCTACTTCCAAAACGTCGATCCAATCGTCCGGAACTGTGGAAGAAGCAGCTGGCACCACTTCTGGTCCTCGCCAGGTAGGTGCTCGGCGGTCGACGGAGCGCGCTCGTGGAACAAGAAAAAAAGCGACGCCACCGCAAGAGTAAATAATAAAAAGCTTTCTAGAGTACTGCTGCGTTCATTCTATAGAGTGCCTTTCTCAATCGTCGTTATCGACAAGCAAATCATCCACGTATCTGTCATCCAGCAGTTGCTGCAAGCGTCCCTCCCACACTGACCCGTACGGCTGCAGAGTCACGGTCCGTAATTTGTCCTCGGTTTCAAAATCATCGTCATGGCCTCCAGCTATGCGCATGGAAATCTCCAATCTATCTGCCGGTATCCGATCACCAAGTCGCGACGGCCACTCAATGAGCGAAACACAATTGGCAAACACGTGATCCAAGTTGAGCGGGACAAGGTCACGAGGTTCTCCCGACAGCCGATACAGATCCATGTGATGGACACTATGAAAGTTGCGTGATACAAACGAACAAGGCGTCAAGAACAAGTGTGAGAGGAACGAAGCGCGCGTTCGAATGGGCTGCGAGACTTTGATTCTGATTCATTCTACGGGTACTCACTCGATACTTTCTTGAACAGCCGGATACACATTGGACAAGAGATAGGTCGGTGACGTGACGCGTTGATCCCAATCCTGGACGGCTGCCCGGACAAATCCCCGGGCCAAGCATGTTTTACCGGCTCCCAAGTCGCCCGTTAGAAAAATGACAGATCCAGCGGCAGCAGCCTCGCCTTCTTGCAAGAGAAGCGTACAGAGCAGGGCCCCAAACTCTTCGGTATCGTGCGCCGTATCGAGAGTGAGATGTACAAGATCACTCGGCTCTCGGTTGCGGTCAGAGGTATTCGATTCCTGCTGCTGCTGGTTGGTAGCGGTTTCTGGTAGAAAGGACTCGTTGTTGGTTGGTGGTAGATCCAGACAAAAGGCTTGATCGGAACCAGGCGACAGCTGGTAATCGGGCTCGAACGGCCGAAAGCCATACGACAGGTACAGGTCGAGAGCCTTGGTAAAGTCACGGTTAGTTTGCAACACGACTCGTTGGAAGCCTAGCGACGCCGCCCGATGCAAGGCCGTCTCGAGCAGTTTCCGCCCCCATCCGCGACCTCTGTATTCCGGGGCCAGGTACATTTTGCGGAGTTGGGCCGTTTCGAGTGTTTGTGGGTACAGTCCGACGCAACCAACGATTGTGGGGTTGGCATTCTGCAGTATATCAAAGGATCCTCCCCTACTAATGTAGTTGCGCTCAATATCGTCGAGGTCCGCGTCGGTATCGTTGGCAGCGAGACCGTATTCGCTCAAGACTTGCAAATTAAGAGTGGTAATCTGTGGAGTATCCGCGTTGGAGGCTGGTCGAAGGTCCAGCACGGCGGCGTTCGCCGTGTCTGTAGATAAATAACGCGCGGTCGGACGAATCGAGAGAACAAGTCGCGGAGCTGTGCGTGTCCACTGCCGCGATGCACAATGACGACGGCCAATGAGGTGGGCGACGGTGATGGTGCGAGGGAGTCGTTGGTGGACACGAGGGATCACTTTAAAGCTGCACGCGCGTCTCATGAATGAGATGACCATTGGAAGGGCTAATGCAAGAGATCTACAGTACATGACCTGCAAAGGTGCGCTCGTTCACTACTCTAGCCAGGCTGCAGAAGTGTCAGGCAGGGGGACGACCCATGGTCGAGCCGAGCGATGGTTGATGTCGAGTAGTCGAGTCGAGATGCATGCGTCGGAA
>Ga0307933_1002706_pt1 | contig 11870 bp, 9 predicted proteins | sample OrgLakmetageno88_FD_201811 | JGI IMG/M metagenome (GOLD analysis project Ga0307933, IMG submission 201811) | Saline water microbial communities from Organic Lake, Antarctica - #88 | ecosystem: Environmental > Aquatic > Non-marine Saline and Alkaline > Saline | place: Antarctica: Organic Lake...
CGCGCCGCGATCAGCGCATATCAGACCAGTCGCGGTATGCCCGTCACCGGCGAGCCGTCGGCCGAGTTGCTTCGCAGCCTGCGGTAAAGTTGTTTCTTGCACTTCGGGTGATCCATGCCCCCAGCCTGAGCGCGAAACGCCGCACGAAATGCAAGCGCGAGCGCGCGTTTCAGCAGCTACGGCATGTTGTCGGTCTCGCGGTAGTGCAGACGCGCGGCGCCTGGCGCCTAGCGTTTTCATACCCGACACCTCGGAAGGCGGCGGCGTAGGGTCAGGTATCCCCGAGTCGAGCGGGACGGAAAATTGGCAGCAAGGGGGAGGGCGCGCAGCTGGGGATCGTATAGAGCGTCGGCACGCACAAAAGAAACCGACCGTTACCCCGAATAGGACGCGCTAAAAGCGGAACGGAAATTCGCTATGCTGCCCGATGGCACCACGGCCCCACCCGATATCCGCCGCAAATTGGCCGAGATACTTCCTGTACCGCTGCAAACTCAAAAGCCTGATAAAGAGGTGCTTGCGCCCAGTTCAAAGCCCAAAATTTCTGCGGCCGCAGCATCACTTCTTCAAAGGTATCAGCGCAAAACTGACTTTCGTTGCCAGTGCGAAAGCCCGTCACCCGCAGTCATTAATTGGGCATTCCCGCCCAAGATCGCCTGTCCGTGACTGACATCGATAGGTAGCGCGCGCTCTCGTCGTCATTCGCAGGCAAGTGCAGTAGTTCCTGCATGCGCGACCAGTCAGACGGGGGGGTATACCGCCGCGATACGCGACCTCCCGTTCCGATATTCAGCCCAATTCAGCGTCAGCAGAGCAAGCAATACTGCAACACCTAGGCCTTCGACCCACAGGTCGGGCCAGAACACCGCGATCACACCCGGCACGATCAGGAGCCTTTGCCAAAGCGCCATCGGTGCAAACAAGAACCCTTCAAGGCAGGCCGCGAAGGCGGTCAGCGCGACGATTGCGAGGAAGCCGTTCCAGATGACCAAGGGTACAGGGCCACCAAGAATAATGCTCTCATTGAACACCATGAACAACGGAATGAGGTAGAGGCCTTTGGCAAATTTCCAAGACTGGAAACTCGTTTCCATTGGCTTGGACCCCGCTATTGCCGCGCCAGCAAAAGCGGCGAGAGCCACGGGCGGTGTCACGTTGCTGTCTTGAGAATACCAGAACACCACCAGATGCGCGATCAACAGCGGGACGCCGAACTCAGAGGTCAGCGCCGGACCGACTAGGATGATAAGTACGATATAAGCTGCCGTGACCGGCAGCCCCATTCCTAGGATCAGGCTGGCAAGCAGCACCAGAAGCAGCGCAAGCACCATATTGCCACCAGAAAACGCGATCATCATCGACGAGAATTTCAGGCCGAGCCCGGTCAATCCAACGACCCCGACAATGATGCCTGCCACGGCGCAGGCAATCGATACCGCAACAGCATTGCGCGCGCCCAGTTCCATTGCCTGCAACGTCAGCGATAGGCCACGTCGGCATAGCGCGACGAGGCCACCCGGCGTCGGCTTGTCGCTTGCATAGGTCCAGAGTGCCCGCGCAGACGCCGCCGCCACCACCGACACAATGGCATAGAAGCCAACCCGCATTGGCGAGTACCCGGACACAAGAAGCCAGACGAGCACGACAAGCGGCAAAAGGAAGTGCCAGCCTTCGGCCAGCACCTTGCGCACGCTGGGGAGCTGATCGGCAGGCAGTCCGATCATGCCCTGCTTGACGGCGGCGATGTGCACCAGAAGGTAGACGACCCCGAAATACAAAAACGCCGGAAAGATCGAGACCAAAACGATGTCGACATAAGGCACACGCGTGAATTCACTTATCAGAAACGCGCCTGCGCCCATCAGTGGTGGCATGATCTGCCCGCCGGTTGAGGCCGCCGCCTCGATGCCCCCGGCCTGTGCGGGGCGGTAGCCAAGTTTTTTCATCAGCGGAATCGTAAAGGCTCCCGTGGTGACCACATTGGCGATTGCCGAGCCACTGATTGAGCCCATGCCCGCAGAGGCAATCACGGCAGCTTTGGCGGGACCGCCGCGCTGTTTGCCCGTTGCGGCGAAGGCCAGATCAATGAAGAATTTGCCTGCCCCGGTCACCTCAAGGAAGGCGCCGAAGAGGACAAACACGAAGATAAAAGTGGCCGCGACACCAAGCGGCAGACCGAATATCCCTTCGGCCCCGAGGGTCAGCTGGCTGGCCAATCGGTCCAGTGTATAGCCGCGATGATTTAGGATGCCGGGCATCCAATCGGCAAGGAACGGCAACTCCCCCCGATTTCCCGAAAAGGCATAGATAACGAAAAAGGCGCCGATGATCGTCATGCCAAGACCCACCGCTCGGCGTGCTGCCTCAAGCACAACAAGTGTGGTGATTATCCCCACGATAATATCAATCTGCCGAGGGAAAATCGCATTGGCTATTATGTCAATGTTGACCGGAACCCACATGCCGACCAGCACGCCACAGGCGATCAAAGTTCCATCAATGGCCCAGCCAAGAGGGCCGCGGGGGCGCTCCTGCCCAAAAACTGGAAAAATCAGGAAACACAAAATCAGGATAAAACCCAGATGGATCGGGCGTTGGAAAAACAGGCCAAGGGGCTGCAGGCCCGCCGCGTAGAGCTGAAACAGGGAGAGGGCTATGCCAACAGTCGCAATCACCCGCAACATCAGACGCGGTGTGGCAGCGGTCGGTTGCGGCATCGGGGGGCGCTCGGCGATGTCAGTGGTCATTACTGTTCTGTCCCTGTCAACGAGATGCGGACGCGCGCGCGGGGCGCAGCGGCGGAAAGCGAAATTTCTTTCGCACCCATTTTGATGCGGTGATCGACGATGCCTGCACCTGGGCGTAAGATGTAGGAGTTGCCCGGTACGGCCTCGTTAATATCCTCGATCCAATAGCCGCCTTGTCCATCCGACACCTGCCGCCCTCGGCCCGGAATGTGATCTAGACCAGCGGCAAAGTCTGGCAGATGGGAGCGGACGAGGATCATTGCGCCCATGCTGTTCGTGTAACAGTCGGACACTTCGAATCCCTGCACTGAATGATGCCATAGTATGCACCATTTCGCCCCTTCGGGCACGTTGAACACTGCCAGCGTGCGGCCGGTAACGATGTCGGTTGCTGTTAGGGTTTCTGCATTTACAGCAGCGGTCGAAAGAAAAAGGAGGACGGCAATAAGCCACCCTCCAAACCGTGTTATCACGGACGCAGCGCGTCCGGGATAGCCGCACCGGTTTCTTCAAAATACCGGATTGCACCAGGATGCAGCGGAATTGGCGAGGAGGACAGTGCCAGCTCTACCGTGGTCTGAAGCGCCGCAGGGTGAACCGCCCGAAGATCGGCAATGTTCTCAAACATGGCACTGGTGATTGCATAGACCAAATCGTCGGACATTTCCGAGGATACGACCAGTACGTTTGGCACACCAATCACGCTGACATCTTCGTCAACGCCTTCATAGGTGCCGCCAGCCAGGGTGGTGATGGCAAAGACCGGATCAGCGGCCCGCGCAGCAGCCAGTTCATCTTCGCTCAGCTCAATCATGACGATGTTGTTCGTCGTAGCGAGGTTGAGGATCGAAGAGGTCGGCGCGCCGACCGACCAAAATCCTGCGTCGATATCGCCGTTCGCAAGCGCATCAGCAGTTTCGTTGAAATTCAGTCGCTGCTCGTCGATATCATCATAGGATAAACCGTTAGACGACAGAATCGCGCCTGCGTTGACTTCGGTGCCAGAACCGGGTGCGCCGATGGACACACGCTTGCCGATCATACTCTGAAGCGACGTGATACCACTGCCTTCGAGCGTCACAATCTGCACCATGTTGGAATAGGCCACGCCAATGGCGCGTAGCATCGGTAGCTCTTGGCCCTCAAAGCGCCCCGTACCAGTGTAGCCCTGCTGCACAGTGTCAGCCAAAGCAAGTGCAATATCGGCGTCACCGGTCGCAATAAGACCCATATTTTCAACGGATGCGCCCGTAACCTCGGCGGTCGCTGAGTGACCATCAACATGGTTATTGATAATCTCAGCGAGGCCACCACCGATCGGGTAGTAGACGCCGCCAGTACCGCCCGTTGCGACGGACAGCTGTTCCTGCGCGAAAGCAGGTGCCGCCATCAGCAGCGTCGCAGCTGCAAGTTTTGTAATGTTTTTCATTTTGTTATCCTCCCAGCATGTCTTTTAACACGCTGAGCAACCTATTCAAGATCGTTGATTGCATCTGTTGTGTTTTATCAATGCAAAGTGTGTAGTTTTCTCTGTCAGAGCAAGTTGGCTTGCGGCTTTCACGTTGCCCAAAAAGCGTTACCAGAAAGACCAAAAGCGGCCCTTTCGAGGGTGTACTCAGACCAATTCAAACGCGTCTCCACCCGGCGTTCAGCCCCGTGGCCCACATCTGATTTCCCCTCATCCAGTCATCGATCGCGCCAACATCGGGGAGATCGCACGCAGCGTTCAAAAGCGACTAAATTCCGGTCAGAGCCCAACTTGGCCAATGTTGCAAGACGGCCAAATGAGGTCGGCAAAATCTGGGATGTCATGCGCTTAGCCCCGAGATGGGTCAGGCAAGCCCGCAGGAAAGCAACAACCCCATTATAGCCAGAATGCGGATGACGATTCAGCCGCCACTCCGTAACATCAGGCGACAGTTCGGCCAGCTACAGCCCCCCTACCCTTTTATCGCCAAACCACGCTCAGATTTTTAAGGATCAGGCTCAAGCTGGAAGTGCGACACCAAGGGACGTGACGTGCCCCTTGCGGAACATCGACGGGGAATCAGCCTGCGTGGGGTTGGCCAACTTCTCAGAAGGCATCATTCCACTATCGGGCTAGCGCGCGATGCGGCGTAGCGTTTTGGCCGATGGCGCAAACTGGTGCCGGAGGTTCTGTTTTACGTATGGTTCCACGATCGTCTGATCCAATGGTGCGGTTTGCCCGAGCATACCGCGGCCAAACCCCAGCCAGACTGCTGCGCATGCATCCGGACGATCCCAGTCGGCGCAACAGCGATTCCTTGACCGGCGAGGAGTATCGCAAAGCGATGTCCCGAGAGGGGGACGATCTGTGCTGCAACTTACGCGCGGCCACGGGGCGCATCGAAGCCTCTGATGACCGAGGCGCGCCTCATTAGCGGGGTCCGCTAAGGCACCGGAGATACTGCGGATCATCCATCGCCCCAAAACATTGCGGCGCGTCTGGATTCTAGCCACGGGGACAGAAACGAGATCAAGGTCCCCTACAACCGCTCGGCTTTAGGTCTGGTCATGGAGCGCAAAACCCGCGGCTATCCTCTGCCAAATACGTGGCCGCCCCGCCAGCGCCGCGCTTGCAGGCTTCACACGGCAGACGAACCTGTTGGCCGCGGGGTTCCGCCGTTCACCTGTGATCGAAGCTCGGACCAGGGCTGCCATCCTGAGCGGTCTCACCGCCTGAAACTCGACATCGGGTTCTCAGATCCGCACGCTCACTTCTTGGCAAGTTGCTTTGCAATCGCCTGCCGCGCGCTGAAAAACAGTTTTTTCGGTTAAAATACCGCAGGCTTTCTGCACCAGTTCTTCCCGAAAGGCACCGTCTTGAGTAATTCCAACCAGACCGCACTGAACGACGTCACACGGCTGATGAGCGACCACGACCGTAAAACCCTGGGATGGAAAACCGCCGCCAAAGCCAGCGCCAAGGAACTCGGCAACAACCTAAACAAACGTCGCACTTTGAACTTGTGAGCAAGGGAAAGGCAACTTGGCAACCGGCCTCTCACCCGAAGAAAGCTGATGGCATCGAGACCAGTCTGCCAATAAAAACAGCGCCTTCAGGTAAAATCGGCCAATAAGTCACAATGCCCGGCGCTTCCTCCTCAAAGACTCGTCGCCTCTTACGCCAAGCGGATCGTCCCAGCATAGCCTCAGAAGTTCAACAGATGTTACTTGGCTGTCATTCTGAAAATCTGCGACTACCTATCCATCATCGCGATGGGCCACAGAAGGGTCCGCTTACACAGTACTGCGCAACCCAAAAGTATTGATCGAAACGCGGAAAAGACGCAGTATCACTCGGGTTGAATTTCAGTTGGCTAACGTTGGCCAGATAAGATCGCACGGCAAATGTGGAGCACAAATTTATGCCTGAGCAAGCGAGCCTAACAGATTTGACAAATCAGCTGTGCCAGATTTCAAAACTGATTGACCAGTCAGGCACAATAGAGTCCGTAGTCACCCAAGCGGCAACAGCAGATTCACCGGTAGCAGCAGATGCTACTACGAAATTAGTGTTCACTTCGGCCCAAGACGTGCCGATGTTCGTCACAGTCTCTGGTGACGGAAATCCAGATTTAGTAGCGAGAGCAACCCGAAATATCAAAAAAGTACGACGCCAATTATCCGAGCGTTACGCCGAACCGGTCGTCGAGCCACTCGAAGCAGGCATGGTCTTAGGCCGATCCTTTGCCGTCTGGCCGATGCTTGATCAGTTTCCGCAAGGGAGAGTGCCAAGATATCTAGCCAAGCGCCGTATCCGCCCGAATGTTCTGGATTGGCTTTCTGGCATTCTTGATGAGACGCACATCCAGACCAACGCGGATGATCGGCGATTGATTGCTACGAATTTGGCGTTGTTATACGATGATCGGCGTCACCAAGATCATGTTCGCAGGGCCGCAGAGAGTGCGGCTGATAGCTTAGCGTCGGGGCGGTGGGTGCCAGTGCATTGTGTTCAGCATTCAGACCTTTGGATGGGTAACATAATGATCGCGCCAGCAGGATCCTCCATGTCTTTCACACTAGTTGACTGGGCAGGAGCGACCACTACAGGGTATCCGTTTTTTGATCTTTGCCGTTTTGCAATCAGCAATAATACACCGTCTCGATTGATCAAAAAACATGTCGCATGTCAGCTAAGGCGGCTAGACTCTAATAGTAACAGGATTGGATTCAATGTGCTGTGTGCGCTCGGTCAGATGCAATCACGTCTGGAGCACTTCCCTGAAAGTCTATTTCGCAAGATGGCTTTGGAGACTACCAACTTTTCCTTGAATTTGTCAGAAGAAATGAGACAGTGAAAATTAGCACTTTAACTTACCTTTTCCCCGCACAAGCCTTCTACACTGGATGCATAAATGTTTAACAGATCTGTTTCATTTTCTCCTACGATTTTGTATATAAGCCCTCATGCATTAAATCAGCATACACTGGAGCCGAATTTAAGAATGGTCGTCTGGTCAGCCATAAATTTACCTGATTATATAAACCAGAAATTAGTTCTTAGGTTAAAATACCTGTTGGGACGAAAAGGTGTTTTTGGGGGAAGCTGGGACATAAAAAGCCAGCCTTTTTCAAAGCGTGAAGAATTTCAACTGATAGATGATTTAAATCGTAATCTGTCCAACTTCAAACAGTCAACCTGGTACGGACGCGGGCAACAAATCATTGAACAAGGAGGCGTATTTTCCCACAAGGATCAGGTGGCGCACAATATGCAGCAGCTTGATGAGGTTTTTGAAGGGTATTTGATCGAATTACTCACCTCCATGAAACGTGAGGGGTACCGGCACAGAGACGGAGCAGACTATCCAGAAGCCATGATTGGGCGCGATGGTACACTGATCAAAACTGCACACGGGACGCACAGATTAGCTGCAGCCGTGGTGACTGGTGCCAAGGGTTTATTCCCAGTTAAGGTGATTGGGGTACATCGCTTATGGTTATCGGCTCTGCCAGAACAACCTGGTGGTGTTCGTTCCGACGAAATCGCCCATTCGTTGAAGATGATAGAGCAAAAGTATAGATGAAGCATAGATCAATCAGCCCAAAGTGCCATTTTGAATAATCTCCAAAATTCCCTCTCGATGCAGCCACAGCGCTGCTCCACCGAAGAGTAACATTGCCCCAAGAAATAACATGTCGTGCAACCAATCCCATGCACCATATGACCGGGCAAGCCAGACAATCGCAGGCAAAGTAAACAAATGAGCTGCTGCCTGCCCAAAAATCGCCCCCGCCACACCAAAGTGATAAGCTCCCAACAAACTCAGTGCCATCATCACTGTAGCCTTGATGGCGACCACAACAAAGAACTGCCGAGAGTTCCCAGTGGCCAACGCCGCATGATCGTATGTCAACCCGACCGCCAAGGGCATCTGAGAACAGGCAACTAAGACGAGTATCATTCCAGACACTGAATATCGCGCATCGTACAAAAAATCGACGATGTGAGGGCCAAGAAAGCTCAAGCCTATTAGCAGAGCAAACATGCCACCAGTCACACCGAACCTCAACTTTCTAAGCTTGTTAAAATTTTCTACTGACGCGCTAGGTGGATGTTCCCGATAAAGTGGAATTAAAACTTTTCTTGTGACCTTTTCTGTCAATAGGACAGGGAAACTGGCAAGGAAGAATCCGATACTGTAGATGCCCAACGCTTCTGCCGTGAGAAATTTTCCCAAAATTATCTTGTCACCCTGAGACACGACAAACCCGCAGATCGTGCTAAAGAATATCCATTTACCAAAAGTCACGATTTCCACGGCGGCATTCATGTTCCAGCGCAGGCGATTAACATGTCCAGGCAAACCAAAATGCATAACCAGAAGGAGCAAAACGCTGCTTGCAAGGCTTCCGTAAACTAGTGCCCAGACTGTTTGCATCTGCCAAGCCAACAGTACAATGATCAAGACGCCAATCGCCTGACTAACAAACTGAAACAGCGTAAGCTTACCCACCCGGAGATGTCTGTGGGCTGTTGCAATGCGGGTAGGCATCAGACCTACAACCAAAAGCTCTAAACCGGCGATAGGTAAGATCTGGGCGAGCAGGGGCTCATTGAAGAAATTTGCCACTGGCCAAGCCATCAAACAGGCGAATGCCCATAGTATGATGCCCCTACCCACTTGAAGCGTCCATGCGGTGTCCAGAAAGACGGCATCATCGCCTTTGTTATCTTTTTGGATCCAGGGGCGAATACCAATATCAGAAAACATCTTCATGCCGACGATAAACATAGTCACCAGCGCCATAAGACCGAACGCTTCCGGGAACAGCAGCCGGGTCAAGATTAGATTAGCACCAAGCCTTAGGCCCTGCGAGGCTAAGAGGCCCAGAGCAATCAGGCCTGAACCACGCAGAACGCGCTCTATGATTGTGACGTTGCTTGTGCCTGAAATCTGTGACGTCACGCTCAAATGCTCCTTCTCTGACGTCGGCACGTTTACCGCCACCAGGTACTACCGTAAATCAAATTTCAGTTAGTAATCTATAAACACCGACCAAAACATATCGCTAAATTCCCGACAAGACACGGTTTTCTGCCTCTTTAAATGTCCGCGGTCAACCGAACCACCTGTCGCCCTCACAGCGAGCGTCCGGTTTTCTGGTGATTTTTCGATGTAGGTCGGCTGCGCAGCTTTGAAGCCTGCGGACTAGCGGCCTGCGTTGGAAAAACGCGGGCGGCGGCCGTTATGGGACCTTCAAACAGACCATGGAAAAGTGCGCCGACAGTCGCGGAAACGACTGCATTCAGGGTGCGGCTGATTGTATGAACCGCGACCAACCCAACCCAAAACTGCCCCAACAGCATGGCAGGATGCGGGATAATTAGAGCAGCCGGTGACGTTCTGTTCCAGATGACACGTGACGGCCGATATGCCACAAAATTTCCTCTCTGGATGGTGCGGTGATGTTGGTTTTTCCATGCCGCATCAACGCGTTGGTACAAATGGGGCCACCGCAAAACGAGCATGGCTCGCTCGCGCAGGGTGAGCAGGGTGAGCAGCGCATTCAGCCTCTGGGTCTGCCACTGCACGCTCTTAAGAATACTGGCCGTTTGGGTCTCCATTAAACGCAGTTCCCCTGTCTCTAAAGCGGCCAGAACACAAGCAATGCAGGCACGGCAACCGCGATCACCAACATCTCCAAGGGGAGCCCGATCCGCCAATAGTCTGAAAAGTGATAGCCACCTGGGCCGAGAATGATCGTGTTATTTTTGTGCCCAATCGGCGTGAGAAAGGCGGAGGATGCCGCCACGGCAACACCCATCAAATATGTATCGGGGTTCGTTCCCGTCGCCGCCGCGATCGAAAGGGCGATCGGCGCAGCTATCAGTGTCGTTGCGACATTGTTTAGGAAGTCCGACATCGTCATAGTGACGACCATGAGCAGGGTAAGTGTAACCCATGCGGGGTATCCCTGCGTCAGACTCGCGATCTGGTTGGCTAGGACCTCTGCGCCGCCGGTTCGTTCGAATGCTTCGGCCAGCGGTATAAGGCTCGCAAGTAGAACGATCACTTTCCACTCTATTGAGTTGTAAACCTCGCGTCCGTTTACAAGCCCTAAAGCCACATAAGCGATCACTGCCGCACCGAGCGCCACGGTCAATGGCAGGACGCCCGCAACGGCAAGCCCCACGGCGGCGATGAAGATACCGATGGACAGTCCCGCCTTGGTACGTTGGATTACCTCGGTACTGCGACCTTCAATGGGCAGCACGCCCAGCCAATCCGTGGCGGCGGAAATGCGCTCGGGCGTTCCCAGCAACAAGAGCACATCGCCAGCCCGTATCGTGAGGAGCCGAACCCGGTCGCGAAACGCCTTTCCCTCGCGCGAAACACCAAGCAGCGTTACCGAATGGCGGTTGAGCAACTGAATGCTGCGCGCGGTCCTATTCTGAATTCGCGCGCCATCAGGAACGATGGTTTCTATTATCTCTAATCCGCGCGCGGTGACACCGCCCTCGTGCTTTTCCGAGCCAGCGAAGTCTAGCCCCGATTGCCCCATGAACGTCTCGATGGACTTCGGCTCACCCTCCACCACCAGAAAATCGCCAGAACGCACCGTTTCGCGCGCTGCCAGACCCGGTCGCCTCTTACCGTTACGAATGAGACCTAAAAGGTGGACGTCAGTTTCGTCAGCTTTCGGATAGAGGTCTTGGACCAGAATATTGTCCTTGAAGCTTTGTTCGCCAACCCGCAGTTCCGCAACATAGCGGCCTTGCCGCATCTCTCGCCCGGAGTCAGCTTCTGAAGTACGTGCGGGCAGCAGGCGCCAGCCCAGAATGGAAACGAAAGCTATACCCACAATAGCAACAGCAAGGCCGACCGGGGCAAAGTCGAGCATCGCGAACGGCTGGCCCATGGAATCGTTTCTGTAAGCAGATATCACGATATTGGGCGGCGTTCCGATCAGCGTGATCATACCTCCCAAAATCGTAGCGAATGACAGTGGCATCAAGCTTCGCCCTGGCGAGCGTTTCGCCTTTTTAGCGGCCTCGATGTCCAGCGGCATCAAAAGGGCCAGTGCCGCAACATTGTTAATGATCGCCGAAAGCCCGGCACCCGCAGCCGCGATGATGGCGATGTGCAGCGGTAGGGGGCGATCTGGATCGACAAGCTTTGACGCAATTAGCTCGATCGCGCCCGACAAAGAGAGGCCACGGCTGACAATCAGAACCAATGCTATGATAGCAACCGCTGCGTGCCCAAATCCCGAAAACACGCTCTCGCTTGGTACGAGCCCAAGCGACGCAGCAACAATCAGTGCGCTAAATGCAACGAGATCGTAACGAAATCGCCCCCAAATGAGTAGCACAACGACCACCGCAAGGAGCATGGATATCTGGGTCTGATCATTTAGCACACCAATGACTTTAACATCATGACTGGCGGTGTCAGCAAGAAGTACACGGAGTTGGCTATAAAGAGGTGGACCTGTCCCGGTTTCGTGCCGCCCCTAGTGCTCGCTTAAGCCACCTTGCGTTTGAATGCGACGTGGCTTTTCCAACCCAATGTTGAGTGACGTCAGCGTGGGTTGTAGACGCCGGTGATGTATTCGAAGGTCGCCATCTCAGCCTGCCTGCGGGTTTCCCAT
>Ga0307933_1002708_pt1 | contig 11870 bp, 13 predicted proteins | sample OrgLakmetageno88_FD_201811 | JGI IMG/M metagenome (GOLD analysis project Ga0307933, IMG submission 201811) | Saline water microbial communities from Organic Lake, Antarctica - #88 | ecosystem: Environmental > Aquatic > Non-marine Saline and Alkaline > Saline | place: Antarctica: Organic Lake...
TCCGGTTCCGTCGACCGCCCGATCGTGAGCGGTCTCAGGCCGTCTCGTGGAACGCCACCCCGATGGTGCCGCGACCGCCGTGGGTTCCGATGACGGGACCGATGTCGCCGATGAGGATGTCGCCGTCGTAGTGGGGTCGGAGCATCTCGACGAAGACGTCGACATCGGAACAGTCGGCGTGCAGGACTGCGAGGTTCTCGACCCTGCCCTCGTAGCTCTTGAAACGCTCGACGAGGTGCGCCAAGGCCTTGGACCGAGTCCGCTGCTTGCCGGCCTCGGCCACCACGCCACCGGTCACGTCGATGATCGGCTTGATCGACAGCGCCGTCGCGAGGAATGCCTTCGCGCCACCGATGCGACCACCCTTCTTCAGGTTGTCGAGGGTGTCGAGCGCGGCGAACACCCGCGTACGTTCCGACAGTTCGGTGGCCAGGGATTCGACCGCATCGAGTTCGGCACCCTCGCTTGCGGCACGGGCGCAGGCGATGGCGATCGTGCCGATTCCCATGGTGACCGTGCGTGAATCGACGACGCGGATGTCGACGTCGACATCGGTGTCGTCCATGATCGACCGTGCGGCGAGTTCGGCGCTCTGGATCGTGGCCGACAGCGCTCCCGAGAGGGACACCACGACGATGCCGGTGGCGCCTTCGGCAGCGAGCTCGCGGTAGACCTTCTCGAACTGGCCGGGCGCAGGCGCTGCGGTCTCGGGCAGCGTGTCCATGTTCACGCAACGGGTCCAGAACTCCTCGACGCTGAGTTCCTCACGATCGATCAGTTCCTCGTCGCCGAAGCGGATGCTCAGGGGGACGATGCGAATACCCAATCCGTCGGCGACCTCGGCAGGAAGGTCGCAGGCGCTGTCGGTGACGATGCGTACGTTGCTCACGTCGGCAAAACTATCGAGTGACCGAGCGAGGCGCGGTTTCGGCGCTCAGCTGGCGGCTGCTGAGGCATCGTGTGAAGAGTCCGCTTGCTCGGCTCGACGTCGTGACCGCCAGTGCGAGAACCACCATGCGAGCAGCATCAGGACCATCGCCCCGGTGAGGACCTGGCCCAGCCCGGTCAGTGCGTTGACGCGCGATGTCAGCGTGACCGGCTCGACGAGCGGATCACCGAGCGGTGTGGTCACGTCGACGGTCACCGAGCTCGTTCCGTTCGACCTGATCTCCACCGGGACCACGACCAACGTGTCGGCGTTGGGTTCGAGGGTCACTGCCACGTTGCCGTCGGGGAACGACAGGCGGGGGGAATCGAGACCGAGTACGACGTTCAACGGCTCACTGGACGTGTTGCCGATGCTCACCCTGATCGACGCGTCGCCGGTCAGGGTGAAGGTGAACGGCTCGGGTGCGACGACCGCCGAGAACAACTCATCGGCTTCGGCGAGCAGGTCATCGAGTTCGGCGTTCACCGTGTCGTCTGCGAAGGCGGTCGAGACGAAACTGTCGAGTCGACGCTCCCAGGCTGCAAGTCGTGGATCACCGTCGGGCAGCATCGATGCGGCGCTCACCATGAACACCTGCACGTCGGTGATGCGATCGAGCCGGGCTGCCAGCGATGGGCCGGCGGTCTCGGGGAGGGTCAGCCGCTCGTCGAGACGAAGGGTGTCGGTGTTCGACGTCAAGGATCCACCGGAGGAGAACTGGATGGCCCTGGTGGTGCGCGCGAACCGTTCGAGCTGGTTGACGAGTCGTGGATCGAATGTTCCCAGCCCTGGTGCGGCGATCAGGTGGCTGCGTGCATCGGAGAGTTCGTCACGTGGGGAATCCATCTGGTCGAGCCGGAGACGGGCCACCGTGGCCACGCTCCATTCGGTCGGTGTGCGCTCGGACAGGGTGGCGTCGGTCGCCTCGGTGGTGAACTCCGCACCGAGTTCGTCGTCGATCAGCAGAATCGGCATCGAGGTTCCGTCGGGCAGGTCGACGGGGACGAAACGATCTCGATCGGGTAGGCGGCCGACATCGTCGACCGTCGTCTCGAACAGGTCGCTGGTCACGGCGAGGTAGCGCACACCGAGGTCCCGCAACACCTGGGCTCCTTCACCGCTGAGCGCAGTGGTCGGGTGCCAGACCGTGCGGACCGGCAGTTCGCCGAGTGCGTCACCCATGTCGTCCTCTCCAGCGACGAGCTGGCGCCGGAACGCGTCGACCCGATCGACTGCGGCGGCCGAGGAGATGTCGAACGGGGTCGCAGGCGCTGACAGGAACTCGTCGTCGACGAGCATGTCCGTGACGTCGTCGCCGAGGCGGCCACTGGCAGCGAGGTCGAGCACCACCTGGGGGGCGACGTCGAAGGTGATCGAGGGGCCGGTGGCGGCAGCGAGTTCGACCAGCGCAGCGAACGTCTCGACCGCGTCGCGTCGTTCGCTGAGCGGTGCCGACGGGCCCGGGTCCGGTGCACTTGCGAACAGTGCGAGGTCGATGGTCGGCGGGACGTCGCCCGACTCGGTTCGGCGTTCGACCACGGTCCCGTGTTCGGCGATCACGTTGCCATCGACGAGTAGCTCGGTCACCAGCGGGTGGATGCCGTCGTCGTCGAAGGCGAGGCGCTCGGAGACACTCACGCCGGAATCGGTGGGGACGCTGATCGTCAGGATGGCGCTGGTGGGGGACTCGATCTCGATCTGGGAGCGGACATCGGTGAGTTCGACGCCGTCGATCACGGGCGGGAGTCGACTGCGGAGCGGGTCGGGTCCGATGATCGCGTCGAGGTCGTCGTTCGCGTCGAGCCGTGGGTAGTTCCGGACGCGTACGTCGATCTCGAGCGGTTCTGGTTCCGGCGGTGGTGGTGTGTCGTCAGCGGCGACCGGGCTCGTGTCGGTCGGTGTGTCGGTGGGTGTGTCGGTGGGGACCGACGTCTCAGCGTTGGTGTCAGGCATCGGGGGAGCGGTGGTGGTTGTGGTGGTTGTGGTGGTCGGTGGTGCCAGATCCGCAGCGCCTTCGATGTCTCCGGTGATCCGGTAGACGAGGTCGATGTCGCCGTTCGGCGCGAGGTCGAACGTCTGGCTGATCAACACCATCTCCACACGGGCGCGCTGCGCGATCGCTTCCTCGACATCGTCCCCGGTGGCGAGCACGGGGGATGCGGCAACCAACGCCGTCAGCGTGACGGCGCACATGGCGATGGCGCGGTTCATCTCGGTCGTTCCAACTCGAGCACGAGGAGCTCGTCGGGGAGCAGCTCGAATCCGGCGGCGCTGTACAGCGCGAGCGCCGCCTGGTTGTCGACGCCGGTGTTGACGAGGACCCGCGCTGCACCGCGCCGCATCAGCCAGCCCACGGCGTCGTCGACGAGCACCCGTGCGACCCCGTGTCGGCGCGCATCGGGGTGGACGGCGATTCGTTGCAGGTACCCGACGGTGCCGGCCTTCCCGGTGATCGAGAATCCGATGGTGCGTCGGCCGGTACGCCGCGACGAATGCGCGATGCGTTGTCTCACCTGCGGTGTCGCCGATGCGATGTCGCCGAGCGAATCGACGTCGTGACCCCAGCCGTCAGGGAACGCGATCTGGTCGAGGTCGGCAGCCGCGGGGAGGTCACGCTGACGCAATCGGGTCACGGACAGCTCGTTCACGGGATGCACCCTTGGGGGCTGTCGAGCTCCCGTGAGATTCCGGTCGAGGAGCGCGAGTCGATCGGCGATCTCGAAACCGCGCTCGAGGAATGCTGCGGCAGATCGCGGGAACATCGCGCCGGTGCGCACGCGCCGCACCTCAGGCGCGGCGTCGTCGAACGCTTTGTTCACCCACCCGTCCACGTCGGTGGCGGTCGGCACCATCTCCACGTCCAACAGCACGAGGTGCACGATGCCGGCATCGAGCGGCCAGGGTCGCAGCGAGGCGCGGACCGCAGGACGCATGGGGGCTGGACGCACCGTGGAGAAGTTAGTCGCCCCTGCCCGACTCCCACCGGCCGCCATGGCACCCTCGCCGACGCGTCACCCGATCCAATACGCTCGTCACGTGATCCCCGAGCGCTTCGCCCCGGTCTTGCGCGAACTCGCTCCACTCACGGAACGGTTTCGGGCGAACGGCCACCGCCTGTATCTGGTCGGCGGCACCGTGCGTGATCTGCTGGTCGCTGGCGGTCGGACCGATTTCGATCTCGACCTCACCACCGATGCGCGCCCTGACCAGATCAAGGCGTGTCTTGCGGGTTGGGCCGACGCGATGTGGACCCAGGGCGAGAAGTTCGGGACCATCGGCGCGCACAAGGTGAACGCCGAGACCGGCGAGACCCGCCCGTACGAGATCACCACCTTCCGGGCCGAGGCCTACACCGACGAGTCGCGCAAACCAGTGGTCGTGTTCGCCGACGAGATCGAGGCCGACCTGTCGAGGCGCGATTTCACGGTCAATGCAATGGCGCTCGAACTCACCGGCGACGGCGAGACGCCCGAACTGGTCGACCCGTTCGACGGTGCCGCCGATCTCGTGCAGCGAGTCCTTCGCACGCCACTGGGCCCCGACGTGAGTTTCAGTGACGACCCGCTCCGGATGCTGCGCGCCGCCCGCTTCATCGCTCGATACCAGCTGGTCCCCACCGACGAACTCGTGGCGGCGGTGCAGCAGATGGCATCGCGACTCGAGATCGTGTCGGCGGAACGCATCCGCGACGAACTCGACAAGTTGATCGTGGTCGACCATCCAGCAGCAGGGCTGTGGTTCCTCGTCGAGACCGGTCTGGCCGACGAGTTCCTGCCCGAGTTGCCGAACATGCGCCTCGAACACGATCCGATCCATCGACACAAGGACGTCCTCACCCACTCGATCGCCGTCGTCGAGAACGTGCGCCCGCTGCACGAGTGGACCGACATCGTCGACGGCGAACGCGAGGAGTTCGACTTCCGCCTCACCCGCCTGGCTGCGCTGTTCCACGATGTCGGCAAACCCAAGACGCGCGGCTACCAGCCCGGCAAGGGCACCACGTTCCACCATCACGATGCGGTGGGCGCCCGCATCACGAAGAAGCGCATGTCGAAATTGCGCTATTCGAATGACGACGTGCGCGACGTGACCGAACTCGTCGCCCTGCATCTTCGCTTCCACACCTATTCGATGGGCTGGTCCGATTCCGCCGTACGTCGTTACGTGCGCGACGCGGGTCCGTTGCTGCAGGAACTGAACGTGCTCACCCGCTGCGACTGCACGACGCGTAATGCGAAGAAGGCCGCTCGTCTGTCACGTCGGATGGACGAGCTCGAGATTCGCATCACCGAGCTCGCCGACGCCGAGGAGCTCGCATCACTGCGTCCGGAGATGGACGGGAATGAAGTGATCGAACACTTGGGGATCTCACCGGGGCGGGTGGTCGGCGACGCGATGAAGTTCCTGATGGAGGTTCGTCTCGAAGACGGACTGGTCGGCGACGACGAGATCCGCAGGCGCCTCGATGCCTGGCACAGCGCCCGCTGAGGGTCAGCTGCCTTCTTTTCGGGCGCGCAGGATGAGTGTGGTGGGAATCGGGCGCGTCGGGCCCACGCCGACCTCACGCACCTGATCGACTCGGAAGTTGGAACGTTCCAGCGCGGTGAACCATGCGCCGATCGTGCGGTCGGCGGTGCCGTACGGGTGTGCGTCGGTGACGGACGCGAACGGATGGGGCACGGCGATCACGAACGTCCTGGACGGAACGAGGATGCGGTGGACCTGACGCAGGAGGCGGCCGAGATCGTCGACGCCGACGAGCGTCTGTGCGGCCACGACCACATCGCAGCTCGCCGACGAGATGTCGCCCAGGTCGGCCGGGTCGGCGTCGAGACACTGGACCGTCAGTTCTGCTTCGTCGGCACGTCGGCGCATCTCGGCGATCCGTTCCGGATCGGGGTCGACCGCGATCGCGTGTGCGCCGGCCCGTGCGAACTCGATTGCGTTGAACCAGTCGGACACCCCGAGTTCGACCGCACGTTTTGCATCGCTCAGATCGCCGCACAGGCGCAGCTCGCTCTCGCCAGGTATGCCGTCGCCGTAGATGATGTTGCCTGCCACGCCTCCATCATGGCCGGTGTCGTCCGATGCGGTGGTGACAACGTGCGGGTTCGTCGTCGGCGCGCGTTCGCCCCTGGCGATACGCTCCGCTCCCATGGCATTCACGGCCGGCGCGATCCGCGGCACCGATGGCGCCCGCGGCATCGTCGACCATCGCCTGGCGCGCCGCATGCTCATCAACGAGGTCCGTCGGGGGCGCGTCCCGATGGACACCGTGTGTGATGCACACCCCGAGTTGGTTCGTGCGGCGCGCAACGTCGGGACCGAGACCCAGACCATCTGTCCGATCTGTGAGCAGGTGAACCTGCGTCTCGTCACGTACGTGTTCGGTCACGGCATCGGTCCGCAGGGTCGTTGTGTGTCGACCTCCAAGGAGATGCGGTCACTCAATGCTCGGCCCGACGACCTCAATGCATACGTGGTCGAGGCGTGCACCGAGTGCCGGTGGCATCACCTGTTGCGCGTGCTGCCCGTCGGCGGCCGCCGCCGCAGCCGATGATCGTGCGCCGCGCACTGATGATCGGCGTGGCACTCGTCGGCACGTCGTTGTCGGCAGCCTGCTCGGCATCGGATCCCGATCTTGCCGCCCCGAGCCTCACGTCGCCATCGACACCTGGATCGGTGTCGATGGCGACGGATCGACCGGACACCACCGACGTCGCAGCCACCGGGTCCAAGGACCCGATCACCCGGTCGCCTGACGCCGTGGGTGCCGGAGTGCAACCAGAGGGCATCACGACGGTGACCGCACGGATCACGGCGGCCGACGGCGAGAAGTGCGACGTGTGCATGTGGTTGGCCGACTCGGCCGACGAACGGTCGACCGGGCTGATGGGTGTGACCGACCTCGGAGGGCCTGTCGGGATGGCCTTCTCCTGGGATGCACCGACAGCGGGCCAGTTCTTCATGCTCAACACGCCGACACCGCTGTCGATTGCCTGGTTCGCCGAGTCGGGAGAACACGTCGGCCAGACCGACATGACCCCGTGCATCACCGACGACTCGTCGACCTGTGCGCGTTACGGCGCCGACGCCGCGTACACGCTGGCGATCGAGATGTTCGAAGGTCAACTGGGGACCGTGGGCATCGCCCCGGGGGCACGTGTCGAGTTGCTCGCAGGGACCGAATCCCCGACCTGTGTCACCGACGGCTGAGCCACCGCGATCCGCTGCCGGTCGAATCGCCGCCGACACCGAGGTACCCCCGTGCTTCGATGGATCACATGAGTTCTCGCACCATGACGCCTGCGGCCCGAACCGCCACGGCGCGCGATCAGGTCGCGACCGATAGCGTGCACAGGTCCATATCCACCCTGCCCCATCAGGGGCTGCCGGACCCGAGGTCGCTCGAGGTCGGTATCCGAAGGGAGAACACACACGTATGACACGTGGATACGAATTGATGGTCATCATCGACGGTGACGTCGACGACCCCAAAGCCCAAGCCTGGATGAAGTCGGTCACCGACGGCGTCAAGACCGCCAAGGGTGAACTGCACGGCAAGATCGACTGGTGGGGCAAGCGTCAGTTCGCCTACCCGATCAACAAGAAGCCGGCGGGTTACTACCTGGTGGCCGAGATCGTGGCCGAACCCGGTGCCCTCGACGAGCTGGAACGCTCGCTCCGACTCGCGGACGACATCGTCCGCCACAAGCTCATTCGACTGCCCGAAGCCGAGGCCGAGCGCCGCGGTATGGCGGTCGAGGCAGCCTGATCGGCTGCTGACACCCACTCTGCAACAGGGGAATCATCATGGCAATGGACAACACCGTCACACTGGTCGGGAACCTCACGAAGGATCCCGAACTGCGCTACACCACGGGTGGCCGTGGTGTCGCGAGTTTCGGTCTCGCCGTCAACCGACGTTGGCAGCAGAACGGGGAATGGCAAGAGGCCGTCTCGTTCTTCAACATCGTCGCGTGGGCTGAACTCGGAGAGAACGCTGCGGCGTCGCTCACCAAGGGCAGCCGGTGCATGGTCACGGGTCGACTCGAGCAACGCTCGTTCGACACCCGTGAAGGCGAGAAGCGCAACGTCACCGAAGTCATCGCCGATGACCTGGGACCCAGCCTTCGCTGGGCACAGGCGCAGGTCGAGCGCATCAGCCGCGATTCCGCGGGTGGTGGCTCGAGCTCAGGCGGTGGTGGCGGTGCGGCTGCTGCTCCGGACCCCGTGTACGGCGACGAAGAGCCGTTCTGATTCCTCCCGTCTCGACCAGAACTCGTATTTAAAGGAAACCACGCCTCATGGCATCGAAGAAGAACAAGGCCCGGTCCGCCCGGGATGCGAATCCTCGCAAATTCAAGAAGAAGACATCCATCCTGCTCATCGAGAAGGTGGAGTACATCGACTACAAGGACGTCGATCTGCTCAGCCGCTTCATGAGCGACCGCGCCAAGATCAAGAACCGCCGTGTGGCGGGCAACGATCTGCAGCAGCAGCGCCTCGTCGCGAACGCCGTCAAGGTGGCTCGCGAGATGGCGCTCCTGCCGTACGCGAAGCGGGTTGCCTCCACCCGCACGGGTGGCCGTCGCGGTGATCGCGATGATCGTCGCAGCGACCGTCGTGATGACGACGCCGACGACAGCAGCCTCGACACCTCCGTCGAGGGCGCAGACGACAACACCGAGAACAACGACACGGCCGACGAGACCGTGTCCACCGACGAGACGGTGGAGGCCTGACATGCAGGTGATTCTCCGCTCCGACGTGACGGGCCTCGGTCTGCGTGGTGACATCGTCGATGTCGCCGACGGCCACGCTCGCAACTTCCTGTTCCCCAAGGGCAAGGCCATCAAGGCGTCCCCGGGAGCGATCCAGCAAGCCGGCAAGATGCGGGCGTCGCGCGACGCCCGTGACCACGAGGCGCGCGAAGCCGCCACGGCGGTTGCCAGCAAGCTGGTGCCCACGACCATCACCATCACTGCGAAGGCGTCGTCGGAGGGCAAGCTCTTCGGTTCGGTGTCCGCAGCCGATGTCGCCGAGGCCATCCTGGCGCAGACCAACATCGAGATCGATCGCAAGGAGATCGAGATCGACAGTGTCCGCACCACCGGGTCGCACACGGCAACGGCATCACTGCACGCTGACGTGTCGTTCCCGATCACGCTCGAGGTCGTTGCGGCCGAGTGATCATTCGGTGGGCGTCGTTCGTCCACCGTGTCGACGTGCCCGGGCGCGTCTCGTCCTCGGACGGGGCGCGCCCGGCGCCGTTTTCGGACCGGACCGAGTTGTCCACAGTTGACGCGGCTTGTCCACATGGGTTTCCACAGGGTTTGAGGTCTAGCGACACACAGCCTCCACACAGCAGAATCGAACGGTCATGGCAGGCGACGAGAACTTTCCCATCGATGACGGCGGCAACGCCGTCGCAAGCTCGAGCGGCGGCACGGGTGGCGGCACGGTCACGTCCCTGCGTCGATTCGGCGGTGGTGGCGGTGGCGGTCGTGTGCCGCCCCACAATCTGCAGGCCGAGGAGTCGGTCCTGGGCGCGCTCCTGCTCTCGCGTGATGCGATCGGCATGGTCGGTGAGGAGGGCCTCAAACCGCGTGATTTCTACAATCCGGCGAACGCGCACATCTTCGACGCGGTCCGCTCGCTGTACTCGACCTCGGGCCCGGTCGACGTGGTCACCGTGGCCGACGTCCTCGCCAAGGGAGGCCTGCTCGACGAGATCGGTGGCGTCGCACACCTGAGCGAACTGCAGAACGCCACTCCATCGGTGTCGGGTGCGGTTCACTACGCCAAGATCGTGATGGACACCGCGTTGCTGCGCCGTTTGATCCACACCGCCGGTGAGATCACCGACCTGGCGTTCTCCCAGCCCGACGACGTCATCAAGGCGGTCGACACCGCCGAATCGAAGATGTTCGAGGTGGCCGAGGATCGGGTCGTCGATTCGACGAAGCAGATCGGCGAGCTGCTGACCCTGGCGATGGACGAACTCGAGAAGGCGTTCGAGCGCGGTGACACGATCACTGGCGCGGCGACCGGCTACGACGACCTCGACGACCTGCTCGCCGGGTTGCAGCCGAGCACACTCAACATCGTGGGAGCCAGGCCGGCGATGGGCAAGACGGCGTTCGGACTGGGTCTGGCCACACACATCGCGAAGCACGAGGACAAGCCGGCACTGGTGTTCTCGCTCGAGATGGGCCACAGCGAGCTCACGCAGCGAATCCTGTCGAGCGAGGCGAAGGTCGATTCGAGCAAGTTGCGGACCGGCAAGCTGACCGAGTCGGACTGGTCGAAGATCGGGCTGGCGGTCGGGCGCCTGGAAGTGCCGCTGTTCCTCGACGACAACCCGCAGGTGACCGTCATGGAGATTCGTGCCAAGGCGCGGCGGCTCAAGGCCCTCCACGGAGGGATCTCGGTGATCCTCATCGACTACCTGCAACTGATGAGTGGCAGTGGACGCTCCGAGAATCGCCAGCTCGAGGTGTCGGAGATCAGTCGAAACCTGAAGGTGCTCGCCCGAGAGTTGGAATGCCCGATCGTCGCGCTGTCGCAGTTGAGTCGAAATCTCGAGTCCCGTGCTGACAAGCGGCCGATGCTCGCTGACCTGCGTGAGTCGGGCTCGCTCGAACAGGACGCGGACGTTGTGATGTTCCTGTACCGCGACGAGGTCTACAACCCCGAGTCACCCGACAAGGGATCCGCCGAGGTGATCGTCGCCAAGCATCGTTCCGGCCCGATCGGCACCAAGCGACTCGTCTTCCTCGGCCAGTACACCCGATTCGACAACGCCGCTCGTTCGATGTGACCACGACCGCCGAGCGTGCACTCCGTCAGGAGTACATCGGGAGGCAGTTGAACAGCCCGCTGGCCAGCGATGAGGACGCCTGGCCTAATGCAGATCTCGGGTGACGTGGGTCGACGTCGATCTCGGTCGGGCCTCGATGCGTTCAGAGGCGGTGGGGCACGAAGTTCTCGTGGTCGCAGAGCGCTGCCGCCACCTTCGACAACGCTCGTGCGAGCGCCTCGGTGTCTGCCGCATCGAGTTGATCGAAGATCACGCGTTGCACGTCCTCGACGTGCAACGGTGCGAGTGCCTCGATCTGGCGGAGTCCGACCGCCGTGAGGGTGGCGTGTTTGCCGCGACGATCATCACTGTCGGCGGTCACGACGACGTCACCACGGTCGAGCAACGTTCGGAGGCGATGGCTCAACCGACTCTGCGACACGTTCGCTGCGTCGGCGAGGTCACTGAGTCGCATCGTGTGCTCGGGTGCAGCCGACAAAGCGACGAGGATCGAGTAGTGGACCACGAACAGCCCGTGTTCCTTGAGCGTGCGTTCGAGCTGTGGCAGACCACGGTTGACGACGACGAGGAGTGCTCGCCACGCCTGCTGTTGCGTATCGTCGAGCCAACGAACAGTCTCCATTCGCGAAATGGTACTGGTTGACGCGTGAAGCGTCGGCGGGATCTCGACGTGATCCACCCCGTCTTGACACAACCTTGAATCCAGCCGGGCGTGGCACGGCCGATGAATATTCATGACACTGGACGAAAGCGCCGACGAACGACGCTTCGTCGAGATCGATTCGGTGCTGTGGCGGTTGAACCTCACCATCGCGGTCGTGGTGGCCGGAGCTTCGGTGTTGTTCGTCAGTCGTTTCGGTGTCGGCTTCGTGTTCTTCGCCTCACTCCCGCTGACGTGGTGGACCGGGCGATGTGGGCTGCGGGTCCATCGCCTGATCGGCCTGCGTCGGTGGAACATCGGGCTGATCATCACGCTGATCGCGTCGATCACTGGCGGCACCGCCACATCGGGTGGATTCGCCAGCCCGGTCGTCTTCTTCGCCGGCTTGATCGGACTGTTCGCACAATCGACGTTTCCCAACAGTGTCTTCTCCCGAGTCGGCGGCCTCGTGACGATTG
>Ga0307933_1002718_pt1 | contig 11847 bp, 15 predicted proteins | sample OrgLakmetageno88_FD_201811 | JGI IMG/M metagenome (GOLD analysis project Ga0307933, IMG submission 201811) | Saline water microbial communities from Organic Lake, Antarctica - #88 | ecosystem: Environmental > Aquatic > Non-marine Saline and Alkaline > Saline | place: Antarctica: Organic Lake...
CGAACCGCTAAAGACGTCGCTGGCGCGACATCGCTACACAATCCACAAGCCGGTAGCGACGCGACGCTAGTCACGTCGATGAACCCCGCTCGAACCGCTAAAGACGTCGCTGGCGCGACATCGCTACACAATCCATAGGCTAGTAGCGACGCGACGCTAGTCACGTCGATGAACCCGTCCGAACCGCTAAAGACGTCGCTGGCGCGACATCGCTACGCAATCCATAGGCTAGTAGCGACGCGACGCCAGTCACGTCGATGAACCCGTCCGAACCGCTAAAGACGTCGCTGGCGCGACATCGCTACACAATCCACAAGCCGGTAGCGACGCGACGCCAGTCACGTCGATGAACCCGTCCGAACCGCTAAAGACGTCGCTCGCGCGACATCGCTACGCAATCCACAAGCTTGTCGCGACGCGACGCACTCCTTCGCGATTTTTTCACCATCTTCGCTACGCTTCGTCGCTATTAGTCCGCGCATCCTAGCCCCGAATAATCTTGTCAAGATCCTTGATCAGCAGGAATAGGCGATCTGAGTCATCTGGAAACGGAGCAAAATTGAAATGCTTATAAAATAATCGTGCAGCATCGTTTTTAGCATCCACTATTACTGCCCGCACGCCCATTTCTTTCGATGCATTCAGACAGCGCAAGAGTGCGTTTTTCAGTAAACCAACCCCGATGCCTTGTCCTTTAAATTCCCCATCCACTGCCAAGCGTGCGAGTAGGATAACTGGTATTGGATGCCTGGGCATCCCCTTCGACATACGCGAGGGCGCTGTTTTTGCAGTCACTGATTGAACAGTCAGCGCATAGTAACCTATGATTTCATCCTTGGAGCCAACCGCTACAAATGTTTGCGCACTGCCACTTTTCGCTCCTGCTCGCGAGTGCTTTTGCAGCCACTCATTCAGTTCACACACACCACAATCAAATGTCGACAGCTGACCTCCCTCAGAAATAGGGACTATTTTACAGCAAAATTTACTCACCAAATACGGAAGTTTCGTTGAATAAGCGTTTCAATCTAGGCAACGGTCGAACGGGCTCATCGAGTGCCGCCCGCAAGCGGTCGTAATCCTTCAACCTCAAAGGCAGACTTTGCGCCTCCGCGATCGTGCGTGTGGCCGCCTGCAAAAGTCGCTGACGCACAAATTGCGAACGTTTCTCAGATCTAAGCTCTGCCGCGCGGTTGACCAACTCAAGTTCGATCGACGAAACACGAATTTCAATCTTTTGATCTTTTTTTACTGCTAACATAATACATGACATTGTCTGGACAAAACAACCAAGTCAAGTATCGAGGGCATTCCAACGAGTGACCTCTCAATTCAGCGCGAATATATTCCGTAATATTGGCGCCCTCGCCTGTCATCGCTGATGCTACCCTAGACGGATAGACAAGAGTGTCTGTCTTACGGTCAGTCACGTCCTCCCACTCGACGAAAGCGGACGGCGACATCCCCCCGCTCGAACCGCTAAAGACGTCGCTGGCGCGACATCGCTACACAATCCACAAGCCGGTAGCGACGCGACGCTAGTCACGTCGATGAACCCCGCTCGAACCGCTAAAGACGTCGCTGGCGCGACATCGCTACGCAACCCACAAGCTTGTAGCGACGCGACGCTAGTCACGTCGATGAACCCCGCTCGAACCGCTAAAGACGTCGCTGGCGCGACATCGCTACGCAACCCACAAGCTTGTAGCGACGCGACGCTAGTCACGTCGATGAACCCCGCTCGAACCGCTAAAGACGTCGCTGGCGCGACATCGCTACACAATCCACAAGCCGGTAGCGACGCGACGCTAGTCACGTCGATGAACCCGTCCGAACCGCTAAAGACGTCGCTGGCGCGACATCGCTACACAATCCACAAGCCGGTAGCGACGCGACGCTAGTCACGCCGGTGAACCCGCTCAAACCGCTAAAGACGTCGCTGGCGCGACATCGCTACGCAATCCACAAACTTGTCGCGATGCGACGCACTCCTTCGCGATTTTTTCACCATCTTCGCTACGCTTCGTCGCTATTAGTCCGCGCATCCTAGCCCCGAATAATCTTGTCAAGATCCTTGATCAGCAGGAATAGGCGGTTTGAGTCATCTGGAAACGGAGCAAAATTTACTCACCAAATACGGGAGTTTCGTTGCATAAGCGCTTCAACCTGGGCAACGGTCGTACGGGCTCATCGAGTGCCGCCCGCAAGCGGTCGTAATCTTTCAATCCCAAAGGCATCCTTTGCGCGTTCGCGATCGCACGTGTGGCCGCCACACTAGCGAGGTCTCTGGTGGACGCCACTAGCGTGGCATCGCTACAAGAAATGTAGCGAACTCGTGCTAGCGAGGTCTTTGGTCGCACTGAGGGGCGCCGCTTCTCCTCACTTAGAGATTTTGACAGGAGGTAACGGAGATAACCGAGAATTTTTGTTTTCTAACAGTTACACTAGATATGCTACCTACTTGAGTGAATCAGCCAGGTCGGTTCTATTCTGCGTTTGAGCCCTTTGAGCTCTCAATTAGACGTTCGACTTACAGAGCGTCCAAACGATCAAATGCAGAGCTCAACTGCTCTGCCTGCCCTTCAAATTTACGGCGATTCTTCGTACGCAAGTTTTCAAGATTCCGGAGCTTCCAACGGAGTGCTGGCATATCGCCCAGATGTGGACACGCCATCAGATCCCAATCGGGCTCAGCCGCAGCCAGTCCAAGTAGAAAACTTCGATGGGCAAGCGTTAAAGCGGCGGGTAACTCCGCAAACAACCGCTCGCGCACCTCTAGCAAGACATTCAGCTCGATCGGCTCTCGCGTCATCCCCCTGAATTCATTCACGTAGGCTCGACTCACATCCGCCTTTCGCGCAAATAATACTTCATGGATCGGCCGATTATGACCGGCCAAATAACTGACAAAGCATTCCACCACGCCATCGCTTAAGCCGCCCTCGTCATAGAGCCCGAGAAGGTCAAACAGATCTCTAGGGTGTTGGCGGTCGAGCGCTGCCACAATTTTACTACCATACAATTCCTCACTCGCTAGTAGTGGGCAGTTCCAACTCAAGTAGAAACTGGTCTTCCACAGCTGGCTTCATAGAAGACAGAGTCGCAGGGCGCAGCGACCCACGAAAGACATGGTTGATCTCTAGATTGATGGCCGTGCCACCCTTCAGCGCGAAGGCTTCCGAATCAAATACATACGGCGCCACTTTGAGCAGCAAGCGCACCGCATTCAGATAGATCTCATTCATCCCGGATTGCCTTTCTTTATGGCCGGAAGGCTGAATGTCTTCCCATCCGAAAGGCGCACTACCCAACGGTGGCGTAACATTTCTTCAGGAATGCTAACAATCACTTTCTCCGCCCATGGCAAATTAAGTTGCCTGGACCAATACGCGCACAAGCGAACCGCTTTGACCATTTTGCAAACATCGATCCAGTAGAGCAGGCGTTTCGAACGCATTTGCCGCATGCTTTCCATGATTAACCGTGCCTCTTCCAATTCCTGATGCACCCCCACTTCGCTCAACATCTCCAGCAGCGCCCGCTCCGGTTCTGCGACCAAAGGCCCATTCGGAGCCTCAGGCAATCGCAACAAACCCGTATCGCCATTGGCACCTCCGCGAAATAATCGGCTACTATTGTAGCGGTATTCGAATCGCTCCGTAAACCAGTCAGGGGGCTTTGCCTGAGTCACTCCCCAGAGGATTTGCGGTGCTGCCACTGCAAGATTCTGCTGGTAACCATGTAGCGCCAAGGCTGACTTTGCCCCCACATGCAGTCCCTCAATCCGAGACTCCAGAAAAACCAGCGTAGCGTCGAGATTCAACGAATCCCCCGCATGCATAAAGACCCCACGCCCCAGTCGCTCCAACCAAGCAGAACGAACATACTGATTGATCAGGTCATTCGAGATATCCAGCCGATGCAAAGCAACGCTCCCGAATGGTGCCCCGCGCGGAAACTCTTTCTGTAGGTCATTGATTAAACTAGGCATCTTAATTCGTATTCTAAATACGTCTATAGACAATATTTCAATCAATCAACCACTTTTAGGCAAACCGCTAAAGCCGTCGCTGGCGCGACATCGCTACACAATCCACAAGCTTGTCGCGACGCGACGCTAGTCACGTCCCCGCAGCTCTGTGTAGCGATGCGACGACAGTCGCGTCCTTGCAGCTCTGTGTAGCGATGCGACGCTAGTCGCGTCCCCGCAGCATATGCTCAGCGAGCTGGAAGCTCCCACTACTTTACAAACCTGCTGATTTCTAGACAAACGCTATTTGCCTGTCCCTTATAAATTTTTCTCCGCCCTCCCTATCGGAACACGGTGTCAGCTGAAAAAAACAAGGGAAATTGGATCCCATTTTCTTTCCCATTCTTGCCACGGCTTATGCAATTTCTAGTTCTCGCCAACCTCTCGAAGGGCGCGCTCAACCAATGCAGGCGCAAGCGAGAAAGCATGGTTGATTTGTAATTCGTTGATAACATCCTTAAGCGATGTGAGCGAACCATCTAACTTAGCCCTCATCAATATGCCCAGTGTCCCAGTGAGACGAAGTCCCAACCTACGGGCGACTTCGCGGCCTTCACGCTCATCGATCAACATCAATTCAGACCCGCTGTTAACAGCTAGGCTGATCGCTTCTGATTCACCTTGATCGAGCGTTCTTCTCAACAGTAAAGATATCGGCTCCAAATCCACATCTGTTGTCTCTATGATCCGTCCTGAAGCAAAAGCATTTTTGAGCACTTCTCTTGCAAAAGGGTTTGGATGCCGTAAAACCTCAGCCTTAACCGCAGGCGGTATATGAACCGCTCCAAATTGCCGGTCGATTAAATCCAATCGCTGGATACTCGCCAAACATGACAACGGTGAAGTGTCACTGACCACGTGCATACCGCAAGTCTTCTGCCAATTCTTCTTCGGTATAATGACGGTTGATCTTTCTTCGTGCTAGTTCAGATGACAACTGAAAGCGGTCACAATCGGCCAGTTCAGCCGCTTTGCCGAGCGATATAAGATCTTGGGAATATAAGCCCAATGCTAACTCCAAACGCAAGCGAGCCGGTTGCTCCGCTTCGGGTAGACGAATCGCTCCAACGACACTTTCTGGAAGTTCAATTTGCAAAGTTTTCACGATATATGCCCCATCAATTTCTGATAATTACTGACTGGAAAACTACACCGACATCGTCAATTAGCAAGTTACTTTGTGTATGTAAGATTTTTTCATCAAATGAGGGGAGATGGTGGGTGGGAGTTGGAAGATGGGAAGCCTGCCGCCTACCCCCGAAGCAAAGCTAAGAGTCGAAAAGACATACTTTTGGGCAAGTGTAGCGATGCGACGCCAGTCGCGTCTCCGTAAAACCGTGCCGTAGAAGCCGACAATCCTGTCGCTTTTCCCTCTGGCCTACCCCGGCGGATGGGGACATCCGCCCTCCCGACCGAAACACGAGTGCTTGCTTGAAAAACAAGGAAAATTGGACTGATTCCTTTTGCGGTGCCGACCCCTTTTGCGGTGCGTCCCCGTAAAACCGTGCCGTAGAAGCGACAATCCTGTCGCTTTTCCCTCCAGCCCGGCGGATGGGACATCCGCCCTCCCCATCGAAACACGGGTGCTTGCTTAAAAATCAAGAAAACGTGGACTGGTGCAATTTCCCTCTCGCTGAAAAAATTGCAAACATAACGACATGACCCCATTTTAGCACCCCGTCGCGTCTCCGTAAAACCGTGCCGTAGAAGCGACAATCCTGTCGCTTTTCCCTCCAGCCCAGCGGATGGGACATCCGCCCTCCCCATCGAAACACGGGTGCTTGCTTGAAAACAAGGAAAATTGGACTGATTCCTTTTGCGGTGCCGACCCCTTTTGCGGTGCGTCCCCGTAAAACTGTGCCGTAGAAGCGACAATCCTGTCGCTTTTCCCTCCAGCCCGGCGGATGGGACATCCGCCCTCCCCATCGAAACACGGGTGCTTGCTTAAAAATCAAGAAAACGTGGACTGGTGCAATTTCCCTCTCGCTGAAAAAATTGCAAACATAACGACATGACCCCATTTTAGCACCTGCCCTCCCTGCTCTCGGTTTAAAGAACCGAGGGCAGGGAGAAATCTTGTAGCGATGCGATGCTAGTCGCGTCTCCGCAGCATATGCTCAGCGAGCTGGAAGCTCCCACTACTTTACAAGCCTGCTGCTTCTAGGCAAACAATATTTGCCTGTCCCTTATAAATTTTCCTGCCTACGAAAGACGTCGCTGGCGCTTACCATTCACCGTCCGCGTCAGCACGTGGTAACTGCTATATATTCCATAAAATTTTATTCGGTGAGTTCTCATAGTAATAAAGTTGGACGAATAAAAAATAGATGATATCAATTATTATTGGCCTGTCCCTTATTAAAGACTTAGAGCCTTAAGACCTTAGACTTGATGCAACGCTTGTTTTAAGTCGCGAGCGGATTGGATGGCTGATTCGGCATCTTCTTTTGTCGGCATACCTTCTTCCAAGGTTCCTGGGAGCGCATCAGGGTAACGACTGGGGATATAAAAACGGTCCAGTCGCCTTAATGCTTGTTTCAAGTTTACAGTCAGCGATAAGTCTGTCCGGGTCAGCAATTCCGCGATCTTATGTGTTCGTGGTCTAGATTCAGGCGAAAGCGATGCTTTCAAATACTTTTCAACTGATTGTTGCGCGTGAAAACAAACTTGATTCCAGATGGCCTCGCGGAGCAGGATTTCAGCCGTCTCTAAATCATTTTCAGCAAAGGCGCACCATCTGTGATCAAGCGGCATAAATCTCAATTCCTTTATGTGCAATCTGTTCGCTGACAAAATAGTTATTGTCACACAACTTGCTGAATTCTGCAGGAGTATAAACCACTAGGTCCAATCCAATTTGTGGTTGAATGCGATCAATCCACTCCGCTAAGCGATCATAAAAACGAAGCGTCGTGTTTTGAACAATGCACAAATCAATGTCAGATTCTTCGTGAATCTGGCCTGCTTGCGCAGAGGAGCCAAAAAGCACAACACGAACAACGGACTTATCTTGGTTGGCAATTTCCAGAATTCTATTGATTTCTGACTGAATAACTTCCGCTCTCATCATGTTTAATATAGAAACTTAATTCCGAATGACGAGTAAAAAGGGCGAAGCCGAAGTCAGAGGACAGACACTCAGCCGACAGGTGCCAGACGAAGTGCCCTTTCACGTGATCTTTCTGCTGCGGGTGTCATGCTCTTTGTCTCAGGGGCGAGCTCGGTAAATTACTGAATTACTGGCACGCTGGTTCCAGATACCACGAAGGCGACACTGCATCACTGCAGGCCGCCTTTAAAAGCGATTCAGCTGATTCGAATCTACTAGAATAACAGAGCCGCAACGCACGAACAATGGGCGAGGCGCTTTTTGATCGCTCACAGACTTACCTCAGACTCGCTGAGTTTATAATCTTTCCGTAGCGATGCGACGCCAGTCGCGTCCCCGTAAAACCGTGCCGTAAAAGCGACAATCCTGTCGCTTTTCCCTCCGAATCAGCCGGCGGATGGGACATCCGCCCTCCCCATCGAAACACGGGTGCTTGCTTTAAAAACAAGGAAAATTGGACTGACTCTATCAGCCCAAATTCGGGCTTCTCCCCGTGTAGCGATGCGACGCTAGTCGCGTCCCCATCTCTCGGCGTAGCGATGCGACGCTAGTCGCGTCGACCGATCCCATGGAAAAGCGACAGGAGTGTCACTTCTACTCTTCGTACCGATGCCACGCTAGTCGCGTCCCCATCTCTCGGTGTAGCGATGCGATGCTAGTCGCGTCGACCGATCCCATGGAAAAGCGACAGGAGTGTCGCTTCTACTCTTCGTAGCGATGCGACGCTAGTCGCGTCCCCATCTCTCGGTGTAGCGATGCGATGCTAGTCGCGTCCCCGTCTCTCTGTGTAGCGATGCGACGCTAGTCGCGTCCCCGCAGCATATGCTCAGCGAGCTGGAAGCTCCCACTACTTTACAAGCCTGCTGCTTCTAGACAAACAATATTTGCCTGTCCCTTATAAATTTTCCTGCCTACGAAAGACGTCGCTGGCGCTTACCATTCACCGTCCGCGTCAGCACGTGGTAACTGCTATATATTCCATAAAATTTTATTCGGTGAGTTCTCATAGTAATAAAGTTGGACGAATAAAAAATAGATGATATCAATTATTATTGGCCTGTCCCTTATTAAAGACCCCAGCCCGGCGGATGGAGCATCCGCTCTCCCCATCGAAACACGGGTGCTTGCTTGAAAAACAAAGAAAAGTGGACTGCCCCCATTACTGACCCTTAAAATTATGATTTCTTGGACTGACCCCATTTGACTCGTTCATTTAATCATTAATAATGACGCTTAAGCGTTCAATCGTGGCGCGGGTGCGCCGCGCAAGAGTCCTTCAGCGGATAGGTGCTCATCGAGCTGCGGCCAATGGATTCCGTAGCCACCGCCACAGACTTCCCAATCAGTTCGCTGCGCCTTTGTGGCATTCAGAAGACTGGGATACCATGCCAGCGGCACGCGGATACTGCGGCCATCCATAAAATCCACCTGCAACGCGTCCTCGTCGATCACGACGTCTTTAACGCGCTCATCTGCCTGTATTGCTGAAATACCCATTCCAAGACTCCTTTAGTTGTGATTGATGTTCTGTAACGATGCTCAAGAGTTGGCGCAGTTCGTGACACTAAACCCTAGGTTACGACCTAATGACACAGGCTCACGCCAGATCTTCGCGGATTGTGCATCACGATCGACGTGGACAGACATGCGGCGGCTCATTGGGTTCGTGGCTGTAAAAGTAAAACTTGTAAGGGCCTATTCTTAAAACGGTTGGCATGTATTGGATTCAGACAATTTCGCGGGATGGGTCAAGCGGTGAACCTCCATTAAGTGATGTAAGCATACATCTGGGGCTGAGCGTCCCGAGTCACCCCCCGCTGGCCGCTTTTTCCCTGTGATGAAAATCAAGTTCTTGAGCCCTGAAACCGAGTTTCGAGACTACAACAAATTCATTTGCTATTTGCTATTCGTCATTCTCCCGCCGTAGCCTCGGTTCTCAGAACTGGGGATTATTCGGAGCGATAAGACGCTAGAGCGGCTTCGTAACATCTGTTCGGCGAGCTGGAAGCTCCTGTCACATTCACGATCTGCTTTAGTGTCATTTACACCCGCACACGCGCTCACTGCATTTCTGTATCAGAGGTCAATCACTGGAAATGTCGCCCAGTGTGTGAGCGGCGGCGTTAAAAGGAACGAATACGGGCGGTTTGAAAATCCTACAACTTTTTAGATTCCAAGCATAATTAAGGTAAAATCATTTACAAATACCTGAAAGAGGCCGTTTTGCTTCTTACGCACCATTGCCCTCTTTCACGGGTTACTATCTCTGCGCCCCTGCGCCTGCGCGACGGAGGTCTGCCGTAGATGGCGTAGCAAAATTGCAGTTCAACCGCTATCACAATGGAGGCTCGCGCAGAGGCGCAGGGGCGCGGAGGCTTTTCTAAGGCACTCATCCAAAGCTCCGTGCCTTTGTGGCTCCGTGTAAAACCTTTCATCCTGATGAGGCATCTGCCTTTCTTGAACCCCGAAACCGAGTTTCGAGGCCACAACAAGCCCATCTGTAATTTGCCATTTTTACGCCGTGGCCTCGGTTTTCGGAACTGGGGAGTTCTGATTAGATGCTAGTGAACCCCTTGGATTTCTTTCCACTTACCCCTTTCACACCTTTGCACTTTCACGCCTTCCCACTTAGCTGGGAGGCGCCTTCGTTCGGTAGATCCGAAAAGGGGTTGATTAACCAGATGTTCATTTTTTCTTACGTTGTAAACTCGTTTTAAATAATCAAGGCCTTCAACGCGTGCAAAGTGCTCATCCTTAGCAAGCAATGACATTTGATAGCGGACAGGCATCCAGCTCACTCAGCCGGCACCCAATTTTCTACATGTAGCCCTTCAACTCGGCTAAACTCTGCTGTATTATTGGTGACCAGAGTCAAACCTTGGCTTAGAGCATGCGCTGCAATGAGCGTATCCATCGGCCCAATCGGCAGGCCAATCACCTCCAGCTTGCGCCTGACTTCCCCGTAGAAATGGCAAACCGAGGCATCATACGCCAAAATCTCAAGAGGCGCGACAAATTCTTCAAGGGCATTCAGATTCCTTTGGGGCTCTCGACTCTTATAAGCCCCAAAACACAATTCAGAATAAGTAATCGAGGAAATACCGATATCGCCCACCGGATACTTTTTAAAACGCTCAAAAATAGACTGAGGTCGCTTTCTGATTATAAAAATACAAATATCTGTATCCAGCAAAAATCTCATTCAAATAAATCGTTTCTGACCTGAGCCTGCCCCTGTTCGCGCGAATCGAGAAAGTCACTTGAGAATTTTGATGTGCTTTCAATCAAAGTATCCCAAGAACTTTCTTCTGGCATCAAAACAATGCCCCGCCCCAATCGTCGGATAAACACGGTTTTACCAGAAAAACGGTATTCTTTGGGCAGCCTAACCGCTTGACTTCGACCATTCTGAAATAATCTTGCTGTATCCATACCATTAAAGATGCATCAATGATATATACCTACAAGCTTTTTTATGCATGAACCTAAAAAGAGCAGTCAAAAGACAGGTTTATTCAGACACTTTTTCATTCAATTTCAAGCGCATCTGTCAATGCAATTTGCACTCAGTTATCTGCTCTGGGTGCACTTCGCTCACACGGAACCACAGATCAACAAGCCCCGCACGATAGAGTCTCCCGCAGAGCCGCTAGCGCGGGTCCGCAGCGTAAAGAGCGTAGCTCCACGCGGCAGGCTTCATTTACGCTGATTAAACGCTCATTTTTAGACTTTTTTTAGGTTGAACCATCCGTAGGAAAATTAGAACCAGAGACCCAAACCCGCATACCCGTGGATCTGCGGTGAAAAAACTCCGTGCCTCGGTGCCTCCCTCCTACGCTCTTCGAGCTTCGGCGGACATGCCGTGGTAAAAACTTTCCGTAATTTTAATAGCCATGACATTGGACTTCAGCCGCCATTTTGCTGAGCTTGGCCGGCAGTAACAAACCCAGCTAAAACAAGGAAAATTGGACTGACACCTTCGGCTTCTCTCAAGACTTGTTCCTCGTGCGCCCAGAGAGCACCCGTCCTCGTCACCCTCCGCCTTGGGCTTCGGGCAAATCATTTTGATTTACCATCTCCGTGCTATCGCACCACGTCCTTGTGCCGATTCTCAAACAATCGCTCACCATTCACCGTCCGCGTCATCACGTGGTAAGTGCAATCAATTCCAGAAACTTTCAGGCGGCGAGTTCTCATAGTAATGAAATGCACGAATCAAAAGACAGATAATGGCAAGTGCTTTTTGCCTATCCCTTCTTTTTTGTGCCTGTCGCTTTTCCCTCCGAATCAGCCGGCGGATGGGGATGTCCGCCCTCCCGACCGAAACACGGGTGCTTGCTTAAAAATCAAGAAAACGTGGACTCGTGCAATTTCCCTCTCGCTGAAAAAATTGCAAACATAACGACATGACCCCATTTTAGCACCCTCGGTTTAAAGAACCGAGGGCAGGGAGAAATCTTGTAGCGATGCGATGCTAGTCGCGTCGACCGATCCCATGGAAAAGCGACAGGAGTGTCGCTTCTACTCTTTGTAGCGATGCGACGCTAGTCGCGTCCCCATCTCTCGGTGTAGCGATGCGACGCTAGTCGCGTCGACCGATCCCATGGAAAAGCGACAGGAGTGTCGCTTCTACTCTTTGTAGCGATGCGACGCTAGTCGCGTCCCCATCTCTCGGTGTAGCGATGCGACGCTAGTCGCGTCGACCGAT
>Ga0307933_1002721_pt1 | contig 11843 bp, 7 predicted proteins | sample OrgLakmetageno88_FD_201811 | JGI IMG/M metagenome (GOLD analysis project Ga0307933, IMG submission 201811) | Saline water microbial communities from Organic Lake, Antarctica - #88 | ecosystem: Environmental > Aquatic > Non-marine Saline and Alkaline > Saline | place: Antarctica: Organic Lake...
ACTAGTTGAGTGCCAAAAGACTTGGTCACACCCGTGACTTCGAGTGCACTCAGCGTATTCGTGAATGGGATCGTATTCGTCAAAATAATTTAAGAGCCTTCAAAGCTCTCAATACGATATTAGCAGTAGATATGCCACCCACGAGTATCTCGGCAGTTATGTAACTATTTAGTTATTTCCAGGTATTAATAAATCCACAGAGCAGTGTCTAAGCATCGCTTAATCGTTCCTTTGCAATCGCTTACAGAGGTCAACTTCATCCAATCGTAATTCTGCGCAGTATATACAAGGGATAAAAGCACTTTAAATATAGACTTCATCAGTCATTTGCCTGGGGTAAATCACCTATTGCGCTGTTTCTGTTTACGAAAAATGGACGGCGGTATTCCGACCACGCGCTTAAAGACAACAGCCATCCGCTCTGGATCATTAAACCCACAAAGTTCAGAAATGATTGAAATCGGATGCTCGGTTTGTGCCAGTAGTTGCTTGGCGTGATTCACACGTAAACGGCACAGCATCTCCCAAGGCGTGCACTCCAAATACTCGATAAACTTTCGCTCAAGATTTCGCCGAGCCATACGTAACTGCTTACACATAGCCTCGATCGTTATCGGCTCATGCAAATGCTCAGACAAAAACGCCAGGGCTCGACGTAGTTGTGGATCCGCCACCGCAAGAAAGTTGGCCGAATGTCGCACGACAACACCACCTGGCGCAATCAATATTGGAACCTCTGGTGCAGGAAGCCCCGCCAATAAGTTCTGGATCGACTCGCCGGCAACTTCGCCAACTCGATTCCAAGGAATCGAAACACTCGACAACATCGGGAAACTCAGACCACAGACCAACTCATCATTGTTCGCACCGATCACTGAAACCGTATCCGGGACGGACAGTTTCAGCTGCCGACAGACTCCACAAACAAAGCGACCAAGCGGATCGTGCACCGCAAAGATAGCGACTGGTTTCGGCAAGGAACGCAACCAATCCTTAAAGACATCATCTGCCGGCGCGAAATCCTCACTGTAACTCTGCGCTACAAAAGATGTCATCTCATACGAGTCGACGACTCCGATCTTTCCGATTCGATTACGATAGCCTTCCAAGCGCTGTTTTGAGTAAGGCGTTTTATTTCCTAGAAAAGCAAAATCCTTAAAACCCGCCTGAACAAAAGCCTCTGCCGCCTCCACCCCTACGGCATGGTCATCGACATCTATACTAACCACACCCGGATACTGATAATCCGTATCTGCAATCACCGTAGGGATCTTCAGCCCAAGTATAGCTTCCGTGATGTTGGGCAACCACTCTGTTATAATCGCATCGGGTTGCATCGCAGCGATGACCTCAATGAGTTCACCGATCGGACGATTGATCCGAATAATACGAAAATTCTGCTCACTGCGCACAAATGGAATTAAAGCTGGAGTCAAACGCCGTAAAAACACCTCTGTCATAACTATGGCGACCTGCTTATCCATGAGAATACTCAGTCACCTAGTTTGACGCAAATCAACAGAATAAAGACGCAATATGCCGTTTACAGAAGTATGACAAAACAATAGTATGGTGTCTATAACTTGAGGCTATTACTTACCCAAAAAACCAATCCCATTAAATATGTGTTATTTCGACTGCGACAAAATCGGCTACGAAGGCCCTAGTTCTAAGAATCCGTTTGCTTTTAAGCACTACGATCCAACGGCTGTTATCGGCGGTAAAACGATGAAGGAACACCTTCGGTTTGCCGCGCCCTACTGGCACGTCATGCGCAACCAGCTCGGCGATCCTTTCGGTGCCGGCACCGCAGTCATGCCATGGGACGATGGCACTGATTCGACGGATAATGCGGTCAAGCGCGTCGATGTATTTTTTGAATTTCTAGATAAGATGGGGATCGACTTTTACTGCTGGCACGACCGCGACATCGCACCCGAACTCAACGATCTCGCTGCCTCCAACAAAGCACTCGACACCGTAGTCGCTCGCTTAAAAGAGAAACAAGCCGAAACTGGAGTTAAACTACTTTGGGGCACCGCATGCCTTTTCGCCCACCCACGCTATTCACAAGGTGGTGCCACGACTCCCGATTCCAGCGTATACGCTTACGCAGCCGCGCAGGTTAAGAAAGCCCTCGAATGCACTAAGGAACTCGACGGTTTGGGTTACACCTTTTGGGGTGGACGCGAAGGCTACAGCACTTTGCTCAATACCAACATGAAACGTGAACTCGACCATCTCGCCGCCTTCCTCCACATGGCGATCGAGCATGCAGATAAGATCGGCTTTGACGGTCCATTTTACATCGAGCCGAAGCCACGCGAACCATCCACCCACCAATACGATTCCGACTCAGCGGCTTGTCTCAACTTCCTCCGTGAATACGGCCTAATGGACCGTTTCAAGCTCAACATCGAGACCAACCACGCCACCCTTGCCGGCCACACGATGGAGCACGAGCTAACTGTCTGCACCAATGCAAACATGCTCGGAAGTATCGATGCCAACCAAGGCGATGAACTCATCGGCTGGGATACGGATCAATTTCCAACCGACGTCTACCTCGCCACTCAAGTCATGCTCGTCGTGCTCAATATGGGCGGCTTCACTACAGGCGGATTGAACTTCGATGCGAAACGTCGCCGTGAATCCCACGATCCGATCGACCTCGTTTACGCCCATATCGGCGGCATGGATACTTTCGCACGCGGTCTTAAGATTGCCTCCGAAATCCGCAAAGATGGTCGCCTAGGTGATTTCGTTAAAGCACGTTACAGTAGCTTCGACAGTGAACTCGGCCAAAAAATTGAGGCTGGTCAAGCCAGCTTTGAGGAGCTCGAAAAAATTGCCCTGGCTGGTGGCGAACCGATCCTTCAAAGCGGACGCCAGGAAATGCTCGAGAACCTTATCAACGACTTTATTTAGACAACCCCTCTGAGCGGCGTCTCCCGCCAAGCAGGAGACGCCGCTTCCCTATTATGCCCTACGCACTCGGACTCGATGCTTCGACTCAAAGCTGCTCAGCGATCATTATCGATACGCAAGCAGGCAATATCATTGCGGATGCTTCAGTCAACTTCGGACAAAGGCTCTCTCACTACAAAGCCCCTTCCGGCTTTATAGAAGGCGGCGTAGACGGAGAAGTTCACTCTGACCCGCGCATGTGGCTGGACGCGCTCGAACTACTCCTGGAAGATCTCGCTAAACTCTGCGACCTTTCAAAAATCTCCGCCATCTCAGGGGCTGGTCAGCAGCACGGTTCCGTTTATCTTAATGCAAAGTGGCACGACACCGTAAGTTCGCTTTCAACTTCCAGCGCACTCTCAGAACAGCTCGAAGATTGTTTCTCCAGAAAAACGTCCCCCATCTGGATGGATCATTCTACGTCAGTTGCGTGCCGTGAAATAGCCAGAACAATCGGAGGTGATGATTTTGTTTGTGAGAAATCAGGCTCCATCATGATTGAGCGATTCACCGGCCCGCAAATACGCAAATTCTACAGCTTGGCACCAAAAGACTACGACGCGACCACTCGCATTCATTTGGTCAGTTCCTTTCTGTGCAGTGTCTTAATCGGTGCAGATGCTCCCATCGATACCGGCGATGGCGCAGGCATGAACTTGCTAAATATTCAAACTTGGCAATGGGATCCCGACTTGCTCGACGCAACCGCGCCCAAACTAAAAGCGAAATTTCCTGAAGTCGCCCAGGGTAACACTACTGCAGGCACACTCTGTGATTATTTCATACAGAAATACGACTTTGTGGCCGATATACCCGTAACTGTTTTCACCGGAGATAATCCAAGTAGCCTCGTTGGTATGGGTGCGAGCCAGCCCGGTAAAATCGTGATCAGCCTCGGCACCTCAGACACTTTCTTTGCGGCCATGCCCGAAGTCATTGCCGACCCGATGGGCTGCGGTCATGTCTTTGGCAATCCACTCGGTGGTTCCATGTCCTTGCAGTGTTTCGTCAACGGATCACTCGCACGCGAAGCTGTCAAAGACCGCTTCAATTATGATTGGGATCAATTCACAGAAGCGCTCCAAAACACGCCACCCGCCAACGACGGCAACCAGATGCTCCCTTTCTTTCGACCAGAGATCAGCCCTCGAATCGATCTGGATAAGCCAAAACTACAAGGTAGTTCGCCATTTATTACTTGGCAGTCATTTGATAGCGCGATTCGCGCCTGCGTCGAAGGGCAGTTCCTTAACATGAAACTTCGCACCGCCTGGATGCAGCTCAAAACCGACATAGTTTATCTCACTGGAGGTGCCTCCAGGAACGATGCCATTGCCCAAGTCGTTGCCGACATATTTCAAGCCAAGGTTCAACGATTAGCCACTTCCAGTTCGGTCGCACTCGGTGCCGCCTTCCGCGGCGCAGTCAATTCGCTGGACGTCCCAATCGAAGAATTAGAAGCCGCCTTTTGTCAGCCTGAAGTCAACTCCACGATCGAGCCAAAAGTCTCGGCCTCGACATACACCGACTCTTTAAAAAGCTTCGCAGAACTCGTGCAGTCCGTCACAACGTAGCGTGCGAGTTCGTCTTGCGCCGCAATTGAATTGGATGCCCTAAAAATGAATGGCCTGAGCAAGCTCAGACTCCACACTCTGAAATACCAATTATCAAAAAAATACTGTAGAAATTAAACCGTTAATACTTTCGATATCATAGTTTAATTTCTGCTGGTAAGCATCTGTGTAAATCCGCGAAATCTGCGGATAAAAAAAGAGTCGCCTCAAATTCTCTGATCTTGAATCTTCGAATCTACCCAATCCGAAACCGCGACAATCCAACACGCTCGCTTTACAGAAGAGAAAAGTCATAAGACACTCTTGGCGGTGAACACTTTTTCGACAAGTTTACAGGTCCCTGACCTTTGGCAGCAAAAAGCCGTCAATCTCTTACGAGCCAATCATGACGTCGTCGTCGATGCACCGACCGGTGCAGGTAAGACTTTTATCTTCGAACACCTGGTCGCACACGATTTTCCCGGCCGGGCAGTTTACACCGTCCCCACGCGTGCCCTAGCTAACGATAAACTCCGCGAGTGGCAGGCGCTCGGCTGGAACGTCGGGATCGAAACGGGTGATGTCAGTTATAACACCGATGCGCCGATCATCATCGCCACACTCGAAACCCAAAAACGCGCCCTCATTTCCGGTCGTGTCCCAAGACTCCTCGTCATCGACGAGTATCAAATGATCGGCGATTCCGCCCGAGGCGTTAACTACGAACTCGCCATCGCAATGGCCCCTGCCGAAACCCGCATCCTGCTCCTCAGTGGCAGCGTGGGAAATACTCACGAAGTCGTCCAATGGCTCGAACGCTGTGGGCGAAATGCCGTTTCCGTCGTCCACAAAGAGCGCCCTGTCCCGCTCGACGAAGTTCACCTCAACGCACTACCCGACCGAATTCCAAAAACTGTCCACGGACGCTGGCCTCGCTTTATCGCACGAGCCCTCGATGCCGAGCTCGGCCCTATTCTGATCTTTGCTCCTCGCCGTAAATCGGCCGAAAGCCTCGCCCGCACCCTTGCGGCCGCACTCCCGGAGCCTGCACCGCTCGTCCTTACCCATGAGCAAAAGGCCATTGCCGGCACTGAGCTCAGCCGATGCCTGAAGCAGCGCGTTGCTTTTCACCATAGCGGTATGAGCTATGGTCAACGCGCGGGGCTGGTCGAAGCACTCGCCAAACATAACCAGCTGAAGGTCATTGTCGCTACCACAGGTCTCGCCGCCGGCATTAATTTCTCAATGCGCTCGGTCCTCGTTCTAGAGCGTGAATACCGCGTCGCCGAAGGCCATCGTCTGATCCGTCCTGACGAATTGTTACAAATGTTTGGCCGCGCCGGCCGCCGTGGACTCGATTCGAAAGGCAGCGTCCTCTACATCGAAGGCAAACCCCGCCTCGCCGATGCCCGACCCCTTAAGCTCAAACGCGGTGGCTCAGTCGATTGGCCTTCTCTGATTACCCTCATCCAGAACGCAGTCGTATCCAATCAAAGCCCCCTCACCGCAACCCGAAGTCTCACTACCCGCCTCTACACGCGCGAAATGATCCCGCTCGGCCTCGATAACTTTCTCCAGCGCAAACAAAGCCAGCCGAACAATGAGCCTGAACGCCAACCGCTGGAGCAAGCACTCTCCGGCGGCACCATCGTCGAATTTGCCAACAGCAAAGGCATCTGGGAGCGAAAGCGCGCACCGCTTCTCAGCGCACTCAAAGACTGCTGGGTGCTTGACCAGGAAACTTGGAGGCCCGCTCTGAGCATTCCAAAAATCCCAGCTAGCTTACGGATCGGCACACTTTTCAAAACCGGCACTGGGCAAGATCGTCGCTACGGGCTCGAAGCACCCCTCGCGACCTTCCCTAAAAGCACCGAGGACAATCGACTCACACTAGCCAAGTGGCTGCTCAAAGCCCTTCGCGAATGTATCCGCGCAGAAGGTAAACGACCTAATGTCCCGAAGCTTTGGACCCTCGAACAGATCGAGCGAAAACTCCTGAAACAATTACCTACGCTCACTCGCGGTGGTCAGCACACCGAGCTTATCGAGCGAAACGGCACACTCTTCTCGAGACTCGACTATGGCGAAGCTCAAATTCACGCTTTTAAAGATCTTGAAGGAAGAGCCTTGCTCAATCCAAAGCTACGCAAGCGGGCCATCGCCGGCACTTCGTCGAATCCATCGGCAAGTGCCGCGTCCACAGCGTCCAGTTCTGGTTCCGTTTCTGAGCAATGGTATAGCCTCGGCCTGATAGATAAAAACGCTTACCCCACACGTCGTGGTATTATTTTCTCCTACTTTAATCATGGCGAAGGCCTTGCGATCGCCGCCGCACTGGAGGAGAAAACATATCCCGTCGAAGAAATTTACTACGACCTAGCCAACATTCGTGCCGGACATCGTTTCAACGCTCTAGCACTAGCCGGTCGCCCCCTCACCGCGATCTGCCAGACTCAATATGGCCTTAGATCCATCCCCGGCTACCTTCGCCGAGGTCTGCCCGAAGACTACGGCGAAGGCGCCAGCGAGATCCTCCGGGACATCGAACAAAAGAGCAGCCGAGCCGAAGCCTTTCTCGATGATGAACTCAGCTATGGTGATATTGAACGCGCCATAACGGAGTGGCGAAGCCTGCGAATTCACATCGCCTACGCACCTGATTATCCATGGGACCGATGGCAGGCCCTCCGCCGCCTCTGCCAAAAATCCCTGGAGAACGAACAACGCAGCCTGCCCTTCGAAAACCTCCCGCCCCTCACCCGGCAACAGCGTAACACATGGTAGCTTATCTGGAGGGTCATGCTCCGCATGACTGCGCATGCAACCAAAGACGACAACCGGCTGCTAAATTACCACCAACAACAAACGCCCCCTTCTACAGTTATCGCGAACACGCGAAGCGCGTCCCTCCACAAAAACCCCCTGGAGGGTCATGCTCCCGCATGACTGCGCATGCAACCAGAGACAACAACCAGCTGCCAAACTGCTACCAACAACAAACGCCCCATTCTACAGTTATCGCGGACACGCAGAGCGCGTCCCTCCATTTATTTTTTCACATTCGCGTATTGCTCTAGCCATTTCCCTACGCTTTTACTTTTCCTCCTAATGAGCACACCCCTAACTATTTCGATTGGCACTGACCACGCGGGCTTTCCTTTAAAAGCACCGATCAAAGCATTTCTTCAAGCACGTGGACACACGGTTCTGGACTTTGGTTGCGACAGTGACGAATCCTGCGACTACCCCGATTTCATTCGTCCCGCCGCTGAAGCCGTCGCGAAAGGTGAAGCCGATTGTGGCATTGTCCTCGGTGGAAGTGGCAATGGAGAAGCCATCGTCGCCAACAAAGTAAAAGGCATCCGCTGCGGCCTCTGTTGGGATGAATGGTCCGCACACGCGACCAAGTCACACAACAACGCAAATTGTATTTCCATGGGTGCGCGCCCCGTGCCTGAGGCACTCGCCCTAAAGATCGTCGGGATATGGCTCGATACTGAATACGAAGGTGGACGCCACCAACGGCGTATCGATAAAATCGAAAACTAGTTCCAGCTCATTTGCACTCGCGACTTGAAAGATCTTCGAGCTATGTTCTGCTAGCCAATTATTAAAATTATCAGTCCCGTTCAAAAACAACTCTCTATACTTAACTTTTAACTCCATCAAAATATGTCCGACAACGAAAAATCCGAAGAAAAAGAAAAAAAAGGCCTCGCTAAAATGCAGGACAAGTTCCTCGAAGAGCGAAAGATTTTTCTCTGGGGCGCCGTCACCGACAAGTCCGCTCGCGACATCACGGAGAAGCTTCTTTACCTGGAAACAGATAAGCCTGGCGAAGAAATTACGTTTTATATCAACTCTCCCGGAGGCTCCATCACTGCGGGCATGGCCATATACGATACCATGCAACTGATCACTTCCTCGATCAAAGTTGTCGTTACAGGAATGGCCGCCAGCATGGGCTCTATCCTACTTTGCGGAGCCGACAAGGGTAAACGCTTCCTCTATCCACACTCACGTGTGCTCATTCACCAACCGCTGATCTCTGGCCAGATGATCGCCGTTGCGGTCGATATCCACATTCAAGCAAAAGAGATGGAACGTCTCCGCGATGAGCTCAACGCCATTCTTGCTGAAAGTTCAGGCCAACCTCTCTCAAAAATAGAGAAGGACACGGACCGTGACTTTTACATGACAGCTAAGGAAGCGATTGCTTACGGCCTCGCCGACGAAATCGTCGAGAAGATCTAAGCGTTAAACGCACAAAGTTTTTGAAAGGGTCACAACACTGGCTCGCTAGGGTCTCCGTGCTCTGTTCTTACCAATAAAAAAGCCCTAGAGTGAACTCTAGGGCTGGAAACTGGTAAGTCTGTGTTCTACTCCGCTGTCGTCACTGCTGGTTTTTCGCAGCAACTCATGGTCATCGTCTTCTCTACTTTTTTCTCCGGCTTTACACAACATGCTTTTTGACAGTCTGCTGGACAGGCTTCTTTAGTCGTTTTAACAGCGTTGGTGTCACCGCTGGTTCCGTAGGAGCCGGTGTCAGCATTGGAAATGGCTGCTGCAGCCACCAAGAAAAAAGAGATTAATAAATATTTCATAATTTGTGTTTAATTTTTAGAACTAGTCTTTGCTGAACATTCTAAGTTCCTTCGAATGTAAAGGTAAGCGATTAATGGGGTAATATAGAGCAGATCTTTCAAACTAGCAATTATTCCATTATTTATTTCCTGCGGTCTCACAACTTGCCTTTTAGGCTTATTTGCAACGTTGACGCCCCCTATGACTCGCCTCTAAATCCGCCAGTTTACAAAACATGGCAACACAGAGCAAAGACTACGATTTCGCATCCATTGAGCCCAAATGGCAGGCTTACTGGGCGAACAACGCAACCTACTCAGCAAACGATTTTGAGGACAAACCAACTTACTACGTCCTCGATATGTTTCCATACCCCTCTGGAGCGGGTCTGCACATCGGCCACCCCGAGGGCTATACCGCCAGTGATGCGTTAAAGCGTTTCAAAAAAGCTCAGGGCCACAATGTCCTTCACCCGATGGGCTGGGACGCCTTCGGCCTACCCACTGAGCAATATGCGATCAAGACCGGCACGCACCCTGCCATCACGACCAAGCAAAACGTCGCTCGCTTCAAAGAACAGCTCACCCAACTCGGTTTTACTTATGACTGGTCACGCGAGGTCAATACCACCGACCCCGGCTATTTCAAATGGACCCAGTGGATCTTCCAGCAACTCTTCAAAAAGGGACTTGCCTACGTCGATGAAAAGCCAGTCTGGTTCTGCCCGGACCTCGGCACCGTCCTTGCCAACGAAGAAGTCCTCAATACTCCCGAAGGCCCGCGCTCTGAACGCGGGAGCTTCCCCGTCGAACGTCGCCCCATTCGCCAATGGGTCCTCCGCATCACCGAATATGCAGATAAGCTCATCGCCGGACTCAAAGACCTCGATTGGCCCGACTCGACCAAGCGTCTCCAGGAAAACTGGATCGGTCGCTCTGAAGGCGCCGAAATCACTTTCGATGTCAGCGGCTACGAGGATCAACTTACCGTCTTCACCACACGGCCCGACACACTCTACGGAGCGACCTACATGGTCGTCGCCCCCGAGCACCCGCTCGTGGCGAAAATTACTACCTCGGAACAATCGGAGGCAGTTGCCGCCTACGTCGAAAAAGCTAAAAGCAAATCCGACCTCGAACGCGCCGAACTGAGCAAAGAAAAATCCGGCGTCGCTACCGGAGCCTTTGCCACCAACCCGGTCAACGGCAAACAAATCCCCATCTGGGTCGCCGACTACGTCCTAATGACCTATGGCACCGGCGCCATCATGGCTGTCCCCGCGCACGACACCCGCGACTTCGAATTCGCGAAAGCTTTTGAGCTCGAAATCGTTCAAGTGATTGACGACAACGGCTCCGCAGAAAAAACCGATGGCAGCTTAACTGAAGCCTACACCGGTCAAGGTCCACTCATGCAATCGGGAGACCTCAGCGGACAAGATTCCGAGTCCGCCAAGAAAGCAATCATTGCGCAACTCGCCGCCGAAAACCGAGGCAAAGCCACTATCAACTTCAAGCTCCGCGACTGGCTCTTCTCACGTCAACGCTACTGGGGCGAGCCCTTCCCGATCGTTTGGGTCACCGAGGCCGACTACGAAAAAGTCGACGACTCACTCAAATCAGTTGAGCGTCCCGTCAGCTGTGAAATCGACGGTGGAACCCGTTTTGCAGTCACCTTACCCGCGTCCGAACTCCCACTCGAACTGCCCGTAGTCGAAAGCTACACCCCATCACCCGATGGCCAAAGCCCGCTCTCAAAAGCAGAAGACTGGCTCCATGTATACGTCGACCCCAAGACCGGCGCGACCAGCAGTGAAGCCAAAGACGGCTGGGTCCGTGGCTACCGCGAAACCAATACAATGCCACAATGGGCTGGCTCTTGCTGGTATTATCTCCGTTACATCGATCCGAAAAACGATCTAGCCCTCATCGATCCGGCCAAAGAAAAATACTGGGGCAGTCCAAACCTTTATATAGGCGGTGCCGAACACGCCGTCCTCCACCTCCTTTACGCCCGATTCTGGCACCACGTGCTCTACGACCTCGGCGTGCTTTCCGACCCAGAGCCCTTTAAGAAGCTCTTCCACCAAGGCATCATCCTCGGCGAAGATGGTGAGAAAATGTCCAAGAGTCGCGGCAACGTCGTCAACCCGGAGAGTATCATCGAAGGCTACGGTGCCGACGCACTCCGGCTCTACCTGATGTTTCTCGGTCCGCTCGAAGCCCAAAAACCTTGGAACACCCAAGGCATCGAAGGCATCGCCCGCTTCCTTCGTCGCATCTGGACACTGGCCACGGATGCGCAACGCATGGTCGATCAGTCTGAAAACGAGACCCAGGTCCGCGAACTCCATAAAACGATCAAAAAAGTCACCGAAGACTACGAATCGCTCGGCTTCAACACCGCCATCTCACAGATGATGATCTGCCAAAAAGAACTCTCCACGGGTGAATCCGTAGCTAAAACAGCCGTAGAAACACTCCTGCAACTCCTCGCACCCCTCGCCCCGCACATCGCTGAAGAGCTTTGGGAACAGCTTGGACACAGCACGAGTATCTCCGAAGCTGCTTGGCCGCAATTCGACGAAAACAAACTCGTCGAAGACACCGTAAAAATCATCTTCCAAGTCAACGGCAAGTATCGCGGCGATGCGCAGTTACCCGCCGATGCGACCAAGGACGATGCCATTGCGGCTGCCAAAAAAAGCGAGCGCGTGCAAAGCTTCCTAGAAGGCAAATC
>Ga0307933_1002724_pt1 | contig 11833 bp, 15 predicted proteins | sample OrgLakmetageno88_FD_201811 | JGI IMG/M metagenome (GOLD analysis project Ga0307933, IMG submission 201811) | Saline water microbial communities from Organic Lake, Antarctica - #88 | ecosystem: Environmental > Aquatic > Non-marine Saline and Alkaline > Saline | place: Antarctica: Organic Lake...
GACTTTACTATCTTTTTCCGTGAGTTATCGAAAGTACCCGATAATGTAGAAGCACTGAAAAAGAGCTTTCACACTAAGCCCTCAGCAGAAATCGATAATAAGTGGCAGACTTGGTTAAAACAATGGCGTGCTCTTGTCTTATCTGAAAAGAGTGAGGGCGCCTCAGAAATTGCGGTTAGCATGAAGAAGGCCAACCCTAAATATACTTGGCGCGAGTGGCTGATTGTCCCAGCCTATGAGCAAGCTGCTCAGGGAAATTATTCGCTAATTAAAGAGTTACAGGAGGTTCTAGGTAATCCTTACGAAGAGCAGTCAGAGGAAGTCGAGGCTAAGTACTACCGATTGAGACCCGATGAATTTATTAAGGCCGGCGGTGTTTCTCACTATAGTTGTTCCTCGTAGTTGATAGAGTTCTTTTTACGACTTACTTATATACCACCTCAAATCTCTCACAAACGAGATACTCATCTTCTTTAAAATTTCCATAGCCGCTAAAAAACTGATGATGAGCTTCTCGCCAAGACTTTAAGGATCTATCCCCCTCTCCTTCTTCGTAAGCGTGTTTTTCAGTGACGTCATCAAAGCGACAAATAAACGTGTCAGTATAAAAAACGACGCATTTCGGCTCGTTACTCCCGTCACATATGAGGCTGTAAACGCCAACTCTAGGGATTTCGTCTTCATGTCCGTGATAAGCTCGCAACAAACTACATGTGGCCGTTTTCTTTCCTGCGAGAACAAGTCCCACTAATTCATCGGCCATTTCGGGGGTGTTTCCAAAGCTCCAGGCGTCTATTTCTCGACTCTTTAAGTGAGCGAGTTCAGGGTTTTCATTTAAAAAGTTTCCCCAAAACTCTGAAATTTCCTTCGTTATTTTGATACTCATTAAAATACCCCGTAAAGGTTTAGAACAAACACTCTAGGTCGCTTTATGTCACGGCCTGACAACTAAGAGCAAGACCGAATCTGGTTCTTATAAACTGAAGCCGTGTTTCGGACCTTCTTCGCGTAACTCATAATTGCCGGTTTTTTTAGATAAGCCTTTTCTCGAAAGCCTCTGTTGCCTTGGTGATAAGCCAGGTACAAGTTATAGGCATTGTTCCGCGAGATACCCAGTTCTTTAACAGAACGATTAAGGTACCAGCCAATAAAGTCTACTGAATCTTCAAAATTACTTCTAACGGCATATCTCTTGCCTCTTTTTTTCTTATACTCTGCCCATGTTCCATCTAAGGCCTGAGGGTATCCATAGGCAGAAGAAATTCTTCTCCATGGCAAGCGAATTCCTAAAAATTTTTTCCGTGGTGGTTTAGCATTAGAGATGAACTTAGATTCATGATAAATGATTGAGAGGATTGTATGCTTAGGAATCTCCCACTTTTTAGAAGCATTTCTCAAAGGAGCTTTCCACTCACCTTTTTCCGCAAGCATCAAACAGGCATCGCTCTTATTCCTAGGCGAGGTGCTGGCACAACCAACTAAGCTCAGAGAAATCATGAATAATATTAACCACTTCATGCAGCCTTTATCGGTAAATATCTATGAGGATTTTAGATACGGGGCTCAAGCGATCAAGTTTGGAAAGAAAGTCCTATTTGTCGGAAACAAGTACCCGTCTCTTTTACTATTGCCCTCTACCTTGCTAGCCTGAAGTTCTATGTTTCTCATACCTATCGGAATTATCTTTTTGGCCCTAGCCTCCTATCTTCTCTACAAGAAGTTGCGGCCACAGATGTTGCGAAAAAGACTCTTAAGCAATCACTCCGATCAACTGCCAGACTTTATAGACTGTTTAAAGCAATCTCATTGGGAGACAAATCACCTTAAGGAAGAGGATTTAAAGACCATTTGTGAGCATGCCCTGACGCTCTCTCTTGAGAAGACCTGGGGAAAAGGCATGACGCGAGAGAGCATACTTAAGGAGAGCATCCAGGCCAGCCTCCCGCTGCTTTCCAGAAAAACCAATCTTTACCCCTCCGTCACCCATATTGAATCCACCAAGCCCTTTAGTTTCTGGCTTCATTTTCACGAATTACAATTCTCCAGCGAGCGAAGTGGGATCGATTTGAAGGAGCTAAACGGAGACTTTACGACCTTGAGTGAGCTCTACTTTAAGGACCATAACGCACTAAAAAGAGAGTCTTCGAAGTTATTTATCATCTTAGACTCTTATTTTCAGTTCTATTAAGCCCCGTAATTACTACACACGGCGATTCAAGAGACTTTTCAATCCCCAAAATTAGGGATAACAATCCTCTTATGAAAATAACAATACTAACCCTTCTTTCTCTGTGCCTTATCTCTACTCACGCCATGGTTGGAACGAACCAAGCAGTAGAGGCTTACCTAGACAGCGAATTTCGCTATGTTAGCAATGTTAGCGAGCTAGACTACCTCGGACAAACAGATAGCTGCGATGAAGTGGTCGATATATTCGTTATCGGTAATCAGGCTTCTGGCGAAACAGCTTACAGCTGCAACATATGTCTCATCAACGATGGTGGAATCGCCACGGTAAATTCACAAGAATCTTTTTGTCTTAGAGATTAAGCTTTTTCTGAGTAGCTTTAGTAGAGCTCCTCTCCTTGCTCTATTAAACTCAAAAAAAGAAGCGTATCTAACTCCACTTCGCAATAGTTTGGCTGCATATACTCACAAAGATTATAAAAAGCTTTATTGTGATCTTTCTCTTTAAAATGAGCCAATTCATGAACAACTAACATCTTGAGCATTTCTTCGGGGGCACTCTTCAAGCTTAGAGCAACTCGAATTTCATGCTTGCTCTTAAGCTTGCCCCCATGATTGCGGCTTATAAAGGTATGAGTTCCAAGAGCATGACGAATAAGATCTTTTTGTTTTTCGTATTTGACTCTATTTATGTGTGGAGATTTTTTCATAAACTGCTGTTTGAGCCCATTTGCGTACTCAAAAAGCTGCTTGTCTGTATTAATCTGATGGCCAGAGGGATACTTCTTGAGAAGATAAGATTTCACTTGGCCATCAGCTCTTAACTGTTCAACCTGATCTTTTATATTTTGGGGGTATCCTTGAAAGTAGTCTGGCTTTGTCATAGGTATTTGTAGCATGAACTTTTCAGATGCTAAACTCCTTCTACTATCTCTTGGGCTATTTCAAGATAGTCATTATTCACAAAGAACTCAATAATACGAATAGATCCTTGAAACTCTGTGCTTGCAAGGCCCGTCACTGTGTGGGGAATTTTTTGGTCCTCTAGAATTGAAACGATAAAATTTGCTTGAAGGATATCAGTAGTTTCAAAAAATTTTTTCATCATAGAGTTTCTCCTGACTAAATTAAAGACTTAAGTAGATCTTTTGCACAATGTAATTATAAAAGCTCTTCCCCCACCTTCAATGCCGTCCACAGCAATTAAGAAAGGAGTCTGCGCAAAAGAAATAGAGATGAACAAGCGAAGCCGCAACCCATAAGTCCGATTAGGATCTAGCCAAAAAGAATATTAGCTTTATCAATTGGTAGATCCTCATTAAAGTTTTTAATATTCTCGCACGAAATTCTGGCAATATTATCTAGGGCTTCTCTCGTAAAGAAGGCTTGATGAGAAGTAATGATGACATTTGGAAAGCTCATCAATCTCAATAGTTTTTCATCAGAGATCCCTTCTAAAGAGTGATCGTGCGAAAAAATATTCTCCTCATACTCGTAAACATCTAGCCCTACACCTCGAATAGTTTTTTGCTTAAGCTTATCAATCAAGGCCTGTGTTTCTATCAGGGCACCTCTGCCCGTATTTAGCAAAAAAGCATCTTTTTTCAAGTACTCAATAGTTTCTTTATTGATTAAGTATTTAGTCTTTTCATTCAACGGACAATGTAAGCTAACAACATCCGAATTCTCAAGTAAGGTCTTTAAGTCCACGCACTTAGCGTTTAGTTCGCTAGCAAGCTTCTCATCAATATTTGGATCAGATAAATAAATATGACAGCCCATCCCTTTCATAATCCGAGCGAAGGCTTCACCAATTTTCCCAACACCTACGATGCCTACATTTTTCCCATGTAGGGTCACTCCCTCTAAGCCATCTAAGCTAAAATTAAAGTCTTTTACTCTTTGATAGGCCCTTGGAAACTTTCTATTGAGACACATCAAAAGACCCAAAGTGTGCTCAGCTATCGCCTCAGGAGAATAAGAGGGAACTCTAGCAACAGAGAATTGATTATCTTTGGCAAAGTTTATATCTAAGTGAGAAAATCCAGCGGAGCGAAGAGAAATAAACTTAACCCCTAGGTTTTTCAATGATTGCAGAATGTCTTTGTTTAGATCATCACTGGCCCAACAACTTATACTATCTGCGTCCTTAACTAAATCGAGTGTTTCCTCGCAAAGTCTAGATTCAAAAAACACAGAGTTTATTTCTAACCTCTCAGTCCAGTAGTCTAAGTATTTCTTTTCAAAATCATGGGTGCTAAAGAATAATGTTTTCATGATTTAAGGAATAAATTAGAAATGGTCTCACGACAATGTGCGTAGCGGTGGTAATAGATTCTTGGTCTTTTAAAGAGCCCTAGTACAGTCCATCTATTTTCTAACCGAAACTCACTGTTCACAAGTTGCCTGATACACCACTTCTTCCTTACCAGACAGAATTGACTTCTTGATCGCCCGAGCGTCAAAGCGAATCAAATTATCTTGATCGTCTTTTGTAAAAGTAGAAACTATCCGATGACCTCTCTGCCTAAACTCCCAGCTCATGGAATTTTCTTTGACAACAACGTCAGTGTTAAAACTTATTCGAGTCGTAAACCAGCTTTTCTGATTCTGTGCACCAGCAATCCAAACCGTCTGAGTAGACTTTTCTCCGATCATAAAATAGTGAGTTTGAGCTCCATACTTTTCATGATCAGGTAGCTTAAAAGAGTAACTATAACCGCGAAATCTCTTAGAGTTCCAAACTCCACACTCAACTCTCTCCTCTACTGGAGGAAGAACCAGATTTTTGCAGTAACCAAGACCTTCCAAAGGTTTTAGCGAAGTGAAAAACCCCATTGCCTGCTTGTACCTGCTATCTTCATAATTGTTGATAGGACAAGCTAGAGTAGAAGTTGTTATAAAGTAGATGGAAAGTAAGAGAAAACGCACAATAAACATCCTTGTTAGTGAGTCTCTAAAACTTTATAGAGTTAGCGCCCCTTAGTCTAACGATAATCGACTGTCCGTAAGTGGTTAATTTCACGACTAATTATTGCATATTCAAAGAGCACAAGACCTATCAATCCTATAGGCTTTTCAAGTCAGCGCGAGTGCCGTGCCCACTAAAGCGGCTAAGTTAGTTCAGACTTTGGTCTAGGAGCAAAATATGTGGGGCAAAGCTCAGGAAAAAGACCATGAATTTAGCGAAAAACTCGAGAAGAATCAGCACTATATAAGTCAAAGTCACTAATATTAACGGAGACATTCTCAATGGTTTCAGTGCCACATAAAAGCTCACCCTTACAGCTAAAAAAGTTGGAGGGACCGATGGTTTTTAAAACTCCAAAGGCCCTTCCTGAAACCAGATCAAAGCTATTCACTTTAAAGAAGTTGTAATTTAAGTCTCCGATAGATTTTTTATCACTACGCCCGACAATTTGAAGGAGTGAAAAAGGTTTTAGTCTCAGAGCAACCTTTGAATTATTCAAAAGAGCCTTAATAACCTCTCGTTCTAGTTTAAGTAATATTGCTCTTATTTGAGAAGGGGAAGAGCTTTGCTCAAAGGCTCCTTCAGCTTTTATGAGCGTTGCCTCGAGTCCAGATAAATCCAGCTTTAAGCGCGAGAGCTTTCTTTTTATCTCTGAAAACTCGGCCTCTAAATGCATAGCCTCAATCGAGCTGAGTTCAAGACTAGAAAGAGGGATGATCTGCGCTTTTCCAATACGATCCATAATAAATTTAGAATCGGCGACACTCATGAAATTTGATCGAGTTTGAAAATCACGAGAGGAACTGGTGCCTAGAAGATGCCAAAGTCCGTCAACCAAGCACATTAGGGGGCCTCCCGAGTCTCCAACCTGAAGAAGTCCTCCAGGAGCAAGAAGACCATTCATTTGAATGACTTTACTTTTAAAGGTCCTTGTCATGGTTTGAGGGTCAATAGACCAGCCTCGAAATTCAGAGGCCACGGAATCCTTCGGCTTTCCGATAAATTGAGAAAAACCAAAAAAGCCACACCCACTCCCATGACTTTTAGCCTTTTCTAACGAGATAACAGGAGTCACAACCATTGGAACAGGTTTTTTAAGCGCCAAAATAGCGGTGTCGTAAACCTCTATCGCGACCCTATTCACGACCACCCTACTCTCGTAAAGAGGATCAACTTCAGCTTCGTCCCTCTTATCTCGCAACTCCACTTCCTCAAGACGATCTCCGCATCGAATGGTTTTAGGCATTTCGTTTTTCAGACAATGAGCGGCCGTTAAAATATGAGTTGAATCAAGCAGTATTCCGGAACAAACACCCGAGTAGTTAGGACTATCCTTTTGTGAAAAATCGAGTAAGCAAAGGTTTTGGGGTATTTTTGACCATGGTATCTCAGGACCGACTCCAGCGAAAAGGGACGAAGTATAAGCAAAGAAATAGATCCAGATAAGTATTTTCATACTGCTACTAAGAGCAATTTACATGCCATCGAAACGTCGTAATTTCTAATGCTTACAACAGCCACCCTGACTAAAGTGATGATAATTAACAAGACTTCAGACTATTATTTACTACCGTAGAGGGGCCTCGTGACTCCACCATTCATGCTCTGTTCATTCAATAGACAGCTCATTGTGAACATATTTCCTCTAAAAAAAAGACATAACTTTAAAGCATACCAGCTATGAAAATTATTCGTTTTATTTATCTCTTTAGGTTTTCTATAAATACCCTAAGTCGAGTCCAACACTCGTCTCTAAAAAATAAAAAGTGAGGATTAAAATGAAGAAATTATTATCTATCGCCATGCTCTCTGTCTTGGCACAGACTTCAAGTGCGCTGCCACTGGGAGAATTCGCAATTGCAAATCGTGGTGGAAGTGTCACCTTCCTCGACTACCAAAAAGAAAGTACAGAGCTTAATGTTGCAGGAGACCTAAGTTCGACTTCGATTGATGAGCCCATGTATATTACACCTCTAGGAAATTCGAAAGGTCAAAGAATGCTTGCTTTCGCGGACCGAACACAAAGCAGGCTATCGGTACTAGACGGTAAAACCAAAAAACTTTTGTCTCAAATTGAGCTTTCAAAAGGAGCTTTTCATCAATTCTCTCATCCTCTAGTAGGACTTAAGGTTGCCATTGCAACTGACGTAGAAAAAGGAATGGATCTCGTTGAAGTTTCTGATGACGGTAAGACACTTAAGAAGCGCCACTTCTCTATCCCTAAGAACTTAACAAGCGGTAACCCTCATGATGTTGTCATGGATAAAAAGTTTGCTTACCTAACAGTTAAAGGAGTTCAGGATAATAATTCAAAGTTCGACGTCCTTCTTCAAGTAGATGTAGAGAGCCTAAAATTAATCAACATGAAAAAATTCTCAGAAGATATACACCTTTTCAACCCCGTAAGAGCGAACTTCTTCACTGTAGTTGAGCAAGAAACGGGAGATCTTCATCTGATAAGAAAAGGGACGATGAAGACCATTCAAAAGTTAAATGTTGCTAAAGGAGTCCATGGAATCTCTGGTGCAGAAAATGGGCAATTCCTCTTCATTGCGGATATCAACGAAGCATCAGGTTCAAAAGCAATTCACGCTGTTGAAGTGACATCAAAAGGTCTCGTTCTTCTTGATTCTGCCGCTCTCAACTTCCCTACTGCTCACAATGTTGCTGTAGATGATCGAGGCGCAAACTTTACAATTGTCGTAACCCACTCAGGTGGTAGAGCAACTCAAAACAGTATTCTAAAGTTCTCTAAAAAGAAGAAGACTCTCACTCTTGAAAAAGATATTCGAACAGGACTAAATCCTTTTGGCCTCACTTTCTTCTAAAACATAACCCAAGGCCACCTCATTTTGGATCTTTTGAGGTGGTCTTCTCTCTAACAATGTTAAGAGTGTTATATGAAGACATCCCATAGTTGACTGCTTTGGTTGCCCTGTCCTCCTCTACCTAACCAGTCTCTGAGGTCCATCTCAACCTTTCCCAGACACCCAATGTAGAGGCTCCAATAACTCAACTGTTTTTCAGTTTAAGCCTTTTTATTTGTCACTGACAATTTTGATCGTTATGATTTAACCACTAATACTTATAATCAACGAGACCTTTATGATTACAACCTACTCAAATATTCTACAAGTCATTGCCGCCATCGGGCTGTTAAATGTGTGGATTTTTCGCTTTAACAAGCCGACGTCTTACCGTGGTGGCTCTGCTAAAAATCTCAAAGAAGAATTTAAAGAGTACGGTTTAGCGGTCTGGTGTTGCTATATGGTCGGGGTCCTTAAGGTGACTTCAGCGATCCTCTTTATCGTTGGTATTTGGTTCACCCCTGTTGTTCTTCCATCGGCCGTTTTAGTCTCTTTTTTGATGGGAGTTGCTGTTATTATGCATCTTAATATTCGCGATCCATTAACCAAAGCGATGCCTGCAATCACTCTACTATTGATAACATCGACTATTACAACCCTTCAAATGCTGTAATGATGAATTAGGACAAGAGAGCCTATCTGCTCTCTTTAGCTGACACCTTTTGGTAATTTTTACATAAGAACCGGCAAGCTAACACAGTGCAGCGTCAATTATGATATTAATGAGAGATGAAAATATCTCTCTTTCTTATTGTCCTCTCAAGCCTCATTAATACGAGCACTTATGCTATTGATATCTACTTTGGTAAAGATAGAGAGGCGAGTTTCGCCTGTCAGTTAGCAAAATCAATTAAGAAATCCTACCCCGACAAGTCTCTACGAAAGCTAAAAAGAGAGACTCTCTCGATCTTGCGCAGGGACATCAAGCCGTATGTGAATGCGCATCCTATTCCTGCTGGATTTTCATTACCTAAGATTATTGAGACCATCACTTTAATCCCAGGCCTTCCTGCTAGTCGCTCGGAGTATTGGATTCAAAATGCGTTCATTCTCTATGCTAATCCTAATCTTGAACTGAAAAGGCCCACGGAGAACTACTTCGCCTCTTTTATTCACTTAGCAAAACTTAGGCATGCAGCTTTTAAAAGTGGAAACGCGCCCAAGTTTAAATTAAGAAAAGAAGAAAATCTTTTAGAGCAAATTGAAAATCACTTGCCCGCAGTTGCCGGCTACAGCTTTCCTGCCTTTGATGAGTATGGAAATTCTCTTGCCATCGGAAAAATGGAACACCCAAAGTATGACGACTTCGTCTACGAGTCTCAACGCTACAACGAGTTTGCTTCCCCCCTCTTTATTTGGCTTCTGAAGCAAAAAGACTTCTCCGTAAGTCCTGAGGCCCTTTATCAGAAATCACTTGAAATCTACGGCAATCCCCTCGTCGCTTTTGGCGTGATTCCTTGGATCTTCAGTGGTGACGCTCTTACAATCAATCGAGGAACTTCTTCAGTTGTTTCTTATAAAATGGAAAGGCTTCTAGAGGGTAGCGATATCCCAGGCTTTCAGTACCATTTCTGGGGTTATCTTATTCAAAGTATGATGGGCAACCGATTTCGTGTCGGAGCCCTCGCCTACCTTTATGAAAGAGTTTATCAAAAAGACTACGCCGATTGGGAAGTCGACAAGGTCGCTTTAAGAACAGGTAAAAAGTTTAGACGTGCCTTTAAAAAGATGGAGCGTTGCCAGTGAAGTATCTCGTCCTTCTTTTTTCATTCATCTCGCTAAGCACTCTCGCCAATATGCAAGAGTATGCTACCTACATCGATGAAGCTAAAGTCTTAGTGGAAACGAGACAATACCTCAAGACAGTGAGGGAGGACCTCAGCACAGGAGGAAAGCTTGATCGTAGAACTTTAAGTAACTATGAGAGAAAGCTAGAGCGCATTGCTACGATGGGCTGCGACTGCGAAGCCGAAGAGAATATTATCCGCGCTCAAGCCTATGCTCTGATCGGAACTATTAATGGTATTATTTCTAAAGAAACGAGAAGTATCTCCCATGGTAAGAAAAGCTACCAATCCTTAACAAAGGCCCGTCGTTTTGACCCTAGAAATTTAGACGCTATTCGCGGGCAAGGCGAAGCCCTTAAGGCTATCCTCTCTCAAGGCTTCTTTGCCCGAAACCTTGTTTCCCTGTCCCTTGGACTAGATCTTCAGGTGGAGAAGCGAGAGCTTATTCGTGATCTTCGCACCTTTAAAGAAAACCAGACTCTTTTGATTCTTGCTGAGCAGCTCTCAAGGCTTTGAGCTAAGTACTCAATAAGCTCTTACGGCAAGCCTTCGCAAGTCCCCTAAAGCACTTTATTGCCTAGTCATCTTATTGTGAAGAAAGACTTTTATATCCTAAACAAAGTCTAGATGTGTAGATATCTCCATGTTTCTGAAAATTTCTCACTTATTATATATCCATGAATAGATTCGAAAAATTCCTAGGAAAGCTAGGCAGACCATTTACAAAATCAAAAGCCAAACGACTCAGTAAAGATAGTCACGGGAGAACCATAGCCAATCGGCAAGGGGTTGATACTGTGCCTAACGAACCGTTTGACTGCCTGGCCCCGCCAATCAGGTATGAGTCGAAAGAACAAGTTGATAGAGTGAAGCAGGCACTAGAAGAAAAAGGATCAAAATGAATATCGTAATGATAGGTGGAAGCCATGGTATTGGATACAGCTACTACAAAAAGGCTATCAGTAAAGGCGACAACGTCAAAGTACTTAGCCGAAATCAGCACGATTTAAAACAAGAAGACTGGATTGAGTTTGATATCCTAGAGCACTTAGAAGACGATAAAGACCTGCCAAAAACATTTGATTCTATTGATGCTCTCATTTATCTTCCCGGAACTGTTAATTTGAAGCCTGCTTCAAACATAGGTTACCAATCACTCATGAAAGATTTTGAGTTAAACGTGGTTGGTGCCTTCAAATGCATTAATTTCTATCACAAAAATCTAAAGAAGAGCGATCAGCCCTCCATAAGTTTATTTAGTAGTGTCGTAGCAAAGACAGGCATGCCCTTTCATTCATCTGTAGGCATTTGCAAAGGAGCCATTGAAGGACTCGTTAAAAACCTAGCTGCCGAGTTTGCACCGAAGATCAGAGTAAATGCTTTAGCCCTCTCTTTAATTGACACCCCCCTAACTGAACGAATTGTGAAAAATGAAAAAGCACTAGCCTCCTCAATAGAAAAACATCCCTTAAAAAGAATTGGCTCAGCTGATGAGGTCTCCGACATGTTACAAGTTCTCACTCATTTCTCTCCTTGGATGACCGGACAAATTATTACTTATGACGGAGGGCTTTCCTCGTCCCTTTAGCCTCATGGTATCCACCATTGCTAGCTGAATGGTATCTGGTGATAGACTTCATGGAGCTGAAATAATCAAGCGAAGAAAGGTACGTGATACTTTTCATGAGGAATAAATTAAACGCAGTGTTTATAAAAATTATTACGGACCTACTTTACCTAATCCTTAACACTATATTTAATTAACATGTCTACAAGGGCTTTCTTACTTAACGGCTTACTTAAATAATTAGTCATCCCCGCATTAAGACAGTTTTCTTTATCTGTTGTAAAAGCATTTGCTGTTAAGGCAATAATTTTAGGCGCCTTACTTCCCCGGCGGTTCCCCCCAAAAACTAGGAAACTTGTAACTTGAGTCCAGCTGTGTCAAAAGACACTTTAGGAGATTCAAATGAAGAAAAGATTCACAGAAGAGCAGATAATCAAGGTTCTTCAAAAAAATG
>Ga0307933_1002729_pt1 | contig 11807 bp, 6 predicted proteins | sample OrgLakmetageno88_FD_201811 | JGI IMG/M metagenome (GOLD analysis project Ga0307933, IMG submission 201811) | Saline water microbial communities from Organic Lake, Antarctica - #88 | ecosystem: Environmental > Aquatic > Non-marine Saline and Alkaline > Saline | place: Antarctica: Organic Lake...
ATACCGAATCGCAACAAAAAGGAACGTTTGCTGAAGCTGCACGCTACGTTGTGATGCAACCATGGCGTTTTAAAAAATGGCATTATGCCTCTTATTCTGTGGGTTGTCACTGCACTATTCAACAAACTCCTTGGCCGCTGCGCTCAAACCGCTTCCGTCTCCATTCTATTATGCCGTGACAAGTAATAACGCTTGCGAAAGGACGGCCAACGGGGCCGTCCAATACAGGATTTCTTTTCGCATTGATCCGCCCCGTTGGCGGATCTTCTTAAGCGTGGGTTAGCGGTTAAAAAAAATGGCAGCATGGCTCTTGCCTGTGAAGTAAGGTAATCGGAGAGTCGTCCATCGTAGCGGTCCGCTTTAGCCACCGTAAAGACCGCAGCCAAATCTTGGATTCGATGCGGTGGCTGAAGCACACCGCTACGCTCACGAAATAAGGGAGGACGAGTGTCCTCACGAGCCGTGCCGCATGAGCCGGACACCTCGCCAGGATCGGGCGCTCGCCTGAACGGCGATCATGCCATCCGCGAGCGGAGACGCCACATTGTCACGCCTAATACCGAATCGTTACGAAAAGGAGCGTTTGCTGAAGCTGCACGCTACGTTATCACGCGACCACAGTTACCCCCATCGATTTCTTCGGTAAAAATTTCAGAGAAGTCCGCTGCGCTCAAACCGCTTCCATCTCCAGTCTTTTAACTCACGGATTTAGGATTTACGGATCCGGTCCCGCAGTCCTGAGCAAGAATAAATATCTTGCTGGCTGACCTAAATTACGGGCAGTTTGTGGTATGGCAGACTTTCGAGTGCGAACAGCGGCAGAGCAGGTGGCGGATTATGTGCGCGAGGCAATCATACGGCGGGATTGGGCTGAACGATTGCCGGGGGCGAGCCGGCTCGCCAAGGAATTTGGGGTGGGCAAAAGCACGGTCGAGAGGGCATTGGCCCTGCTGGAGGCGGAAGGCTGGCTGATCCCGCAAGGGGACCGGTGTTCACGGCGGATCGAGATGGCGCGAGTGAGTCGTGAGCGGAGCTGGAATATTGAGATTCTGCTCTATGAGGAGGGCGACCGGCGATTGGATTATTTGCTCGAGCTCGAATATAAGCTGCAGCAGGCGGGGCATACCGCAAACTTTTCCAGTGCGACGCTGACCGAAATGAAGATGGATGTGGGCCGGGTGGCACGCTATGTCGAGAGAGTCGGGGCGGATGCCTGGGTGGTGGTCGGCGGCAATCGTAAGGTGCTGGAATATTTCGCCGACCGGCCGGAGCCGGTCTATGCTCTCTTCGGACGCCAAGACTCGGTAGCCATTCCCGGTAGCGTCATCGATAACACAGCCACTTTGGTGGGAGCCGTGGAGCGCCTGATCGCACTCGGGCACCGACGCATTGTCACGCTGACCCGCGAGGAGCGCCGCAACCCGTCCCCTGGGCTTTTCGAGCGGCTTTTCCTCGAAACGCTATCGCGGCATGGCATCCCGCCCGGAGCCTACAATCTGCCTGACTGGGACGAAGGGCCTGGAGGCTTGCAGCGTTGTCTCGATGCTCTCTATGGGCTCACACCACCGACGGCACTCATACTCGCCGAGCCGCACCTCTTATTGGCGGCCCAGATGCATTTAGCCCGGCGAGGGATTTTGTCGCCGCGTGATGTCTCCATACTCTCTTGCGACTCGGATTCCGCTTTCCGCGCCTTCGAACCGATGATCGCTCACGTTCGTTGGGATGCTGCGCCACTAGTCCGCAATGTGACCCGCTGGGCCGGACAATTCAGGCAATACAAGCAGCCGCGCCGGAAGTCGGTCATCGCCTCGGAGTTCATCGAAGGTGGCACCATCGGCCCCGTGCCCAAGAAAATGCCATAAACATCTGGCTACCGAAAGCCCCTGCACTGAAGAGACCCGATCTGCTACATCTTAACTGCGGGGTAATCGCAAATCAACAGGTAGCGGATCGGCGATAGCCGTTCCGGTTGGCCGTCCAGGGCTTTTTCATTTGGCCGCAAGTGGGAGATGTGCCCTGTAAGAGTAAGGGCTTTAGCCCTTTTTGGGGCCGTAGTGGAACGTCTAATGATGGATTGCTTACTTGTCGCCGCCAAATGAAAAAGCCCCGGTTGGCCGTCCTTTCGTAAGCGTTCTTACTTGTCACGGCGTAATAGAATGGAGACGGAAGCGGTTTGAGCGCAGCGATCCGGGAGTTTGTTGAATAGTGCTGTGACAACCCACAGAATAATAGCCGTGCTGCTATTTTTTTTTAACCGCTAACCCACGCTTAAAAAGATCCGCCAACAGGGCGGATCAATGCAAAGAAATCCTGCATTGGACGGCCCCGTTGGCCGTCCTTTTGTAAGCGTTATTACTTGTCACGGCGTAATAGAATGAAGACGGAAGCGGTTCCCGCGCAGCGGACTTCTCTGAAATATTTACCGAAGAAATGGATGGGGGTAACTGTGGTCGCATGACAACGTAGCGTGCAGCTTTCCTGGCCTGAGCTTGTCGAAGCGCAGCAAACGTTCCTTTTCGTAGCGATTCGGTATTAGGCGAGATTTCCGAGCCGCCACCCCAGTGTCCCGACAAATAAGTTCTTTCACAAATTCCGATCGTAGCACATCGACGATAGTCGCTGTGACAAGCATATCAAACCGCAACTTCTCCCCGACTCTCGTCGTTCGGCATGCTCACGATTGGGAACCGGCGAGCTACAATAGTTTGAAAAAACTTATTCGAAGCTCCACTACGAATCTTCAGGCTAAAAAGATGACATGTCATCATCTGTCGCCTAAATGAGGTTAAACGCGAATGGCGCTAATTCAATGGTGTCGAAGCGGGCATACGCTCCCAGTAGAAGCGGTTTCAACCGCTTGGATATTGCCCAAAGAAGCGACTGAAGTCGCTTCTACAGTCGAACCACATAGGGCATCTTTATACTTTGCTTTTGCTCCCTTTCGAGCCCCCGATTTTGATTGATGGTTCACTTTACAGGTTTTGAAATGAACAAGTGAAACTTACACGTCGCCATTTACTCAAAAACGCGTGCAGCGCAGGCGCTCTTCTGGCATTTCCATCGATTGTCCCTTCATCTGTCTTTGGGGAGACAGCGCCGTCCAAAAAGATCTCCTTAGGTTTTATTGGCATGGGCACACACGGCACAGGACGAAATCTGAACAACTTTCTGAACTATGATGACGCTGTGGTGTTGGCGGTCTGCGATGCAAGGAAGTCTGCTGCGATCAACGCCAAGAAGAAAGTGGATGGTCATTATAACAACAGCGACTGTTCAGTCTATCAGGATTTTCGTGAACTGATTGCCCGAAAAGATATCGACGCAGTTGTTATTTCTACACCGGATCATTGGCATATACCGATGTCGATGGCTGCCCTGAACGCGGGTAAGGATGTATTTTGCGAAAAGCCGAGCCTGACGATCACTGAAGGGCGGGAATTAGCCCAAGAAGTCGCCAAGCGTGAAGCAGTGTTCCAATGGGGCATCGAGGATCGTTCGCTGACTAAATATCACCGGCTTGCGGGCTGGGTGCGCGATGGGGCGATTGGAAAGCTAGAGTCCATCCATGTGTCACTCCCCAGACTGAAAGCCCACTTAAAAGACTCGCCCGCTCCGGTTCCCGATGACCTTGACTGGAATCTGTGGCTGGGGCCTGCCCCCTTTCGCCCCTACACACCAAAGCTGACTCGTCCGCAGGTCTGGCGCACGATTACCGACTACTCGGGCGGTTCACTGACCGATTGGGGCGCACATCTGATCGACACCGCTCAAGTGGGTGCCGGCATGGATGCGAGCGGCCCGGTGGAAGTTTCCGGCAGCGGCGTCATACCCAATCAAAAAAAATACCACTCGAGCACAACGGGGGACTATAATTTACACTACCGCTACTCGAACAAGGTAGATATGTTCGTAGAAGACGGAAAGGTAGATATTAAGTTTGTCGGCACCGATGGTTGGGTGCGGTGTGAAGGTTGGAACGGAACCTGGTCAGCCAGCTCTAACGATATTCTGCGCATACGAGAATTCAAGAACCTGTGGCCACAACCGCCTATTGAACACCGTGATTTCCTGGACAGCATGAAAACACGCAAACCTGCGGCCTATCATGTTGAAGCCGGGCATCGCCTTGCGACCGCGCTGCATCTCGGTAATTTGGCCACACGTATCGACAAACCCGTTCAATGGGATCCTGACAATGAGGTATTCACAGGCAACCGCGCTGAATGCACAAAGAGTAGCATCTACAAGCGTTCGTCAAGAAACTGGGAAAACGTATGAAAAACTATTACTTACTGATCGGCCTGTCTTTACTTGCATGCCTGGTCGCACAAGCGGAAGAAAGCGACCAACCAGAGTTTTATGCATTTAGAAACGGCATGCCTGGCCTCGGCTACGAAAAGGAAGCCCTTCTGCTCAAGGAGTTGGGTTACAGCGGCATAAGCCAAGTTTCAGAGAAAGGTCCGAAGCTAGCGAAGCGCATTCAGGCGTTTCGAAGGCATGGCTTGAAAGTATTGAGCATTTACCTCACCGCCGAAGAAACTCCGATTGATCCCGATATTTACCGAGCACTCGGAGAAGACGGAGGGATGATCGAGCTGACCGTAAGAAAACAGATCACGCCAAAACTCATTGAATCGATCCGGCAGACAGTAGAATCTGCAGAAAAAATAAACGTTCGTGTCGCGCTTTATCCGCATCATGGATTTACCGTTGCAACGATGCCGCAGGCAATCGATCTAGCCGATAAGGTCGACCACCCGAACCTTGGAGTGATGTTCAACCTGTGCCACTTTCTCATCAATGAAAATGAGAAAGATTTGGAACGCATCCTGGAAAGGGCATCCCCACGCCTGTTTTCAGTCAGCACGAACGGCGCAGACATTGATGGCAAAGATTGGACAACATTAATCCAGCCACTGGACGAAGGAACATTTCCCCAGAAAAGACTTTTGGATGCCCTTCGAAAGATTGGATACAGCGGCCCTGTCACCCTACAGTGCTTTAATATCAAAGGTGACAAGCGCGCCAAACTGAAGCGATCCATCTCAGCTTGGAAAGTATTACTTGAAGATGACTAATCACCTGAAAGTGAGATCCGAAAACAGGGGGCCAAACAAGGACATACATAATCTTAAAAAGGTCTGATCCTTTATTTATAATGCCAAGTGAATGATCCAGTTAGTTAGAGCTTCCTGCCTTTATCATCTCCCCGACTTGTCTCAGGGTCTTCACATCAATCTCCCGCAGGCGGCCGTCATAGCCGGGGCCGATATTGAGCGAAAAAATATTCCCGTGCTCCAGCGCCCCCAGGTAATCGGCGTAGATTTTTTCAGCGCTGTGCGCCAGGTGGTCGTGCTTGGGCAGAGAGTAGAACCAGTCCGCCCCCCCCTTGGCCGAGTTCGGTAGCATCGGATAAGTGAACTCCGCCACCAGGTAGCCTTTGTAATTGGCCTCGGCATCCTTGTTGTAGCGAGTGGCCGAAACGTCGCCAATCGGCCCCGGACGTCCCTTCTCACGCAGACTGAGCCGACCGCCCGGCTCGCCGTGATTGAAGCCGACGAAGGAGTTCGGCTGAAATTGATGCACCCACTCGACGGTCTCGGCATGGGAGAGTCCTCCCGTGCCTGCCGCATGATCCATCCACCAGAATTCAATGGGGCCGTATTGGGTCAACAGCTCTTTCAACTGTGCTTTCTTCATCTCGGGATTGATGCCCACGCCCATTTTATGATGCAGCCCTTTGCCATCGGCGGCACCGGGCCAGTTCCAATCCCCCTCCGAAAAGTAGAGCGCCAGCTTCAAGTCATACTTCTCGCAGGACTCGCGCAGCTTGGCCAGCACGTCTACGCCCAGCGGGCTGTTGGTGACCTTCTTCTCGGTGGTCGCCGTATCCCAGAGGCAGAAGCCGTCGTGGTGCTTGGCCAGGAAGAGAATGTATTGCATCCCCGCCTCTTTGGCCACCCGGCACCACTGGTCGGTGTCGACTCCCGTCACATTAAAATAGCTGGCGTCCTTATCGAGCGTGGGCGTCCACTCCATTCCGGAGAAAGAGCTGAAGGACCAGCAAATGAACATCCCGAACTGCAGATCCTTGATCTGCTGCGCCCGAACCTCGTCAGCGATCTTTTCCTGCGAGATAGCCGGAGCTGTGTTGGTCTGGCAGCCCGCGAGGAACAGAAGTGAGGTAAGCACGAGGAATGAGCGTGTCATGATGTTGATCTTTTTTTGTTTTTTAGTTTAGGGGGCTTCTGAAAACCTACCCCTGAGCAGCTATCGCTGACTTAGGCGCAGGCTTTCAGTTATTGTCTAATTTTCTTAAAATATCCATCAATTAAGACAAAAGCAGGGGTCACTTTCAGGCGTACAACCAAAAGTTTCTGCGGTCTTTTCACGCAAAGAGGAAAATTTCAAGGTCGTGGAAACGAACGGTAGTTACATCCTCAAGCCCTCACCTCAGGCCTTTCCCGGTGCGGCAGCAAGCTCGGTGTCGAGGACTCCATTCGCTACCAGCAGGTCGTGCATCATCGAATGGAAAAGCTAAATATGATGTGACGGCTAAAACGGGGTGCCGTTTTTTCTGTGGAGTAACCAGGACTTACCCCGCACTTTTAATGACACCACATCCGTCAGTGTGGCGCGAATCGTGATTGCCATTCCAGGTGTTGCGGTGGGGAATAGGAATCATGATACGAGTCATAGTTTTGAGTCTGGTCTTGCTGCAGGGCCTTGGAGTTGCGGCGGAGATCCCGAACGAGATTGAGGATGCGTGGGTCACGCAGGTCAACAAGCTGCCCCCACGGGGCAACCACTGGGGGCATCCGGATGCCGGGAGCGCGAAGGCGTCGTCCTATGGCGAAGGGCCGTGGGTGCGTTCCCTGAACGGGGCGTGGAAATTCCATTGGTGCGCGGAGCCGAAAGAACGGCCGGCGGACTTCCATGCTGCGAATTTCGATGTCTCGGACTGGGGAACAATCCCGGTTCCATCCACCTGGGAGCGCGAAGGGCACGGGACGCCGCTGTATGTGAACATCAAGTATCCCTTCAAGGTGGACCCCCCGCGCGTGATGGGGGCACCGGATAAGCGCTTCACCTCGTTCAAGGAGCGAAATCCGGTGGGCTCCTACGTTCGGGAATTCGAGGTGCCGGCAACATGGGAGGGCATGCGGACGATTCTGCACTTCGGCGGGGTGCGCTCCGCGATGTTCGTGTGGGTGAACGGCAAAAAGGTCGGATATTCGCAGGGCTCACGCCTGCCGGCCGAGTTCGACATTACGGAGGCGCTGCAGCCGGGGATGAACCGCTTGGCGGTGGAGGTCTACAAGTTCAGCGATGGATCCTACCTGGAGGACCAGGACTTCTGGCGGCTGAGTGGGATCTACCGCGATGTCTTTCTCAGCGCCGTGCCAGCGGACGGTCTCTGGGATGTGTATGCGCAGCCAGAAGTCGACCTTGCGAGCGGGACAGGCCGCCTGCGGGTGCATGCCAGCCCGATGCCGGGTGCCGCACCGGTGGTCGAGACCAGGGTTTTCGGCCCAACGGGCCAGTTGGTGGCCAACGGAGGCAGCGAGGCGATCGAACTGCAGGATGTGCAGTATTGGTCGCCGGAGAACCCGCTGCGCTACACGGCGGAAGTGACGGTGAAGTCGGGAGGTAAGGCCCTGCAGGTGTTTCGCTTGCCGGTGGGCTTTCGGAAGCTGGAGATTGTGGGCGAGGCGCTGCATTTCAATGGCAGGCCGCTCAAGATCCGGGGCGTGAACCGGCATGAGTTTTTCCCGCAAACCGGCTATGTGCTGGACGAAAAGCTGATGCGCCGCGACCTCGACTTGATGAAGCAGGCGAACGTGAACTTCGTGCGCAACTCCCATTACCCCTGCGATCCGCGCTGGTATGATCTCTGTGATGAAATCGGCATCCTGGTCATGGACGAGGCGAACGTCGAGTCACACGGCTTGAGCTACCACAAGCGTGTCCTGCCGGGAGATCTGCCGGACTGGTCGGCGGCGGTGGTCGAGCGGATGGAGCGGATGGTGATCCGCAACCGCCAGCATCCCAGTATCGTGATGTGGTCGCTGGGCAACGAGGCAGGTTTCGGAACCTCCTTCCTCGCGATGCGCGAGGCCGGGCGGCAGGCGGACCCGGAGAAGCGCCTCATCCAGTATGCCGACATGAACAGCGCGGCGGACGTGGACAGCCAGACCTACCCGACGATTTCGTGGCTCAAACAGCACGTGGCGGGCAAGGCGCAACGCAAGGGCGAGCGCGGCGAGAAAACCCACGAGTTCCAGCATGGAACGTATCCGTCGGGGCGTCCGTTCCTGATGAACGAATACGCCCACGCGATGGGCAACAGCATCGGCAATTTACAGGACTATTGGGACCTGATCCATGCGGAGCCGATCCTGGCCGGCGGGTTCATCTGGGACTGGGTCGACCAGGCGCTCTACCGCGACCGGAACGATCCGGCGCAGGGCTTCGTCTATGGGGGCGACTTCGGGGATCAGCCGAATGATGACAACTTCTGCGTGAACGGCGTGATCGCTGCGGATCGCGAAGTCCACCCGCATTACTGGGAGGTGAAAAAAGTCTACCAGCCGGTGGCATTTGACGGGGCCCAATTGAACCAGGGCAGGCTCGTGCTGAAGAATCGTGCACTGCCGGACGGCTTGGAGCATTTGAACCTGATGTATGAAGTGCGCGCAGACGGGAAGCTCGTCGCAAGCGGACGGCTGGCTTGCCCTGACGTGCCATTCGGCCAGACCGCATCGGTGGATGTGAGCGGCCTGCCGACTAAGCAGGATGATTCCGCAGCGGAAGTGATGGTGAATTTTCAGCTGGTGCTGCGCGCAGCCACGCCATGGGCACCGAAAGGGCACGTGGTGGCCTGGGAACAGTTTCCGCTCACAGAATGGACGCAAGCGCCGGCAAACCTCCCCGAGGGCGGCGTGGAGGCGCGTAATACGGATGCGGGTGTGGTGGTGAATGGCGAAGGCGTGACGCTCCGCATCTCGAACCAGACCGGCCTAATCGACTCTTACGTGATCAATGGTCGCGAGCTGATGGTGCAACCGATGCGTTGGAATTTCTGGCGGGCCCTCACCGACAACGACGAGGGATGGAAGGTCGGGAAAAAGTTGGGGGCGTGGAAAACGGCCGGAGAGCAGGTGGTGGTGACCGATCTTACCATCGGCAAGGATCCGGCGGGCCGGGTCGTGGTCGATTGCAGGGCGACGATCCCCGAGCGCAACGCAGTCATTACGCTGAAGCACACGGCGGGGGCTGGCGGCATCGTGCGGACCGACTGCGAGTTCCGGATCAAGGGGAACAAGAAATCGCGCGGCCCGGATCTACCGCGACTGGGCATGCAGTTCGCGATGCCGAAGGAGTTTGCACAAGTGAACTGGTATGGCCGCGGGCCGCACGAGAACTATTGGGACCGCAAGACGTCCGCGCCGGTCGGCCTCTATGCATCGACCGTGGCGGACTGGGTGACTCCCTATGTGCGCCCCCAGGAGAATGGTAACCGCTGCGACGTCCGTTGGTTCACCCTGACGGATACTGCCGGCGCCGGACTGCGCATCGACGGAATACCGGGCGCACCGCTGTCGGTCAGCGCCTGGCCGTATTCCATGCAGGATCTCGCCCAGGCGACCCACGACAACCAGCTGCCGGAGCGCGACTTCATCACGATCAACCTGGATCACCTCCAAATGGGCGTGGGCGGCGATAACTCGTGGGGGCTGCCGGTGAACGCCCCCTACCGGATCAAGCCGGACCAGGTCTACAAGTGGAGCTTCACGGTCTCGCCGGTGCAGCGGTGAACCGAAGCAACATCTCTCCCGTTGCTTAGAAGTCCTCCTAAAATTGTTCCAGTCTCCAGGGATAGTCATAGAGCTTGAGTTGCTCTTGCTTCCAGTTGGCGCCCTCCAAGAAGAGGGGGTGTGGCAAGCCAACGGACCAGTCTCCCAGTTCTTTAAGCATAGTTGCGACCTTGTCCCCATGCAGGTGAGCGAGGTTATTCTGTTCAGAAATGTCAGCCTTGATATTATAGAGCATCGGCAGTCTATCCGGTATTTGAACCAGTTTCCAGTCTCCTTGGCGTATCGATTTGCTGATCGTAAATTGCCACTTCATCTCGGGGTGCGGTCGCCCTTTATTCTCCCCAAGAATATAAGGCATCAGGTTTACACCGTCCAATTTGTCTGCTGTGGTGATCTTGCCGCCTGCCAGTTCGACAAAGGTGGCAGTCAGATCCAGCGAGGAGACCGGATGATGATAGACTTGCCCGGCATCGATTGCCTGTGGCCAGGAAATGGCGAATGGCACCCTGATACCACCTTCTAGTAAGATCCCCTTACTGCCGTTCAGAGGTGCATTTAAGGAGCCGTTGCTCTTGGGGCCTCCATTGTCACTTAAGAATGCGATCAGGGTGTTTTCATATAAATCGTGCTTCTTCAGTTCGTTGATGATTCTGCCCACATTGACGTCCAATCGATGCGTCATGGCACAGTAGGCCCGGCGCTTCTTATCCTTAATATGCTTAAACAGTTTCAGATCCTCCTTGGTCGCATGCATGGGGGCGTGAGGAGCATTGAAGGAGGCGAAAAGGAAGAATGGCTGCTCTTTGTGCCGCCGAATAAAGTCGACACATTCATCGCCCTTATCGTCCGTAAGGTAAGTTATGGCTTGGGCCTCTTTATAGGTGCATACAATGGGGCAGAGGTAGCCTTCTCCGTTGGGCTCTGATTTGAAATAATGATGCCCACCACCCAGATATCCCCAAAACTCGTGAAACCCACGCTGAAGTGGCTGGAATTTTTCGTCTTCCCCCAAGTGCCATTTTCCAATGATGGAGTTGCGGTAACCCAAGGCAGCCAGACGATCCGCGATCGTTTTTTCCGTAACGGGCAAGCCATGATAATCGTCATTAAACTGCGGTAGTCGTTGGGTGAGATTATTGTCCACTCCAAATTCGACCTGATTTCTTCCAGTGATCAAACCAGCGCGAGAGGGCCCACAGACTGGCGCTGAAACGTAGCCTTGCGTGAAAATTACCCCATCCCCGGCAAGACGATCAATATGGGGTGTTTGTATCTGGCTACTTCCTGTGAAGCCTACATCACCATAGCCTAAATCATCGGCAAGGATGATGATGAAATTTGGTTTCTGAGCATGGACTGTTGCACCTGCTAGAATACCTGTTAAAAAAAGAAGGAGTGTGCGGAATGGATTTTTCATAAGGGGAGTTCAGAAAAACCATTTTTGAGTGCCCGAGGCGACTCAAAAACGGGTTTTCTGATCTGAATGGGGCTAACCTAGATTCGTGAGTCAAAAAGAAGGAACTTTTTTAAACCGTTAATTAACGGTTCAACTCTTTTTTTTACCGAAGAAATGGATGGGGGTAACCATGGTCGCATCACAACGTAGCGTGCAGCTTCAGCAAACGTTCCTTTTCGTAACGATTCGGTATTAGGCGTGACAATGTGGCGTCTCCGCTCGCGGATGGCACGATCGCCGTTCAGGCGAGCGCCCCGATTCTGGCGAGGTGTCCGGCTCATGCTGCACGGCTCGTGAGGACACTCGCCCTCTCCGGTTTCGTGGGCGACTCTCCGATTATCTTGCTCCGCAAGTCTGGTTAAGCGTCCTTTTAGCGTTTTTCTTGTCACGTAGCAATGAATGGGAATAGAAGCGCTCTGCCCTGCAAGAATACATCCCAGAATAACCCACAGAATAATAGCCATACTGCCATTTTTTTTAACCGCTTACCCACGCTTAAGAAGATCCGCCAACGGGGCAGATCAATGCAA
>Ga0307933_1002731_pt1 | contig 11802 bp, 10 predicted proteins | sample OrgLakmetageno88_FD_201811 | JGI IMG/M metagenome (GOLD analysis project Ga0307933, IMG submission 201811) | Saline water microbial communities from Organic Lake, Antarctica - #88 | ecosystem: Environmental > Aquatic > Non-marine Saline and Alkaline > Saline | place: Antarctica: Organic Lake...
TCATACTCATCGGGGATGAAAAGCGTGATGATGCGGTTATCGGCGGGGCGGTCTTTCTTGAACTTCTTGCGGATATGCTCGCGGTGATGGTTTTCCATCGTCACGATCAACTCTGCCCATGCGACAAGATCGGCGGTCAAAGGATTGGGGCAATCAGGGTCCGTGCCCGCAGAACGCGCCTCGATCCCGTCCATCGCTCTGAACAGGTCTTCGGCGGTCGGGCTTCGCAGCTTGTTGGCAGTGCAGACAAACAGGACTTTCATGATGGGCATGTTAGCCTGATCCGCGCGGCTTGTGAATCTATCATGGATCAGGCTGACACTGACATGAAAGCGCGCGATCAGGCACAGATTGTGCCCGTGCTGCGGCTCTCTCTTTTTGCTCTGGCGGCGGTCGATGCGGTATAATGAAAGAATGGACACGCCTTCAAAATCGCCGCCTTCAAAGCAGTCCGTGCCGTCACCGGCACGGACTGCACCAAGCGGCAAGAGCCGGGGCAAAGATGGCACGAATGCACCAAGCAAAAGCCTCAAGGTGAAGCTGCGCGGTCGGGACGGCGCGCCTTTACGGGCAAGCGAGCTGCAACAGGGATTTTACGAACTTGGGCGCATGCTGGCCGATTACGGCGATGTGCGGTTCAAGTGGGCGACAATCTACCTGGCCGCGATTGATGAGAACGGGCAGGAAATACGCCTCGACAAATCCGGCGAATGGACGCTGCACCCCTATGTGTCGGCGGCGGATGAAGGCGGGCTATAGCCACAATCCAGTCCGGTCTTTGTGGTAAAATTTCAAAACTTGGTTATTTATTTGGGATGAGCAAAGCCCCATCCCAAAACGGCAACCCAGCCGATCTGTTTTTCAAACTCTCTCGCGGTGTGCCGGGACGCGCGCCGCGTGATATGTCTCCGCCTGAAATGTCCTTCGCTGATCCGGCGGCTGTCATGGCCTCGCCTGATCTGGCCTATGGGGCGGGCAAGATATTCCTCGGCGTTGTCGGCGGTGACGTTCACAGCGGCACGGCACGATGGGGCGGGACGGAACGCTATATCACTGGCGGCGCGGCCATTGGGGTCTTGGATGATCGCCACATGCTCACGGTCGCCGGAACGCGGGCGGGCAAAGGCCGCTCGGCCATTGTCCCGAACATGCTGCGCTATCCCGGCTCTGTGCTGGCGATTGACCCTAAAGGCGAACTCGCCACCGTCACGGCGCAAGCCCGTGCCAAAATGGACGGGCACAAGGTCTATGTCCTCGATCCTTTCGGGGAAACCATGCCGCCGGATGGGCAAGCGGACGCGCTCGCGCCTTATCGCTGCGGCTTCAACCCGATGGAGGCGGTGCGCGCCACAAACCTTGTTGAAGATGCTTCCCTGATCGCCGATGCGCTTGTCGTCTCGGATCGCTCGAACGATCCGCACTGGACGGAAAGCGCGCGCACCCTGATCGAAGGGGTGATCATGCTGGTGGCCACGCACCCTGTGTTCAAGGGCAAGCGTGATCTGACCACGGTTTACCGCCTGATCGGCAAGGGGCTGGATGTGCCCGCGCCGGAGGGTGAGAAAAAGCGCGATGGCATGGAGCTGCTCAAGCAGGCCATGCTGACCGCGCCGCAAGAGGCAATCCAGCTTGCTGGTGCCGATTTCTTCGACCGGCCTGACCGTGAACGCGGCTCTGTGCTTTCGACCGCGCGGCGGCAACTGCGCCCGATGGCCTTTGATGAAATTGCCGCAAGCCTGTCGGCGGGTGGTCTTGATTTGGCTGATCTCAAGCGCGAATCCGTGACAATCTATCTGTGCATTCCTGCCCGCCACCTTGGCACATGCGGGCGGTGGCTGCGCCTGTTCGTCAATATCGCCTTGCAGGCGATGGAGCGCGTCAAAGCCGCGCCAAAAGTCCCTGTCCTGTTCCTGCTTGATGAATTTGCCGCGCTCGGCCCGATGCGCCAGATTGAGGACGCGGCGGGGCAGATCGCGGGGTATGGGGTGAAGCTGTGGCCGATTTTGCAGGATCTGGGGCAGCTCAAAGCCCTCTACAAAGACCGCTGGGAAACCTTCATGGGCAACGCAGGCGTGCTGCAATTCTTCGGCAATTCTGACCTGACCACGCTTGAGTGGATCAGCAAGCGGCTCGGCAAGACCGCTGTGGAGGTGCGCGGGCAAAGCACAGTCGCGCCCGGAAGCCGCAACAGCGGGGCAACGGGCGAAAGTTTTTCAACGCAGCTATTCAGCCTGCTTGAGCCGGAAGCGGTCGCCCTGATCTTTGGGCGCGCTGATCCGGCTTTGCGGCAACTGATCATCCGCCCCGGCCTGCAACCGATGATCTTGCAGCGCGCCTATTACGACAAGCACGAGGCGTTCGCGGGGCTGGTATCATGAGCAAAAAGCCCAAAGCAAAGCGCGTTGAAGGCTTCCAATATCCTTACGTGCGCGTGCAGGATTATGACGGGATGCCAGTTTATATCGTGCCAAGCCCGCACCCGGATGGTCGTTTTTCCATCAAGCTGTTCTTGATCGGATGCGGGATCATCGCGGCAGCGGTCGCTGTGATGTTTATGCTCTCAGGAATAATCAGTGATGGCTGGTTGATGGGCACGCTGCTGCTGGGATTAACCGCTGGGGGATCAATCCTTTTTGTCGCGTTCGATCCGGGACATGTTTACCTGCGCTTTGATAGCCGTGATCTGTCGCTGTGGGTCGATAATGTGCGCTATGACTTAAGGGATATTGAGGCGTTCACAGTCGAGCCACACCCGCGCGCTAACAGCCCCAAAACCCAAAAGTTCAGGCATCGCGTGTGCGTGTTTGCCCATAGCGGCCCGATGGCGGTGAACAAGATCATGCTGGCCGAAGTAAAAAACAACGATGAGAAGGGACAAGCCCCCGCCGTCCGTGCGGCGGTGGATTGGTGCAGCCACCAGATTTGGGATGCATACCGGCAGGCGGATCATGCGCCCGTGCAAGATGCGTCACAAGAAAAACCCAAAGACGAAGGGGACTGGCCGCTTTCGGGCTAGGACATAATCATGGACACAGACCGCTATACCTTTGTTGTTGAGCTATCCCCGGAATGGGGCAAGCGGCTCGAAGCCCTTGCAGCACGGGTAGGCGGTGAGGACGATATCGAAGGTTTTACCGCGCTGCTGCTAACGCGCGCGGTTGCGGTCATGGAAAACCACGAAGCCGCAGAACTGGAGAAGCTGGAACAGGACTATGCCGAAGACCCTGAGTCATTTGGGAGAGGCATAAGCATCGGCGAAAGCGTTACTGGAAAAGACTTGGGTGATGATATCCCGGTTTAGAATACCGGGATGAACAGCGCGACCGTCACGGTCGGAACCGTCAGTGACCAGTGGGACGTAACCACGGGCGCGGGTGGGGCCAGATATTCAGCGATGGCACCCAGACCAACGACGCTAAGATGTCTGGCCATCCCGTCCGCTGTGTCCGGAGATAGGCAAAAAGGAAGGCTTTGCCGCGCTCCTGCTAACGCGCGCAGTTGCGGTCATGGAAAACCACGAAGCCGCAGAACTGGAAAGGCTGGAACGAGACTATGCCGAAGACCCTGAGTCATTCGGGAGAGGCACCGGCATCGGCGAAAGCGTTACTGGAAAAGACTTGGGTGATGATATCCCGATTTAGAATAACGGGATGAAATATAATTCATTTATTTTTAGTATATTTGGTAATATACTGATTAGATGAGATTTTTTATTGTATTTGCATTTTTGCTTTTAGCCTTGCCACCTAACGCTCACGCGCAGTCATCACTTGATCTGCGCGGCAATGTCGGCGGTAGCGGTATTCCCGGCGGCTCAATCATTCCCGGCTTTGACACTTCGGCTTGTAGCGGAACGAACGAAGGCGCAATCCGCTACAACAGCGCAACAAGCTGCGCTGAATTTTGCAATGGAACCGACTGGCTTTGCCCAACGACAACCGTCTTAGAAATTTCGACCCCTCCAACCAATTGCCCAAACATCGGCGACACCTGCGATGACGGCTCCATTTACGCAGGACTTACACCGGATGGTGACGTCATGATGTACACAACGCCTGCGGATGCGGGTCAGTTTAGCTGGAATGACGGCACATCGACACCTTGGGTTGATACTGCAATGGTGAATTGCACCACGGGCGCACAAGCCTCCTGCTACACGGGCGAAGCGAACACGGCTTTGCTTGCTGCTCTTGGCACAACGCCGTCCCCTGCGCCTTATGTGGCGGCACGGCACTGTGACGGCCTCACGGCCCATGGTCATAGCGACTGGTATCTGCCTGCAAGGGACGAACTGAACATTCTCTACACCAACCACGTGGCGATAGGCGCATTTAACATAAGCGGGTCTTTTCGCGCCGGGTTGTACTGGGCTTCCTCGGAGAGAAATAAAAACGCTTCGTGGCCCCAGAGATTCAGCGATGGCAGCCAGAGCATCTTCTTCAATAAGAACGAAGGCGTGTCCGTCCGCTGTGTCCGGAGATGAATCCTTTAGTGATTTAATCATTTAACTGTTCCCGCGTAGCGGGGCGAATTTTTTAGGGGGCTATGTTTTGGCAAAATATGAGCATTTGCCGCCAAGGGACGCGGCAAAAAGGAACCCTTTTGCGCGGCTTTTCCACAGCTCTCTAAGCCCCTGAAATCATTAAAGCTAGAACCGCGCGAAAAGGTGCGGCATAATATTCAGCATGAAGATCGGCTATGCTCGTGTTTCCACGGATGAACAGAACCTAGACCTGCAACGCAACGCGCTCGAAGGCGCGGGCTGCGCGCGTATTTTCGAGGATCATGGGATTTCCGGCGGCGCTACGCACCGCCCTGGGCTTTCAGAAGCCCTCTCGGCCATGTCTGACGGGGATGTGCTGGTCGTCTGGAAACTTGACCGCTTGGGGCGCTCTTTAAGCCATCTGGTCAGCCTGCTCGATGATCTCGGCAAGCGCGGGGTCGGCTTTGCCTCGATCACCGAAAGCATAGACACGACAACGGCGGGCGGGCGGCTTGTGTTTCACATGATGGCTGCGCTGTCGGAATTTGAACGCTCCATCATCGTTGAACGCACCAAGGCGGGCATGTCAGCGGCGAAACGGCGCGGAAAACGCCTTGGGCGGCCTGCCAAGTTGACGCCGGAACACCTCGACCACGCGCGCGCGCTACTGGTTTCCGGCGAACACACACGGCGCTCGGTCGCCAAGCTGCTTGGCGTCAACGAGTCCACGCTGCGGCGAGCGCTGAAAGCCTAGGGTCAATCATTTGATTGTCGCTCAAGATTTCGTTGCCCATATGCTACGCATGGGCAACTGGCGGCTGGCCCAAAGGCCAGCCGCGAAATTTTCCACCCTTAAAACAACGAAAGCTGCGCCCCTTTCCAGTCGATGCGTGCGGCTTCAAAGTCGAGCCAAGCTGTCGCAAATGCAACAGCGCCGCCATGCGCCGCGACATGACCGATTTGCAGGAAGTTTGAGCGATAGCCTGTTTCCGTGACGGGCAGCGGCGTCCTGTCCGCTGCTCGCAACTCGATATGATCGGTCATGCCGAATTTTTCGGGGGTGTATGTGATTTCAACGGTTATGCCGCGCCATACGATTGTATGTTTTTCCATGGATCAGCCCTCCTTTTGGGCAGAGCCGCCGCTTACGCGGCGACTCCTTCCATCTGTTCGGGTTTCTTGTGCATGCCGTGCAAATAATCCGCTGCGCGCTGCGCGTGGGCTGCGGCGCTAAAGATCGCGCGCTTGTCCTCCTTCAAGACTTTGAGCCAGCTCTGAATATAGGCGGCATGTTCTTCGCGGGGCTGCGGTGTGAGTTCAAGATCGGCACAAAGAAACGCTGCGCCAAGTTCGGCGACCAGCTCTTCGCGGGCGTAGCCTTCATCGCCCCATTTCTTGCGTCCGAATTCACGGTCGAGGCGCTTCTCGTGCTTCGTCCAGTGCGTCATTTCGTGGGCAAGCGTGCCGTAGTAAGCCTCGGGGCTGCAAAACGTCTCGAAATAGGGCATCTGCACATGATCGGAACCGCCGCTATAGTAGGCTCTGCTCCCGCCATGCCTGATTTCTGCGCCTGCTTCCGCAAAAAAGGCTTCCGCATGTTCGATGCGCTGTTCTGGCGTGATGATCGCGGGTGGTTTTTCGTAGTAATGCTCGGGCAAGCCTTCGATCTGCTCCACGTTGAAAACGGTATAGCCTTTCATGAACGGGATTTGCCGCTCTTCCTCCTGTCCGTTTTGGCCTTCCTCGGTCTTGGTGAAGGTGTTGGCATAAACGACCAGATTGCCGCGCTCGCCTTTGCGCACGTTCGCGCCAAAGGTCTTGGCCTGTTTGAAGGTCATCCAGTAGGGCGAACAATAGCCGCCCTCCATCGCCGCGCCCCAAAGCATCAAAATGTTGATTCCGCTGTAGGTTTCGCCGTTATGGCGCAAGGGTTTGGTGATCCGTCCTTCAAGGTTTCCGCTGCTCCAAGGCTTAAGCCAAGTCAGTTCGCCTTTTTCAAGATCGGCAACGATCTTGTCCGTAACTCTCTGGTAAATGTCCTGTTTCATTGTCTTTTTCCTTCCTAGATTTACTGGTTGCGCATGTAACCAGGACTAGGCCCGCGCCGATGAGCAGGGGGATGCAGTCAAGACCCGCGCGGCGGGAGGGGGATCACCCGCCCTGCACAAGCCGAAGGCGCGGAAGGACGGGGATACGCGCCGCGCGCGCCCGAAAGGGCGTTCAGGTCTTGATGGCTGGGGGCTGCAAGCCCCTATCTTTTCAGAAAAAAGGTGTCAGTCCCTCAGGGCTGGCAATGTATGTATGCGCAAGGGATGGAAGCCGCAGGGCAGAGACAGCCGCAGGCAGGCTCTGTTCACGACAGCCCGCCCCGAAGGGGTGCGCCTAACACCTCATGCTCTATCTTTCTGGGTGTTTTGTTGGGTATTTTCAGGCGATTGCAGTTTGAACTGCTATGAACGCAGGCGACGTAGCGCGGGTCTAAAGAACGCGATTTATGCACGCTCTAAACGGTTGATTTCATTTGTTCGATCAGGACGTTCACATATCTTGATTTATGCACGGTATTTTTGGTAATCGCATCAAAAACTAAGGGGATGTAGGCGTTTATGTGCCTAATGTTGGGGATCATTAAAGCCACGGATAAAATCAACCGAGCGACAATAAAACATACGGCGTTTACGCTAAACAAATTTTGATCAAAGCAATTCTTCGAATGCCACCTTAAAATCCGCGTTGCTCTGCCCTTGCTCGTTGAAGAAAGGCAAACCGTACACGGAGTAGTCGCGGCCCTGAAAGACGGTTTCGATTCGGTGTTGCTTTGCGATGTCCTTCAGGAACGCTTCCTTCCAGCTATCGGCTTGCTTCAGATGTTCGCCCTTTGGTTCCACAAATAGCTGCAAGATGCTAGCGGTGTCCTCGCCCTTTCTGCGCAGGAACAGAACAAAGTCAGGCTCGAATGCCTGCCCGTCCGCGAAGGCGAACAGCTTCACCGCCTTCTCATTCCGTAACAAGTGGAAGTCGTCATATTGGTTCCGCAGCCGGTCAGCCTGATCGTTCAGGTACTTGATAAAGTGCTTTTCCTGATCGGTGCCGTAGCTGTCGTCATAGGCGTGCCAATCCTTCGCGGTCAGGTCGATCTGATCCAGTCCGGGCACATTGCTTTCACCCTTGACCCAACTCAGGCCCGTTTCGCCTTCGATCCGCAGTTTCAGCATTTTGTCGGTGAAGCGGTCGCTAATCAGGGAGGGCTTGAAGTCTTTGGTGCCGACAAACTCCACACTTTCGCGCTTCACACCATTTTCGATCTGGTGAAGGACATACTGCGCGATGTCGAGTTTCTGCCGTGTAGTGAGGGCATCCAAGTCATCGGGCAGGCCACGCACGGTGACTGTCACCCCGCCCAGATAGGTGGCCGATGTTAGAAACTGCCCTGCACTGGCAAGCTGCGGAAAATAGGTCTTTAGATTTGCGAAGTGGAAAAAGTCGTTGGCGTCCATCGCAAAGCCCAGAATGGCCCTCTCGAAGTCTGCCAACTTGAAGTCACGCGCCACGGGTTCCTTGCCCGAGGTCGCTTGTGCAGCATTGGTTCCGAATGCGCTGCTTTCCGTCACGCGCCCTGTCATCAGGGACGGATAGGCGAAGCTGCACGGCACACTGTAGGCGTCTAGCCCTGCCACGCCTTCGCGCGGGTTCCTGATCCGTTCATTCGCCCACACATGTCCTGATATATAGAGGAACGATTGCTTGAAGCTGTCTTTCAGCCGCAGTCGCACCGTGCGGGCGGTGTCGTCCAGCATTCCGGTTTCGCGCAGCGCGTTGCGAATATCCTGAATGTATTTTGGGTTGTGGGAACAGTGGTAGTGCAGTTCCTCCAAGATGCGCAGCGGGTGTTCAACTGCGCTGTCGTACTTGCGCTTTTCAGGCGTGGCATCAGGCTGATCCGGAGCTATGAACGGAAAGTACCGCGCCCCGCGCCCTATCAACTGCGCCTCGGCCATGGTGGTCTTGCCCACCTTGTTATCCTTGCCGTCCCGCGTATCGTACAGGCGCACGATGTCGAACAGGTTCAGTACGTCCCAGCCTTCGTTCAGCTTATCGACGGCAAAAATCACCCGTATTTCGTTCGCGCGGTCTTCCAGCGCGTTCAGCTCTATCTGTCTCTTTTCCAAATCCTTGGGGTTGTTGACGTTTACCACCTTGTCGGGGCTGAAATCGCCCTGCAACTCGCGGGCAAAGTCATCTACCGCCATGTCGCGTTCGTCCATGATGAAGGCGAATGCCCGTGTCAGCGTGTCATCCCCGCTTGATGCCGCGCGCAGTGCGGTCAGCCGGTCGCCGGTCAGGCTCGCCACCATGGCCGCGAAATCTGCTTCGTTGTCGCCAGATGCCGCGATGGTCTTGGACTTCATCAGGATCACGGGCTTGCAGTGCAGCCCATGCGCCTCGGCCACCTTGCGGCGGTACTGGCTCAGGACCATGGCCTGCATCATCCGGTCCACCGGGGGCAGATCGGCCTGCCGCAACTCAATGTCCTTGGAATAGCCGTCCTCGCGAAACTGGCGCAGGGTGTAGTCGTTCAGGATTTTGTCGCGGTACTTCGCCCGGATCGCGTCATTCCCAAGGTCCACCGTGGCGGTAAACTCCAAGAGCATGTTGTCCTTGTGCTGGCCAAAGATGCCGTTGACCGTGCTTTCCCAGCTTTTCTTGTCGTCCGCTTCGGCCTTGGTCAGCGTCTTCTTCGTCTCGGCGTTCTGGTGGTGCGCCTCGTCGGAAATCATCACTGCCTTGAAGTCGCGGAAATCCTCTATCGTCACCGCGTTCTCGCGCGGTTCGTTCATGCGGGTGTGCAGGCCCTGAATGGTGGTAAAGTGGATGTTGATCGCATCCCCGCTTGCGGCCTCAAAGTTCGCAACGCTACGTATCTCGATGGGCTTATCGTCAATGCGCAACTGCGGGGCGAACAGGTACTTGGAAGACGCGGGGTTGAGGAAGTTTTCCTTGGTCTTCTCGATGATCTGGGTCGAGTTCACGAAGAACAGGAAGTTGCGATAGCCGCGCGCATACAGGTCGAGCATCAGCGCCGCCATCAGCACTGTCTTGCCGCTGCCCGTTGCCATGTGGAACAGCAGGTGCGGGTTCGATGGTCGGGCCTGATATTTGTCGATGTAGAACAGCCAGCGTTGCAGCGCCGTTACCTGATATGGGCGCAGGGTGATCTGCGCCGCAAGGTTGCCGGTCATGTCATTGGGCAGGTCAAGGGCTAACTGCCCGTACTTGGCCAGCGCGTCAAACTCTTGGGCCAGTGTTTGGGTCATGGTTCGATCCCGTAGAAGGCACGGGTGGTGCGCATGTCTTCGTTGGATATGTCGAAATCCGCATCGCCCAGAGAGTTCAGGTTGACGTAGAGGTGGTTGGCATCAAGGCAGTCCATCAACAGCCGCTTGGCATCGCCCAACGGCAGGGCTGCTAAGGCATCGGGGTCAAAGCGGCCCGCGTCAACGTCAGGGCGCAGGTAGCCGGTGGCCTGTATGTCGGCCCAGACGGTTTGCAGCGTGGCTGTGTCGGTTGCGGCCTCGATCCGGGTAGCTAAGGTGGCGTTGGATTGTGCAAGTTCGGCATAGACGAAACGCACATCTAGCTTGTCCCGCTTTACGACCTCTATGATCCGTTGTTTTGTGCACGTTTCTACGTAGTCGAGTTGCTCAGTCATAATGAACGTGCGTTTTCCGTTATCTGACTTGTTTAACTCAAGTACCGCGTGGCCAGTAGTCCCACTCCCAGCGAAGAAATCGAGCACTTTGGCATTTTTCTTTTGCCCGACAACAGCACGAATACAGTCATGCACCGTCCATAGCGACTTAGGGAACGTAAAATCGCATCCGGGTACGATCTCACGGAGTAGCTGCGACCCGTAACCATTGGCGTCATATCGGCTGTCTTGCCAAACTGTCCGCATCATTCCGAAGTCTTTCCCAAGCTCAATCTCATAATGGCCCTTCCGCCATACGGCACGAAGAAGGCTCTTTACTTCATCGACCGACTGTCGAGCATATCGCCATTTGCGCTCTATACCCTTCGTGTCGATGGGGAAGACTTCAAACACACCATTTTCGTGTTCGACGGTCTGGTGAGGATGTTCACTGTCTGGAAGAACTTCACCGAAGCCGACTATCGCCCCGTCTTTCACCTTGACCGAGTAGAAGCAGTTTTTAGCGTCGGTTCTCTCACTTTCAGTTCCCCAGTTGCGGAGATTGGACCAATCGACTTCTTCGTCATCAATCACCCTTCCACCAATCGACTTCTTTGCTTTTGGGATAACAAAAAGTGCGTATTCGTTAATATACGAGAAGTTTGTGCCCTGCACTCCACGCGGATTATGCACTACTGAAATGCAATGTACTTCATGGTCAGGAAAGACCTCTTGAAGCATCACGCCAAGATAGAAAAACTCGTTCTCATCAATAGCAACAATCATTGATCCGTCGCGTGTGAGTAGCTGCTTCGCCACCTCAAGCCTATTTTTCATAAAAGTCAGCCACGAAGAATGATTAAACCTGTTGTTGTATAGAAAGGTATTTGAGTTTGACGGCGGATTGTATGGCGGGTCGATATAGATGCAGTCGATCTTGCCCGCGTAGCGCGCTTTCAATGAATGCAGCGCCAGCAGGTTGTTGCCTTTGATAAGCAGGTTGTCATCTGCGCCCACCTCGCCCACGGGCTTGGGCTTGCCCGCCGCAACCGCCTCGGCATCCCATCGTTCCCAGCCGGTCAGCGCCTTCGGCTCGAACAGGCGGGTGATGTCGTCCGGGGCCAGTGTGGTGTTCCAGAACACCTCTTGCCGTCCCTTGTCTTCTTTCGTCATGCCGCCTTCGAGCACGCAATCCTTGTAGGGCCACGCCAGCACCACGTCGCGCGACTGGCTCAGGTAATCGCGCCCATCCGTCAGCCCGATCCGGTTCTTGAAGGCCGTGTAGCTGTCCGGCAGGAACGCCTTGTTCGACACGAAGTCCTGAAACTTCACCTTGTCGAACACCAGCGCGCCCGCCACCTCGGTAAAGAAGTGCGACTTGATCGTGGGCGACTGCATCAGCAAGGCCAGAAGGCGCGGGTTTATGTTCAGCGCGGCCTCGATCACTGCGTTCTTTAGGATCGTTCCGTCCGAGATAAAGGCTTGGTCCGCCTGCAAAAGTTCCGTTAGCCGCAATTATTCATGAAGCCCCTGTTTTGGCGCGTGGGGCGATGTTTGAAGGCCCTTTGCTTTTGGATGCCCATAGGTGATCGGCGCCCGAATTGCGCATCGGGCGTTTTCAACGATCTGG
>Ga0307933_1002735_pt1 | contig 11779 bp, 11 predicted proteins | sample OrgLakmetageno88_FD_201811 | JGI IMG/M metagenome (GOLD analysis project Ga0307933, IMG submission 201811) | Saline water microbial communities from Organic Lake, Antarctica - #88 | ecosystem: Environmental > Aquatic > Non-marine Saline and Alkaline > Saline | place: Antarctica: Organic Lake...
TAGAAACAAAACAACTGAAAAGCCAATGCATGCGAAAAAAGTGTTGCATCATTCTTCCATTGATCAACACTAACGCTTGCATTGTTCATGGCGATGTATGCTTCCTAGAGCGAGACTCCTGTCCTTACGCAACTGTCGGGAAAAATGCCAGTCGACTCTTCTCCTGACATCAAGAGCTTCGATGTTCTTGTGCATCGTATCATTGCTGCGAGATTCGTCCCACCTAGATAGGTCGGCAAGATGAAATCGAACGACAATAACCCCCTGGTGGACGCCAAGTGCGCTTCGAAAGGGAGATAACCCTCCGTTGCAGCTGCCATCATGGTGTGGTGGATGCATTTGTGATCACAATTCACGGTCCACGGTCGCATTCCGCGGCTGCGTGCTGCATCCAATTGAAATCTGGGCTCGATATTTTGCAATAGAGCCAAGGTTAACAAATAATATTTCCTACCTCTCGTCAATTATGTTGACTGTACTACTCTAGCTAGTCTAGCTAGTCGACCAATTGGATGCTAGCAGCACGTCGTATCAGTTCTCCTTTTCGCGCACTGTAGCTTAAATCATACACAATCGCAGAACGTCCTGCGTGTGCCGTGGATGCATTGTGCTAGCAACTGCATCCGTTTTTGTCCCCCTTTTTGCAACAAACAACAGCCGAAAGAGTTGAAGCATCGACTAGACTTCTGGCATAACAATCGTATCATCCATATCGTATACATAGTAAGAATTACTCTTTATATATGGTGTAGAAACAAATTGCGTGCGCATTCGCAACCGTGGACTCGTCAGAGGGCCACCATGGTGTAGTATATAATAACGGTACGTAAAAGGGAAACAGGCACGCAAACAACAACGACCTTTGGCCTGAATTTCGTTGTTGTCGAACGCCGTGACAGTGAAACCATTCGTCCGTGGCTACCCACATGATAGTCTGTCTGTTACGGCCTGTGATGCTCTACAAGGCAGTGTCGACATCCGAAAAAGTAAAGCCTTGATCGATGCAGTAAGGTACTTGGCCTAAGTTGAGCGCATCTGGATGTAGAATGGCTCCGACAATACCACCCGCCAAGATACAGAGAGGTGCCTGGATACCAAAAGCAACAGCCATGGTTAGCGCAACCGAAAACACCATGGCGTCGGCAGCATCCGAAACAGCAGACTCCCAGAGAATCACACAGGCGGCTCCGACCAATCCAATCGCCGTGGCATTGACTCCCTTTAAAATGGCCTTGAAGGTCGCATTGTGTCGCATGCGAGCCCAGAACGGCACCATGGCGAAAATGAGAATCACACCGGGTGCAAAGAGACCGACGTAGGCCACCAGAGCACCACCGACGCCCTTGTAAACGGCGCCGAGATACGCGGAAAAGTTGAACAAGGGTCCCGGCATGGATTGTGCGAGTCCAAGCCCCTGTAAGAACTGATCCTTACTCATCCATGAGGGAACAACCTCGTCTTGTAGGAGCGGCAAAACTACCTTTAGAGTTGAATGGTGAAACGCTTTCAAAGTGAGACGACGAGCATGCGCTGCACGTACGGTAGAACAAATAAAACGTTTAGAATCTCGTGCACGCAACCGCAATACATACCTGTCCCCCACCAAAGATAATACTTCCGATCCGATACATGACCTCAAAGATCTCCAAGTAGTCGTTTTCGACTTCAACAACGTCCACGAGAACTATAACCAAGACGAGAACGCCCACCCAAACCAAAAATATGAGACCTCCCACCCAGAGAGGAATGCCAATACGCTTCATGGTCTCGTCGTCTTCGCGGTCCCAGCCTTTCGAAGGACTACCATAGCTGGCGAAGGGTGTTGCACGCTTGGAGTCAATCAGCGTAATGATACCACCAAGAGCAAGAGTACTGGGGAATACCCACTGACTCGAGGTCGGTTCAATGTCGGCGTCGTTGTTGATCAGAATGGCTACGAGGCATGAAAAGAGAGCCAAGCAGATTCCCAGACTGTCTAGTTTCATACCAAATGCGTAAAACGCTTTGAAGACCAAACCGATGGCAGCCGGAGGGAGACCAACCAAGTACCAAGGCGGGTTATTCGGGTCCACGTAGGCATCAATCAAGATTCCGCAAAGTGTCAAGATAATAAGACCAGGCAAATTCCACAAAAAGAAGGCCAAAAGTCCGCCAAGAGGACCGGCGCGACTTAGAGCCGTAGAAATGACCAGCTGCGTACTTGTGGGACCGGGAAGACCCTGTTACAAACGTATATAGAGGGATGGATGGATGGTGAGACGAAAAGATTCGTTGCACGAGAATGATGCTGAAAATTGAAGCGTTGAGAAATACGCACCTGTCCAATGGCAAAGAGCTCAGTAAACTGCTCTTCGTCCAACCAATCACGCTGTACGACCAGATGATCACGCAAGATGGCAACGTGCGCCTGAGGACCTCCGAAAGCGATCAAACCAAGAGGCCAAAATGTGGAAAATACTTCCCACATTCGGTCCTTCCAAGGCGCATCGGCGGCGACAGTCATGATTTTTTTCTTGCCAGCCTTCAAGTCTTCGTCGCTGGACTCTTCGCTTATATCCACTTCGGAAGCAATTGTTGTAGCTCCACCTTTCTCGGCAGCGTCTTCCGGCTCGGCAGTGGCATCGGCAGCTTCTTCCGTCCCGGTGACGGCAGTTTCAGTCGGTTGGAGAGCTTCCTCTTGCTTTTCTTCTTCGACAGTCATTCTAATCGTCGGTTACGTTTACGGGTGAGGGCTAGGTATGGTATTTGGGACTATCTAACGGGCAACGGCGACCACAGGAGTTTAAATCTTGCTTGGGGAGGAGACTGAGATGTGTGTGATGCAGATTGCAGAAGGACGCAAATGAAATTTCGGAACGAAATGAGTGCTGACGTCAGCAAAATGAATCTAATGAATCTTCAATGTTCACGGGATCAAATTTGCAATTTTATGATGCACGATTGTAGCAGATAGTAAGTGCTACTCAAAGATACTATTACTCTAGCTTGATCTTTGGTCTTGGCTCTGCTAGCGGTACCATTACCATGGCTAAAGTTGGGGAAATGTAGCATAGCAATCTGTTAATGTAGAATGTCATATGTGACAAGCTAACAAAAGCTACGTATGTACCGTACGGCGTACAGGTATCATAAGTTCTCCTTATTATCATACGGTAGGTACCAGTACGTAACTTCTTTCGCTATCGACTACCAGTGTATAGCTCATCGTCGTCGTGTAGTACTGGTAGTAGTACTGGTAGTTGTACTGTAGCAGGCATAAGATAAATAGTTTATTGGTAATAGGTAGGTAATACTTCACGTGCAAAAAGTCCAGACTATGCGACCGCCAAGCCGCACCAAATACCTCCAACGACAATCGCGATACCCGATGAAAACAAACTCAGCTTTTGCGGAAGATCGGGCCGCTGGAAGATCTGGCCAGCTCGTCTAGTTCCTTCACCAACCAAGGTAGTAACCATGGCCATTGTCGCCATTGTTCCGACAGCGTAGGCCGACAAGAAGGCCAAGTTACCACTCCAGGTTGCGACAGCAATAGCTGGCGCCAGAGACGGAGCACCGTCCCACGAAAAGCCGTGCAAAAGACCATTAAAGATAACAGCCCGCTTCTGCGCCGTCTTGATACCAGCATCAGCAGCTGCCGCCGACAAACTCTGAGGCTGCACGCCGTCAATCTCGTCTTCCCACTCTCGGGCTTCCTTGATTCCCATGATACCAATCACAATCAACGAGAGACCGACCGCAATTTCAGTCACATGCGAAGCTCCAGCCAAGACGTTCTTTAGTCCACTACCCATGCTATTTTTAAATGTGGACTTGAGCGCAAATGCCAAGACACCAATAATGGTCGCAGAGAGTCCGTGTCCCATGCCCCAAAGAGCACCAACACGTCCAGCACGGTACCAGCGCTGACCACAGCATCTGGGTAGAAGTGCCGCCAGGTGATCGGGTCCTGTGTCAAGAAACAAGGGCAATTCATGCAGAGATGCAATAATGTGAGCGAAGCGACGATTGGTTCGACTGATTACGGCCATGCTGACGCAATGTTCTCCCTACGCGTCCGTCCGTCCAAATGTGATTGACTTACCCGCAATGGCGTGCAAGCCTCCGGCAAAGAGACCGCCAGTGATGGCGCCGGTAATGGCAGCCAAGGCAGCGCCCGTGGGTACTGCATGTAGAATAGTGCTGCTCGCAGACGGTGTTTGGCTTTTAGCAAAAGCCTGGGATTGCGGAAACGCCAAGCCGCTTCCGGCAAGGGGCGTTTTCTTTGGACCGACAAGCGCAGGATTTCTGTTGTTCGCGGGAACAAACGCGTGTGCTCCTGTCAGGAGCATGCACAGTAGTGCAGTGATCGGAGGTTGCCGTCTCGTCATGGTTCTCTACAGGTATCGCTATCGTATACAGTGCGTTGGGAATGAGGCCTTTCGTCGTGCGGGCACTTTGATGATGCGAGGAAAGTAGTGTTAAGTTGAAGCTCTGGCGGATGCTTCACGTTGCTTGATTGATGCCGACAACGAACGACGACGTAGACTAGTCTACCGGTAGCGTCCGCGCGCGAATAGACGGATGAGGTGTTTCCCGCCAGGTTGGACGGTTCGTGTTTGCCCTCCACGTAGCAGTGTGGCTGTGTGGCTGTGGCTGTGCGTGACGCACTACCGCCCGCATACGATAACGCATCCGTGTATGTATGCAAAGGCTCATTTCCCTTCGGTCCTTGTGCTTTCGAAGACCTTTACCCTCGTCCCTCGTGGTCTACCGGTACCGTATTGATAGAGACTGTCTACCGTACGATTAACTACCTACGACGTTCCGGTAGTCTAGCTAGCCCATCTACTAGATATTGTAATTTGCCGGCACGCAACGCACATGCAAGCTCGATTGCGGATGGCTCCAGGTGTCTCAAGTTACTGTTACTACGTGTAGCTACTACTACTACTTGTACTGCATCACAATATAAAGGTTATGCTCACCACTCGATGGTGAGGGACTCGAACAAAGAGACTTGTTCACCGTCTTTCGTCAGTGCATTAGCCACACTACCGTACAGTTAGAATCAAGCCCAAGAGACATATTAGCTCACTTGTATAACTATGTTTTCATATCTCGTGACTTTGAAGTCTCCTTTCTTAATAACTCGGGTGGGGGCGACATGGACCGTGAGCGAAGAGACGAAGGAGACTTTTGCTTTGGCCTTTCAATAAATCGAATCAATAGAATGTTCGTCTCAGCTTTACCCGTCGCGTTGTGCCAGTTCCAAACAAAAATGTCGATTCGAAACGCGTCCTCTCCTTTTGTACCCAGTCTCTTATTTACAGACTTGACCCATCCATTTCGAAGCACACGAGCTGTCTCCTTGAGGGTGCTGTCGTCGTCCGGAATGAGTCCACAGCAGCACGTTTGCTTGACAACACCTTCGCAGGCCTTGACGAATTCGTCTCGCAATTCCATCGCATCAAAGACCTCGACTGCCTTATCCATTTCCTCTTCGCGATCGGTAACGAACCGAGCCACCAAATCTCCGTCTGGTACAAAGTCGGGTTCCGAAGGCACTTCCAAAGCCCCAAACACCTTGGGATCGTCCTGCCATCGATATTCGCTGTTGTCTCGCGTACTTATCATGTATTTCTTGCCCTTGGGCACCTCTTCTTGCTCAAACTCCATTCCGTAAATAGTCATCTCGTTGGTGTGCTTTTTCCTTCGTCAATGGTTCATTCGAAAGGTAAGTATAAGTATCTTGCTTCGACTGGGCGTCCACGTCCGCGTTCTCGCAACAGAGACCGGAGAGGAGAGTGCACAGCAGGCGAGGTTGCAACAATAAGGGATAGGGAACACATCAACAGAATAATCGGCACCGAATAATCTTTCCGAAACAGCAATCGAAAAGGCCCAAGGAGACAACCGGGACTGGGGCCGAAGTAAAATCGGGACAGCAGGCGTAAAAAGTAAAAAAAATGGAAGAAAATAGTCTCGTCTAACAACGCGGCCCAAGATTACTGTACGTAGTCTCTCTAGACCTAGCTAGACTAGTCAAACAAGATATCGACGCGGCTGCGCTGCTATCTCGTCTCGTCGTATAGCTGCAGTACTGTATTCAAAATCCTCTAGCGATAATGTCTAATTTTAGAGAAGCATGGAAAGGAGGCCTCTCTATAACATCAGTAGTTTAAGCACGTAACCTAGTATACTAGTACGCAAACACACACAGTATAGTGTCTACACTGCAACGGTTACGGTAGCCCCTTCAGGTAGATCAAGTCTTAACTAGCTAGAAATAGAGCTACAACCATGTGTCACAAAAAAAATCGTTACCTTTAGCGTCTCTTACCACTTTTGCCTTTCCGTGCGCCACCAGCCGCCGTAACGGTCATGTGCGCGGTGCTCGGGCCCGACGAGTCCGGCTGACCACTCGCTCGAGCAACCTGTCGAGCTGCAACATCCAGTTTGGCGGCATCCTTTTCCGAAAGACCACCCTGTGCACCCTTGTGCGTTCCGCCTCGGTTCCGCCTTCTTCGTGCATATGAGCGTTCGTACTTTGGAAGCCAGCGCTCGGGATCTGGTTTCGTCGGCCGATCCACTCGGTAGAGTCCCTTATCTTGAAGTACCGATAGAAAACCCTCACGCTTGCGTGTACGCCTCCGCATGACTGCTTCGATGCTTTTCTTTGACTTGGTTGGCTCATTATCGACAGCAAGCGCGTCCGTTTTGCGGGCCTTGCCTGTTTTCAAACGCGGCAATTCACGCTCTTCCAATTCCGCGCCGTCCACATCTACGTCTTGGTCCTTCACAAGATCCGGACTCGCTTCCAGCCAGATTTCCTGCGCTCGTTCGGGATCTGAAAATGACAAGGCGTGCACCCACCGTGCTGTTGCTACGGGATCTTGTGTGTCAGCCGCAGCCTTTTCGTACAAGGCTGCAGCGTCCGCATAGTTTCCTTGCGACATGGCAAAGTCAGCCAACGCTTGGTCGTCTCCGGTATCGCGCAGTAATTTTTCGGCCTCCTTTGTCTTGCCTTGTTCGTGATAAATTGAAGCGAGAGACGCAATCACTGCCTTGCGAGACCGAATGGACTCGGGCAAGTCTTGCAGCAACTCGATTGTCTCTTCGCTCGACGCCTTGTCCGAGAGAACCGCAGAGTGCAGTTGCACGTACGCAAGGGCGTGGTCTCGAATCGCAGTGGCCTCCATGCCCTTTAGCTTGTCATGAGCAGTTTGCAAACTTTCCTGGGCTTCCGGAACCTTGCCTTGGCGTTTGGAACAGAGAGCTAGCAAGACAGCGATTCGACTCTCCCACCAAACCAAGTCCTCCTCCGAAGCCGTTGGCTGCTGGTGTGCAGTATCAGCTCCATTTTGCTTTTGCTTCTTCTTTTGCGTATTGGACAAGGGCGGCAGGGACTGCAAGAGCGTCTGGCAGGTCTGTCGGCAATCGTTGGTATTGCCCTCGCGCAACTGCAAGACGGCTTGGTTGTACCGAAATATTCTCTTTTGAAGCGGCGTCAAGCTCGAGTCGGGTTGCGCCGACAAAGTCTTTAATCCATCGGCAGCGTGAGTAGCAGCAAAGGCGCGATTCAGCTTGCGAACCGCCAGTACCGACGCGGGCTGTCCGCTGGCAGGCTTGCCGAAATCCTGACTTGTTCCGGCCCAAAAGTTGCGACTCCACTCCAAGTTTGCAGTAATGGGAGCCAAGTCTCGCTGCAAGTCTGTTGCTTCCGCCTCTTCAAATTGCGCAGTGCAGGCCTTTTGAGCTTGCCCGAGTAAATCGTTCCATCGGTGCAGTTCCACGGCGCTTGTTGTCAATTCCCAAGTGGCAAGATTGTACGCCAAGTCGTGCGGGTATTCTTGCACGGATTCATCGTTGGCCGCATCTAAAAATGCTTGCATTTGCTGTCTCAGATTTGCTAGTTCCGAGTCCATGGCGGAGCGAACATAAGGAGTCGCGTTCGCAGCCAACGTTGCCGCCAAGTTGGTAAATACTTCCATGCGCTGCTCGTCATCAGTGCAGGCGTTGAGCAAGGTTTGATACTGCTTAATGGCGTCCTTTGTGGCAGCTAGATGAAAAAGCGACTGTGCGTGAATGTGCTCGACGGCCAGGTTGTTTTGGGTTACTTCCGTGGCCTTTCGACTCGCCTCTCTCACTTCCTCAAAGCGTTCCAATCGGTAGAGGGCGTAAAGGCGGAGCGCTTCGAAACGCTTGGCATCTTTGCCATGCGTTTGACAGATATCGACAACCTTTTGGTATTCTTTCTGGTGCAAAAGGCACTTGCAGTGCGTCTCGTACAGTGCCGCGACGATACCGTTGTCCACGGCAGACGGCACCGAGTCAATGAGGCTGGGCGCCAACTTGGCGGCTGCAGCGACGTCTCCTTCTTGGACCAGCTCTTTCAGCTCCTTGAGGGATTCGATCCAAGCCAACGTCGTCGTGACTTGATCCGGTGCGCTCATCTCGTTAGTCTAGATTGGACTACTGCTGCTGCTGTACCGTACCGTACCGCACGACTATGGATCTTATTCTTATCTTGGAGTAGTCCGAGTAGTACTTCCTCTTTCCGCTCGTCTATACGGTAGGTCGATCGGATATCGGATCAGGGTCGAAGGTCGACGATGGCAAAAAGCCGCGCGAAAACGATGTGCGGTGGGAGGCTTCTTAGGTTATGGGGGATATTCCACATACCACAGACAAGCGAACAAACAAAGCCCAGTCCAGTCATTCTGCGCTGTACTGTTGTCTGTTGAATGTACTCTTTACTCTTTGGCTGTGTCGATCGGCATCTCGATCGATCGCTCAGCTCATAGCTCATCGTTGGTTCGTTGTTCGTTCGTTGGATACGTTAGGATAGCGCCGTTATTTTCCAAGCAGCAGCAAACTCTCGTTGGATAATCTTCTCTATCAGCGCCAGTATCAGTGCCAGTATCAGTACCAGTATCAGCACTAGCACCATGGACAAGCAATATGAAGCGTTGACTCGCCTGCGCGACCTAATGGAGACCATGAAAAAGAACCAGGAATTGCGTGGAGGAGTACAGCTCGAAAAGCGCATGGCGGAACGCGCCGCGACGCACAAGACGTGGCGTCAAATGAAGGGCATGCAGCTCGCCATGCACGAAATGAACCATCCGGGCAACAAGCCCTTTGTTATCGGGCTAGGGTAAGTGCTTGAAAGTCGTTCAAAGTCACTATCGACTGTGCCGTGGTCCAGGAGACGAACCGAGCGATCGTTACTTCCCACGAAATTCTCTATTCCAAGACTAGCGTGCAATACGGATATTCACCTGCGTTTCCAGGTCGATTTTCTAGTTGGCGCTTTTTTTTTTTTAGCCTCGCCTGTATTCTCTAACCCATCGTTCCGTCTCGTCTCCCTCGTCAAACAGAATTACCACTGCCGTTATGATGTACGCCTACTCTTCTGGTCTAAAATCCGAATCTGCAAAGAAGGAGTCCACCTACTGGCAACGTTTCCATGCTGGAGCTCACTAAAGTGTTCGGGGTCTTCAACAAACGACTGTTACGTCATTAGTTTACGTCATTAGTTTACGTCATTAGTTTACGTCATTAGTTTACGTCATTAGTTTACGTCATTAGTTTAAGATTGAAACACAATGCGTCTAGCTAGTCTAGCCTTTCTACTAGAAGTCATCGTGCCTACGTGCAAACAGTAGATAGTATCCACAAAGTGTATAAAAAGAATGGACCGTCTCATGTACGAAATGCGCAACTAAGTGCAAAGCTTTAGAACTGTGTCTCCGCATCGATAACGCCGTCGACTCCGTTGTTACGAAATACTTGGTGGTTGGTACTGCCCTCGTGGACTGAACCGCTCGTAGTACTCTTGCGACGCGCCTTGTAGATCAGCCATTTCCAAATTGGTAACGACGGGCGCTGGCTCTTCCTTCTTTTCGTCGGGCACCGGCATGTTGTAGTGCAGCTCCCAAGCGAGTCCGAGCCACGCCACGGCGGTTACCAAAGCCACCACACTCGCTGGACCAAACGTGCACTTGCTTCGGCGACAAAGGCGCCCAACAAAGAAAAAGAGCGTCGATAACTGCAACACTCCTGCAATTATTGCCATGCGTTCCGCCCACCGCCAGTATCTTTCCACCACGCGACCGGAAATGAGGTACCACCAAAGAACGATCAGACTATACGTTCCAACCAATAGTGCTCCCAGGTTGGAGATGCGTGGGACAATCGGAGCGTCCGTCTTATGGTTCTCACCGTAGGGATAACAGTAGTTGTACCCGTTAAAGGCGCTGTCGACGGGAGAATACTTCCAGAGACCAAAGTGAAGCGAAAAGACTTCGGAATTCTGTCCAACGTAAACATCCACCGAGGCAAAATTGCAAGACGTCCCGACAAAAAAATTGCCCAACCAACCTAGCAGCAGCGCCACCAAACCAATAATCAACAGTTGCACGACGCGTACTCGCTTGTTGGCAAGGCCCGTATTGAGAAAAAGGGCCTCGTCTTGTTTGCTGATTCGAATCATGTGATGCTGGCCTGTAGAAAAAAATAGAATTAAAGGTTCGTATCGTTAGACCTTTGCGATCTAGTCTACATGTCCAGCTATCTTCGTATCACTGTAAACGACTACGTACCAGCCCCAGTGTTCTTGGCCTTGGGATCGTCAAAGACAGCGTTTGGATCGGCACGACTCCGCGTTTGTTCCATAAACACTCCAGCTATCCTGGACCCCGGACCTGTTCTACGTACTCGAGGCTCTTGCTGTGTGGCGGATCCAGTGAGCGAGTCTCGTGTTTGTCGCTCTGCTTCCATACCGGCAGCTCGCCAGAGGCGTCCGCCTTGAATGGAGGAGTCTCCGGAAGGCGATGCCGAAATTGCCGGTACAGCGGGAGAAGGAGCGTCCACCATGGCAGTATACCGATCTTGAGTCGCATTCGAAGCAAAAGCCGACTGGAAAATGCTAACTGGTGTAGAAGGGACGCTAGCAGGAGATGTATATTCAGCCGTAGCAGTAGAGTTCGCGTCGATTGGCACTTGTGGTGTCGATGCAACCGAAGCGGTTGTACCTTCTGGAAACGATCCATTCCCCGATAATCCCCTTTCATCACTGGGTGCCTCGTCCAGAGAAGCGATAACCCGAGGCGGTGAGTGAATGGTAGCATTATCCACGGTGTCTTGACCTTCCTGCGGCTGCAATGGAGCAGCGGCGGCTGCCGAAGCGTCGCCTTCTTGTGACTCGTCGTTCATTCGAGGGCCGCTTTCGGAGCTCAAGTCGTTCTCCATCTTGTGGCGTTATGAGGGCGACTAAAGGAAGGTAGCTTGGCTGCTACGGTACACTCCGTCTTGGTTGTATGTTTGTTTATTAAACTGTATACTCTCTCCGAATCACTACAACATCAATATGAAGAGAAGTTTCCTTGAATCTTGATCTCTTTCGTGTTGTGTTGAGTTTTCCCCGAAAGCCAACAATGCCAAACGGCTCGAATGCATTACCAGCAGCTGCGTATACAACTAATTCGCACTTTCCGTTGAAGTTTAGTCCCTTAGCGTTCAGGTTCTGATGCTGAAGCAACGTCGAAGTTCAGAGGGGGTGTTCTTGGTTGTGAGGTCAGAATGACCAAAGAATGCAAAGGAGGCTATACGTACGATGGGCGAGGCGTAGGGGAGGTTCGCATTTTGCTCAACAATGATATTATTATTTGATAGACGCTACTTAACTGTAGCTGCAGTTAGTGATGTAGTAGACTTTATTCTTTATTCAGAATGTGCCAAAATGCGAAGCTGGTCGGTCATAATGAATAGAGACATAAAGACCCTAACGAACGAA
>Ga0307933_1002752_pt1 | contig 11719 bp, 11 predicted proteins | sample OrgLakmetageno88_FD_201811 | JGI IMG/M metagenome (GOLD analysis project Ga0307933, IMG submission 201811) | Saline water microbial communities from Organic Lake, Antarctica - #88 | ecosystem: Environmental > Aquatic > Non-marine Saline and Alkaline > Saline | place: Antarctica: Organic Lake...
AGACTGTGGCGATTCCGGTGGCCATGAAAACGAGGGTGTAGACCAAGCCGTCGCGTGCCCCCGAGCCGATTCCGCAGACTCCATGGCCGGAGGTGCAGCCGCCCCCGAGGCGGGTGCCAAAGCCCACGAGAAATCCGGCAAGGGCGAAGACGGTGAGGCTTCGCCCGGGCGGGAGTGAGTAATTTTGCCAGCCGAATGAGGTGAGCAGGGCGGCTCCGGCTCCGGCGATGAGGCCGATCAGGAAAACGAGGCGCCAGGAGCGGTCGTTGGTTTCCTTTCGCAAAAGGCGGGCCACGATTCCGGAGATCCCGGGAACCTTACCGGCGGCGGCGAGCGCGATAATACTACCGAGGCCGATGAGGATTCCTCCGAGGGTGGGTTCGATCCAATTCATAGAGCTAGTGTTTGAGGGGATTTGCTAGTGTTCGAGTTTATTTTGAAACTAGCAGCTTGATCAATGGTCTTCGCAATTCTTTTCGGATCTCCTCGCGTAAAGCCTGCTGATGCGGGTCTCGAGGCTGGCATAGAGGGCGGGAAGGAGGAGCAGGGTCAGGGCGGTGGAGGTCACGGTGCCTCCGACGACGACTGCGGCGAGAGGTTTTTGAATTTCCGATCCCGGACCGGTGGCAAAGAGAATGGGCACCAGCCCGATCACGGTCAGGACGGCGGTCATCATGACCGGGCGGAAGCGTCGCTCCGCTCCGCTGTGGGTGGCTTCTTCGATATCGAGGTCCGATTCTTCGCGAAGTTGATTGAGAAATGAGACCAGGACCACCCCGTTCATGACGGCTGTTCCCAGCAGGGCGATGAAGCCAATCGAGGCCGGCACGGAAAGGTAGGAACCGGAGATGAAAAGAGCGAAGATCCCGCCGATGAGGGCAAAGGGAACATTCAGGAGGATGAGGAGAGCCTGCCGGGCGTTCCCGAAGGTGCTGTAGAGAATGAGAAAAATGGCGAGGATGACCGCCGGGACAATGATAATCAAACTCTTGCCGGCGCGCGCTTCGTTCTCGAATTGCCCGCCAAATTCCACGCGATACCCTTGGGGGAGGGGAACTTTTTCTGCGATGGCCTCGCGGAGTTCTTTCACAAAGCCAACGACGTCGCGTCCGCTGACATTGCTTTCGATGACGATGTTTCGTTCGGCATCCTCCCGGTTGATGGCCCCGGGGCCGTTGACCTCGCGGATGGTGGCGATGGTATCGAGCAAAACGGGTTGGCCGGACGGGGTGGGGATGGTGAGTTGGGAGAGGCTGGCGGGACCGTCGCGGGATGCCACCGGGTAGCGAACGATGACGGGGGTGCGCCGAATCCCTTCGATGATTTCAGTCGCGTTGTTTCCGCCGATGGCCTCGCTGACCAGCCGGTTGACGGCGTCGGGTTCGATGCCGAGGCGCGAGATTACTTCGTGTTTGAGGTCGATCTGATAGTAGAGCTGGCCGATCAGCGGCGAGCGCGCGACGTCGATGGCGCCGGTGATGTCGCCGACCACTTTTTCGATCCGGGTCGAGAATTTTTCGAGTCCTTCGAGATCGGGGCCGGTGAGTTTGATCGCGACCGCCGAGGTCACTCCGGAGAGCATTTCGGAGACGCGCATGTCAATCGGCTGGGTGAAGCCGCTGACCACGCCGGGGTAGCGATCGAGGATCTCCCGGATTTTTGCTTCGAGCACCGCCGGGTCGGGGTCGGGCCATTCGGACCGGGGTTTCGTCTCGAGAAAGGCATCGGTTTCGTTGAGCGACATTGGGTCAAGGCGGAGTTCGTCCGATCCGGTGCGATTGAAAACGCCGGTCACCTCCGGCAGGGCCATCAGTTCCTTCGAGATCTGGTCGTCGATCACCATCGACTTTGCCAGCGAGATCGACGGGATTTTTTCGTATTGCAGCACGACCGTGCCCTCGTTGAGCTGCGGAAGAAACTCCCTCCCGGTGCGACTGCCAATCCACAGGCTGATGGCGAGGAGGACGAGGGCAATGAGGGTGACAAGGCCGCGTCGGCGCAGGCAGAATGAGAGCACGGGCCGATAGAGGTAAAGGAGACCCCGGGCGATCGGACTGTCTTTTCCTTCCTTGGCCCTCATGAAAATGGTGGCGAGAACGGGAATGGTGGTGAGGCTCAGGACGAGGGAAACGATGAGGGAAATGGCGATGGTGGTGGCAAGGGGTCCGAAAAGTTTTCCCTCGATTCCGGTGAGACTGAGGACCGGTGCGAGCGAGACAATGATGATGATGACGCCGGAGACGATGGGCTTGGCCATTTCGCTGGCGGCGTGTCGGAGAACGGTGATTTTATCGTGTCCGGCCCGCGCTCTCAATTGGGTCTGGATGTTTTCGACCATGACCACGGAGGAATCGACGAGGATGCCGATGGCGACCGCGATCCCTCCGAGCGACATGAGGTTTGCGGTGAGGCCGATTTCGCCCATGACGAAGAAAGTGCCGAGGACGGTCAGGGGTAAAATGAGACCCGCGGTGAGGGCACTGCGCAGATCGAAGAGGAAAAGGGCCAGGACGATGAGAACGAGAACGATGGCTTGAAGAAGAGCGTTGTTCACGGTGGAGGCCGCGGTTTCGATGAGGAAGGAGCGATCGTAGAAGGGACGAATGCGAACCCCTTTCGGGAGCGTTTTTTTGACCTCCTCGAGGCGTTCCTTGGCGGCGTTGATGGTTTCGCGGCTGTTGGCACCACGCCGGGCGAGAACGATCCCTTGGATGGCCTCGCCCTTGCCGCTGGCAGTCACGCCGCCATACCGTGGCAGGCGGTCGATGGAGACGTCGGCAAGATCAAGAATCCGGACCGGGTTGCCATCCCGAACGGTCACTGTGAGTTGGGACAGATCACTTTGGTTGTGGAGGCGGGCGTTGGTGGTGAGAAGGAGGACCTGGTCGTCGGTGATGATGTTTCCGCCGCCGGCGTTGGCGTTGTTTCTGGAAATGACCTCGATCAGGTCCTCGTGGGTGAGGCCGTAAGTACGAAGGGCCTCGGGGCGGGGTTCCACGAGCACGCAGCGGACGTCGCCGCCGAGGGCATTGACATCGGCGACTCCGGGGAGGGAGAGAAGGCGTGGGCGGATTTGCCAGTCGAGGAGGCCCCGTAGTTCCTCGTTGCTGTGCCCCTCGCCTTCCACGATGAACATATAAACGTCACTTAGCGGGGTGGTGACGGGGCCGAGGCCGCCTTCCACTCCGTCGGGGAGATCGGCGAGAACCTGCGCGATCCGTTGATTGACCTGTTGCCGGGCCCAGTCGATGTCGGTGTCGTCGGTGAAATCGGTGGTGATGACGCAGAGACCGTATTTGGTCAGGGAGCGCAGGACGGTTTGGTTGGGAATGCCACGGATTTCGATTTCGAGCGCGCGGGTGACGCGTTGTTCGACTTCCTCGGGAGTCATTCCGGGGGCCTTCACAATGACCTGGACCTGGGTCGTCGTGATGTCGGGGAAGGCATCGATGGGCAGGGTCCGGAAGGCCCGCCAGCCGAGGAGGCAGAGCACTCCGGTGAGGACGAAGACAAGGAGGCGGCTGGAAAGTGCGAGTTCGACGAGTTTGGCAAACATAACGGACGAGGTGGGCTGGAATTATTGGCTGGTGAGGTCTTCCCAGGCGGCGAGAAGGAGGCTGGCACCCGAGGTCACGACGCGGGCTCCGGCGGGGAGGTTCGAAGTGATTTCGGTGTATTGCTGCGAGGATTGTCCGGTGGTGACGGCGATGGGCTGGAAGCCTCCCTTGCCATCGGCCAGGAAAAGAGATTTTGATCCGGCGATCATCACGAGGGCGGTGCCGGGGACGGCGGTGACTTTTTTGGCTGCGGAGTCGGTGAGTTGCACGTTCACCGGAGTGCCGACAAGCCATTCGAGCTTGGCATTATCGAGACGGGCGTAAACGGTCACGGCGAGGTTGGTTTGATCGACCCGGGGATTCATGCGGGCCACTTTGGCGGTGCCGGAGCGTTCCCGGCCAACGAGGGTGCGGAACTTCAGGGGGTCGCCCACCTTGAGAAAGGAGGAGGCCTTGAGCGGGACCTGGATCTCGATGAGGAGTTGCCGGAGGTCGGCGATTTCAAAGAGCTCGGTATTGAGTTCGATGACATCGCCGGCGTAGGCCGATTTGTTGACAATCGTTCCGGCAATGGGAGCGGTCACCGGCAGGTCGGTGAGATCGTGGATGCCATCGCCTTCGGTAAGGGTGAGGAGGTCCTCGCGGCTTCGTGCCAGAAGGGCGGTTTGGAAGGTCGCAGTCCGGTTCGCGAGGGCCTCGCCGTAGTTGGCCTTGGCATTCAGGAAGTCGTCTTCGGTCGTGAGCTTTTGCGGGCGCAGCTTGCGTTCGCGTTCGTAGAGGAGGGCGGCGGTTTGGTATTTCCGGTCGGCTTGAATCCATTTGGAAATGACCTCTGAAACTTCGCGGCTTTTGAGATGGGCGAGGACCTGGCCCTCTTTGACTTCTTCGCCGGGCTGGACGAGGTCGCGGCTTAAGTGCCCCGGGAAAAAGGTCGCGATGGTGCGGGCGTGGGCCGGGTCAACGATAACCTTGGCGGTGGCGGTGATGGGATCCACGACCAGATGTTTGGCGACGGGCGTGGTGCTGATTCCGAGGCCTTCAATCGTCGTTTTTTCGAGGGTGACGGATGGCAGCGGGTCCGCGCCGAGCGTGGCCGGAAGGGCAAGGGTGGTGAGAATAAAATGGAGGGGTTTCATCGTTTTGAAAAAGTTTAAAGAGTGCGGTTGGTGAGAGCTTGGACGCGGGCGGCCTTGGTTTGGTAATCGAGCCGGGCCTGGAGCGATTGGCGGCGGATGTTTTGGAATTGTTGTTGGGCGGCGAGGTATTCGAGCGAGGTGATCTTTCCGAAGCGGAAGGATTCTTCGGCGCTTTTGAAAAGAGCAACGGCGGCCGGAAGGAGGTCGATTTTGATGGAGTTCGCGGTCCGGTGGGCGGCCATCAGGTCGGACCAAGCCAGGGCGAAGCGGATGTTGAGGGCCTGTTTTGCGCCGGCCAGTTCGGTTCGGGATTTTTCGGCCAGCGCGGTCATTTCCTTGATGGCATCTTCCTGTTTATTGAAGACCGGCAGAGGGAAGGAGATCGAGGCGAGGGCGGAGAGTTGGTCCGAGGCGCTGGCGTTTCGAAGGCCGCCACCGATGGTGGGATTGATGAGTTTGTTGGCTTTGGCCAATTTGAGAAGGGCGTCTGATTGAGACACTTGGGCGAGGGAGTGCCGGATTTCCGGGTGATTTCCCAGAGCGGCTTTTTGGGCCGCTTGGGATGGCAGGGTCGCCGGGGCGGCGGCGACCCTCCGGTGGCTGACAAGGGTGTCGGAAGAATCCCCCCATTGGGCGGTCAGGGCGCGGGCTTGGTTCCGGCATTGGGCCCGGGCTTCGGTCACGGCGAGCTCGCTCTTGTGGATTTCCAGTTTCGCCTGTTGGAGCGAACTGATGGTGACGCGTCCGGCTTCACTCAGCCTGCCAATCTGATTGGCGGTTTCGCGTGAGCGTTGCAGGTTGGCTTCGAGGAAACGTAAGTTTTCCTTTGCGGCCACAGCCTTGAGGTAAAGTTCGCCGGTCTCCTGGATCAGATTGGTCCGGCGGACCTGGTATTCGGCATCCATGACTTTGCCTGCGGAGCGCGCGGCCTCGGTGCGGGCCTGCCTTTTTCCCCCGCGTTCAATGACCTGGGTGAGGAGACTATTGAAAACCGAGGCCCCGAGTCCGCCGAGGTCACCGGTCCCGAAGAAGTCTTCTTCATCAAGGGTGAGGACGGGATTGGGAATGCGCGAGGCCTTCAAAATACGGGCATCGGCGGCCCGGCGATCCATCGGGTAGGTCGCCAGCGACGGGTGGTGGGCCACCGCGAGGGCGCAGGCTGTTTCCAGCGAGAGATTTTTCGGAGTGGCCGCCGAAGTGAGGGCGACCGGAGAAGCGGGGGCCGTTTTTTCGGGGCCGGAGGAACCACAACCAGCGGCAGCCAGCGCGATGATGGGAAGGAGAAGAAGAGAAGATTTCATGGTAATGTTGAAGGTGTGAGAGATGGGATGAGCCCCGGATCGGGGCAGGGCACGGGCTCGATGCGTGCGATGGAAGGGCACAAAAAAGTGCTGTGACTCACCGGACAAAGGTCGGGGTCAACAGCACGCAGCCGGAAGATCAGAGCAGGAGCGAAAGGTGGCGCAGATAGGTGCGCGGCCCCGGGATCTTAATGAGATGAAAGCCGGGAGGAGGCCCCCGGTTCGCGGTGTCGCCGGGGAAATCAAGCGCCTGCGGGAGATCCGGATCATTCCCAACAAGAAGAGCCGATCTAAAATCGGGACCCTGATCGTTTGCGCTGACCAGCTCGAAGATTTTCGCAGGGCAGTCGTCGCAGTGACAGAGCGGGCCTGGGTCGGTGCCTCGATCGGCCGCCGGTTCCGGGTTGGGGTGGTCCGCCAGCACCGGGCCGTCGCCGAAGAGCGACTCCCATTGGCAGTGGCACGATGGAAGAACGAACCATCCCGAAAACAACACGAGCATGATCCCGCCAAGGAGGCGAATCAGGAGCGGATGTTTGAAACGAGAAAAAACCATGGAGGGAAGTTTGTCCGGTGATGTTACGGGCAGCAGTCGCCAGCTTGTATCAGAAAAGTGACGGTTCGAACTTTTTTTCGTGATTTCGCGGGCTTTGATTCAAGTCACTGATTCGCGATAGAGGGTTTCCACCTTGTTGCGGGCCCAGGGAGTTTTGCGAAGGAACTTAAGGCAGGACTTTAGGGAAGGGTCGTTGGCGAAGCAGCGAATGCGGATGCGGTCGGCGAGCTCATCCCAGCCATATTGGTCTTCGAGATGGATGAGCATTTGCTCGAGTTTGATTCCGTGGAGGGGATCGTTGGATTGGTGGGGCATGGTCTTACTCGGGTAGTTTTTCGGTCACGTAACGTTCGTAGATGCGGTAAAAAGTCCCCATCGATTCAATGTCGATCCATTCGTCGATGGCGTGGAGTTTTCCGACGAGGGGCCGGGAGAGGATGGAGGGGATTCCCTGCGCGGCGATAAAGCGGGCGTCGCTGCCTCCGTGGCTTTTTTCGAGGACGACGGGTTCGCCGGACAGTTCGGCGGTGATCTTTTGGAAGAGAGGGTCGGGTGAGAAGTCGGCCGGTTCGGCGGAGATGACCTTTTTGACCTCGATGCGGGGCCCGAGGATGTCACGGACGAAGGCGATCATTTCATTGGTGGTGTGGGGATGGGGAAAGCGGACGTCGAGATTGGCTTGGGCCGAGGCCGGGATGCGGTTGATGGTGCGGTTCGGGGTGTTGAGGGTGGTGATGGCGCAGGTGGGTTGCCATTGGTCCTCGGTCGCGGGGAAGCTGCGGTCGAAGTGCGCGCGGAGGATGCCGAGTTGCTGAATGAGATGCTCGGCGGCGCTGTCGCCCAGCCAGGGACGGGCGCCGTGGCCGCTCCGGCCCTCGCTGTGGAGGCCGAGGTGGAGGATCCCTTTTTCGTGGATCGTGATCCGTTTGAGCGAGCCGCCGTCGGGCACGAGGGCGATGCCGCAGCGCACTCCCGCTTCGCCGAAAAGGTGACCGATGCCGTTGGCTCCGCCGATTTCCTCGTCGCTCGTGATGGCAATCCCGAGTGAGGCGTCGGGGTTTTGCCGCAGGGTGTTGCGAAAGACTTCGAGGATGATCGCGACCGCGCCTTTCATGTCGCCGGCACCGGGGCCGACGATTCGACCGTCCTCGATGACGCCCCGGTAAACCGAGGGGTCGGCATGGGCCACGACATCAATGTGCCCGACCATGAGGATGTCCGGTTCGGGGCAGGCGGCGGGATGGGCGATCAGGGAAAGGCAGCCCTTGTGCTCGATTTCGCGGATCTCGAGGTCTTCCAGGACATCGATATGACTGCGGATGAAGTCGAGGCAGCGTCGTTGTTCCTCCGGTTCGAACTCGGTCGTTCGCATGAGGATCAACTGGCGGGTCAATTCAACGAGGTCTTCTTCAATCCCGGTCATAGTGGAGGGCGATTTCGGGCAGCGAAACGAGGTCGGCGAGTTGTTGGTTGGCATCATAGACGTCGGGGCCCAGGAAAAGGAACTGGCCTTTGATGATCTTGCCTTCCTTGTTCGTGTTGAGATTGGTGGGAAGGCAGCCCTTTGTTTTTCCAGGCCGAAAGAGGGTGTCCTGTGAATCGAGAATATCGAGGATGGCCCGGGCCGCGAGCGGTTCCGGGAGGGCGAGATTTCGCATGAGCCAGGCTCCGTTCTTTTGGAATTTCCGGGCGAGGAGGGAAGGGTAGGTCGCGCCGGTGACGCGGGCGTTGATTTCGCAGGCGCGGACTTCGGAGATTTCGCCGTGCTGCGAGACGTGGAAATCAATGCTGGCGGGACCACGATATCCCGTTTGGTGAAGCCAGGGCACGATGGCTTGGGATTGGGCGAGAAGTTCCTTTTGTTCCCCGGTGAGGGCGCCGGGGTCGTGGGGCGGAGCGAGGTTTCCCTCGTGAACACTTTGGTGGTCGAGAATCTGGTCGGTGGTGTCAAAGAGGATGACCTCCTTGTCGCCCACGAGGACCTGGACGCTGGGCGAGTGGATGTGCCGGACCGCTTTGATTCCGGGTTCGACCCAGCCTTGCACGAGACAGGGGCCGTCATGGAAAATGAGGGAAGGGATGGGGTCGGGATCTTTGGTGTCGACCTTGATCACTCCGATCCCGGAGGCCCCGATTTGCGATTTCACGGCGGCGTAGCGATAGCCCTGGCGGCTGAGTTGTTGGTAGCAGCGGGGAAGATCGTCCGGACCTTCGGCAACCTCGGTGGCGAAGACCGGAAGGCCGAGGCGCTCGACTTCGCGGTGGAAAGCGAGCTTGTTGTTGGCGAGGTAGGAGCCATGGGACGGCGAGTGGGTTTGCTTGCCGGTTTGAGCCGCGATGTCCTCCAGTTGTTCGTCGGTGACAAAGCCGTCGAGATGGGTCGAGGGAGTGGCGCGGATTTGGGAAAGGAGTTCTTGGGATTGGTAGTCTTCGTGACTGGCGACCGCGACCTCGGGGAGATTGAGGCCAAGGACGGCACGATGATAGTTCGCCAATTCGGCTTGCAGGGGAACGGTGGTGACGAGGAGATTGGCGTGATCGTGCTCCGAGTGGTAGAGGAGATCGAGGCAGGAAGCGAGGCGTCCTCCATAGGAATCGAGGGTGCCCCCGAGCATCGTGCGCAGGGCGGTGGTGGCTTCGGCGTTCCCGAAGAAAAGGGAGCCGAGGTTCGCGAAGAAAACGGTGGAGTGGGGGACGGCGGCCGGTTGTTTGCCGGGAGCCACGATAACGGCGGGTTCAGTCATCTCCGCAAAGGGGGCCGGATTAATAAAACGATCTTCATTGCTCTCGAAACCTTGGAGAAAGCTTCTTCGGGCGCAACGGTTTATTTTTTGGCTGGGCTTTTTTTAAAGGTTTCAGACACCCGGCCCCGATCAATCTCAATTGTTTCACGACGCCAAAGTGGTCTTCGTTGATGCCAAAAAGCCAGCGCAAGCCAGAAGCTCTTACGCCAAACAAAAGGCACCACCCGGCATCGGGTTCCACGGTGTGTTCTGCCCCCGATTTAGCCAGCCACGGTCCGTGCATGGGCGATCTCATTAGCCGCCACAGGTCGTATTTGATTCGCGCGAATGGTCACAAGGGCTGCTGTCTGGCCGGAGAACGTGACGAATTCGACCTCATACCCCTGGCCGTCGGGGTAGCAGTGCACAACCGCGCCGACGTCCCCGGCCTCTAATCCGTGTTGGTCGAGGTCACCCAGAAGAACGACTGTGTCGTGCTCTTTAATCATCGGTCTTTGGCTATGGAGTAGGCTGACACTAGACGTGTGAATGCGCCACCAGAATCTATGATCCAGATGGATCACACACCCATGGTATCCTGCCGCGTTTCAAGATTTGTGAAAAAAATGCCATCCTGAGAGCGATGTGGGATGGACCACAGAACGCGCAGAATGACACAGAAGGGCGGCTGGGGGGCTTTCTCCACAGAGTGAGCAGAGGAAACAGAGGTTTGAGAAATCACAAAACCTCGCTCTCGTTGGTATATCTGTTCATGGGAAGCGCGGACTCGGGGAAAGATACCGCCCTGATCGAGAACTGCAAAGTTCACGGGATTGATCCAGAGGGTTACCTCGTCGAGGTCATTGAAACCTTCCGCGACCCGGCCGCCCGGGAAAGAGCCGCCGAACTCACCCCGGTCGCTATTGCCAAAGCCCGCGAGCCCGCCCAAGGCAGCAAAACGGCCCCAGCCAAAAATTACCCGGCCTGGTCAAGCCCAGACCGGCTGGTCAATATTAGGACGCTTACTGCCAAGGGCGCATCCGCTTCAAATAACCCTCCAACGTCTTCTCAAAAGGATCCGTAAAAACAAAACCTCCAACTCTTTCCATCCCTTCATAACATTCCCGACCATCGCCTTCCCTGGCAGACGGTCAGCCTTCTCCAGATCCGTCAACTCAGTCTCTTGTCCCCGTTTTTTCACAGCCGTTCTCATGCTGGAATCCCAAAAAAACCTTGTTTCAACGCGATTGAAAAAGCTGGGTTTCGGACACCTTTGTGCGGTGATAGCTTACTCCAAGGCCGTGGGGTCATGAGCGTTCTAAGAGATCTTTGAATGCGGGATCGCCAGCGACCATACCGGCTTTGATCTGCTCGATCGTGTAGCGCGGGGTGATGTGCTGCGGGCAGTTCCAGTCGATGGCCTGCACGGTGTAGATGACAAGGCGTTCGACTTTGCCATGGTAGCCGGGAACGACCAGGCGCCCGGCGAGTTCGGGATCGGTGTTGGCGTCTTTGATCTCAGCGGTCGCCCAGATCTTCAGGCGGGTGCGGGTGGGGTAGTCGATGAGGAAGAGCATCGCCTTGCTGGTGGCGTTGATGTTCCCGGTGCTAATGAACTGGCGGTTCCCGCGAAAGTCGGCGTAGCCGATGGTGCGCTCGTCGATCACTTTGAGGAAACCCACGGGACCACCACGGAATTGCACATACGGCCAGCCGTTCTCGCCAACCGTCGACATGTAGAAACTATCGCGCGACTCGATGTAGGGGATTTCACTGTGGGTAAGCGTGAAGCGATCGGGATCGTCCTCGCTGCCGGCGTAGTTTCTTCGTGAACCATAGTGTTCCTGCGCGGCTTTGACGCTATCAGTGAAGGCGAAGGTGGCGTATGTCTGTCCCATGGCTTTGGTAGTTTGGATTTGGTGTTGATTGATTGTTAGCGTGCCCAGCGCAACAGGCGGTCGGCTTCGGCGATCTGGAGATCGTTGATACTTGCCTCACGGGTTTGCATCAGTCCGTCCTCGGCAAACTCCCAGAGTTCGTTGCCGTAGGCGCGGGTCCATTGGCCTGCGTCGTCGTGGAACTCGTATTGGAATTTCACCGCGATGCGGTTGTCGGTGAAGCTCCACAAAGTTTTCTTCAGCCGGTAGTCGAGCTCGCGTTGCCATTTGCCCTGGAGGAATGCTTCGACGGCGGCTCGGCCTTCGAGAAACTGCAAGCGGTTTCGCCAGCGGGTGTCTTCGGTGTAGGCGAGGGCAACCCTGTGCGGGTCGCGGCTGTTCCAGCCGTCTTCAGCGGCTTGGACTTTGGCGGCGGCGGATTCGGCTGTGAACGGTGGGAGTGGTGGTCTCATGATCGGTAGGTGGGGCTGCGGCCTTCGCTGTTCTTCAGCTCACATCGCCGCAGCCCCTGAAGTTGAATCGGCCTTACTGTTGGGCACTGACTTTGC
>Ga0307933_1002753_pt1 | contig 11716 bp, 10 predicted proteins | sample OrgLakmetageno88_FD_201811 | JGI IMG/M metagenome (GOLD analysis project Ga0307933, IMG submission 201811) | Saline water microbial communities from Organic Lake, Antarctica - #88 | ecosystem: Environmental > Aquatic > Non-marine Saline and Alkaline > Saline | place: Antarctica: Organic Lake...
GGCGAGCCGGGGTAGCTGTCTGCGCCATTGGCGTCGCGGCAGGCGTCAAGCGTCGTGCGGTAGGCATGATCCGGAGACAGGCGCGATTCGAGCCTCGCTATTCCCTGCGCCGCTTCGCCGGTCTTGCGCGCGGCCGCGCCGGAAAGATCGTAGACTGCACGTCCGGCATGGGTTTCCAGATAACTTAACGGCTTTGGCTTTTCCGTCATATAAGCCAGAATCCACGAAAGAATGCCATGTTTGTGAACGTCCGCAAGGTTTCCTGCGTGATAGGCGTGCTGATAGGAAAGCATGTGAAACCTCTTGTTAAGCGCAAGGGCTTATCTGTTCGTAGATGTATGTTGAAGCCCTTGTGCAGCCTTGTCAGGACACTAGGTTGGGCGGAAAGAGGAATTGATGTGATGCGCCTTGCTACGACCCTTCTGATTCTGGCAGCGTCCGGCGCATCCGCACAGGATGGTGCCGTCGCTCTGTCGTTCGAAGGCGGGCTGGGTGCGCAATCCGCCCCGGCCTATTTCGGCAGTGACGAGACCGGGGTGGGCGTCACGGGAAGTTTCGCACTGAACCGTTTGCGACTTGGTAACTTCGAGATCGGTGGCGACCCTGACGCGCTGGGCTTCGGTCTCACCGGATCCTTCCGCTACATCGCCGACCGCAAGGCCGAGGACTACGCAGAACTGACGGGGATGGCCGATGTCGATGCCGCTCTCGAACTGGGTGGGGGATTTACCTACAGGTTTCCCGACGTGGAAATTTTCGCCACGGCCCGACGTGGTTTTGGCGGGTACGACGGCTATGTCGGTGAAATCGGTGGTGATTTGATTGTGCCGGTCACCGACCAGTTGACCTTTCGGGCCGGTCCGCGCCTTCTCGCTGGCGATGCGGCCTATGCCGAAACCTATTTCGGCGTGACCGCGGCGGACGCCGCCAACAGCGCCTTTTCGGCCTATGACCCGACGGGCGGTGTGGTGTCACGTGGCCTCGAAGTCTCGGCAGACTATGACTTTACCCCGGACTGGGGCGTGACCGGCACGGTGCGATATGACGAATTCGTAAACGACGCCGCCGAAAGCCCGATCGTGCGGGGTGGCAGCAGTGACAGTGTGACTGCCAGCATCGTCATTACCCGCGACATATCCTTCGATTTTTGAGAGCGGCGAAAGCCCGTTGAACCGATCGCCTGCCAGCAGGCGCGCCTTCAGACAAGACGGGAATTTTCGACAGCCGCTTTCACGAACCCCTCGAACAGTGGATGCGGTGCGAACGGCTTGGACTTCAATTCCGGATGGAACTGGACACCTATGAACCACGGGTGGTCCGTCCATTCCACGATTTCCGGCAGACGGCCATCGGGTGACATGCCGGAAAAGCACAGACCCGCCGCCTCAAGTTTTTCCTTGTAGGTCACGTCAACCTCGTAGCGGTGACGATGCCGCTCGACGATATGCGTCACACCGTAAACCCCGGCGACTTTCGACCCTTCGGTAAGCACCGCGTCATAGGCCCCCAGCCGCATGGTTCCGCCCTTGTCGTCCAGCACATCGCGGGCAATGGTCTGGTTGTCCTTTACCCATTCCTTGAGATGGAAGATCACCGGTTCGAACCGGTCCTTGCCTGCCTCGTGGTCGAATTCCTGCGAGCCGGCGGTCGTCATCCCCGCCACGTTCCGCGCCGCTTCGATCACGGCCATCTGCATGCCCAGACAAATCCCGAGGTAGGGCACCTTTTTTTCGCGGGCAAAGGTGGCCGCCTTGATCTTGCCTTCGGTGCCTCGCTCGCCAAAACCGCCGGGGACAAGGATCGCATGAAAGCCTTCAAGATAGGGGGCCGCGTCGTCGGTATCGAAAAGCTCTGCGTCCACCCATTCGACCTTGACCTTGACCCGGTTCGCCATGCCGCCGTGGGTCAGCGCCTCGGAAATGGATTTGTAGGCGTCCCCCAGCTGCGTATATTTGCCGACGACCGCGATCTTCACCTGACCTTCGGGATTGTGGATGCGGTCGTAGACATCGTGCCAGATCGACAGGTCGGGCCGCGGGGCGGGAGAGATGCCAAAGGCATCGAGCACCGCCTGATCAAGTCCTTGCTCGTGATAGGCCAGCGGTGCCTCGTAGATCGACTTGAGGTCGTAGGCGGCCACGACCGATTCCTTGCGGACGTTGGAGAACAGGGCGATCTTTTCGCGTTCTTTTTCGGGGATCGGGTGTTCGGACCGGCAGACAAGGATGTCGGGGGCAATGCCTATGGACTGCAATTCCTTGACCGAATGCTGGGTCGGCTTGGTCTTTAACTCGCCCGACGCTGCAAGATAGGGCAGCAGTGTGAGGTGCATGAAGATGCACTGCCCACGCGGCTTGTCATGCGAAAACTGGCGGATCGCCTCGAAAAATGGCAACCCCTCGATATCACCCACGGTGCCGCCGATTTCGCACAGCATGAAATCGACTTCGTTCTCTCCGATGGCGAGGAAGTCCTTGATTTCGTTCGTGACGTGCGGGACGACCTGAATCGTCTTGCCCAGATAGTCCCCGCGCCGTTCACGCTCCAGCACGTTGGAATAGATGCGTCCCGAAGAGACAGAGTCGGTCCTGCGCGCCGGCACGCCGGTGAACCGTTCGTAGTGCCCGAGGTCCAGATCGGTTTCCGCGCCGTCATCGGTCACGAAGACCTCGCCATGCTCGAAAGGCGACATGGTGCCGGGATCGACGTTCAGGTAGGGGTCAAGCTTGCGCAGACGCACCGAAAACCCTCGGGCCTGTAAAAGCGCACCAAGCGCCGCCGAGGCAAGCCCCTTGCCAAGGGACGAGACCACGCCACCGGTGATGAAGATGTAACGCGCCATGATTTGAACGACCCCCGTGCCTTCGGATTCAGAGTGCGGCGGACCTGAAAGGCACGCCTGGCCACGGGATTAAAGGATACCGGGATTCGGGACCGGTTGCCAACCCATTGCGCAAGATCATGTGGCCGGAAATCAAGTTCCGGCCATCTATTGTGGTATCAGTTGCCTGACGGGGTCAGCGGTGCGGTATCGTCCGGTCCCGGTGGCAGCAGACTGTCGCCCAGACCCTGCGATGGCGCATCGGGTGCCGTCGCAGGCGCATCGCCCAGACGGTCCAGCACCGACGCTCCGGCCGACTGGTCCGCCGCAATCAGCGTCAGCGCGATAGACGTCGCAATGAATGCAATCGCCAGCGCCCATGTGACCTTGCCCATCGCGGTCGGACCGGGGCGGCTGCCTGTAGCACCGCCACCGCCGCCACCGATCCCCAGACCACCACCTTCGGACCGCTGCATCAGCACCACGCCGATCAGGCTGAGCGCCAGAATAAGGTGGATCACAAGGATGACGTTTTCCATGATGCGGGGCCTTTCGGGGCGTATAAGAACGCACGCTATCTAAAAGCCGACCGACGATGCCGCAACCCCTAACTCGGTCGTCCCCGTCATCAACCCGTGCTTGTCGGTCGGCGCGCAGCGACTACCTTTCGCCTTTCGCCGCTCTGACACCCCCGCTATAGACGCGATCGGGATTTTGAAAAGGATCAGACCGATGGCAAACGTGGTCGTGGTAGGCGCTCAATGGGGCGACGAAGGCAAAGGCAAGGTCGTGGACTGGCTGTCCGAGCGGGCCGACGTCATCGCCCGGTTTCAGGGCGGACACAACGCGGGTCACACGCTCGTCATCGACGGGACGGTCTACAAGCTGCACGCACTGCCTTCTGGAGTGGTGCGCGGCGGCAAGTTGTCGGTCATCGGAAACGGCGTCGTTCTGGACCCGTGGCATCTGGTCAAGGAGATCGCGGGCCTGCGCGGGCAGGGGGTCGAAATCACCCCCGAGACGCTGATGATCGCGGAGAATACGCCGCTGATCCTGCCAATCCATGGTGAACTTGACCGCGCCCGCGAAGAACTGACCTCCGTGGCCAAGATCGGGACCACGGGGCGCGGCATCGGTCCCGCCTACGAGGACAAGGTTGGCCGACGGTCGGTCCGCGTCGCCGATCTGGGCGACCGTGCGACACTGGAAAATCGCGTCGACCGCGCGCTGGTGCATCACAATGCACTGCGTCGCGGGCTCGGTCAGCAAGAAGTCGATCGCGATGCCCTGATTGCACAGCTGACCGAGATCGCACCGGAAATCCTGCAATATGCCGCCCCCGTCTGGAAGGTGCTGAACGAAAAGCGTCAGGCCGGAAAGCGCATCCTTTTCGAAGGGGCACAGGGTGCGCTTCTGGATGTCGACTTCGGCACCTATCCCTTCGTGACCTCGTCGAACGTGATCGCGGGGCAAGCGGCGACAGGGACGGGTGTCGGCCCCGGTGCCATCGACTTCGTTCTCGGCATCGTGAAAGCCTACACGACGCGCGTCGGTGAAGGGCCTTTCCCAACCGAGTTGCACGACGCGGATGGTCAACGCCTGGGCGAGCAAGGTCATGAATTCGGCACGACAACCGGGCGCAAACGCCGTTGTGGCTGGTTTGATGCGGTGCTGGTGCGCCAAACCTGTGCGACCTCGGGTGTTTCAGGCATCAGCCTGACCAAGCTCGACGTGCTCGACGGTTTCGAGACGCTCAAGATCTGCACCTCATACGAGTTGGACGGGCAACGGCTTGATCATCTTCCGACCGCTGCCGATCAGCAGGCCCGCTGCACCCCGGTCTACGAGGAAATGGCCGGGTGGAGCGAATCGACCGAAGGTGCACGGTCCTGGGCGGACCTGCCGGCGCAGGCCGTGAAATACGTGCGACGGATTGAAGAGTTGATCGACTGTCCGGTGGCACTACTTTCCACCTCGCCGGAGCGGGAGGATACGATCCTCGTCACTGACCCGTTCCGCGACTGACAGCAGGGGGCAGGCAAATGTCGCACAAGGCCAGAAAGCGCTGGGCACTGGTCGTGCTTTTGATCGGTTTACCGGTTTATATCTTTGTCGCGAACGAAATCTTCGTGCGCGCGACCCTTGAAAACAGCGGCAGACTGGCTGTCGGCTGGGAGTTGATCGTCGTGGTGGCGATCGGCGTGCTCTGGGTCTTGCCACTGAAATGGTTGTTCATCGGGGTCGGTCAGGCCGATCCTGACAATACAGACGACTGATCCCCGCCCTTCATCTCGGCAAGTAAACTCCGGGGGAGTCCGCAGGACGGGGGCAGAGCCCCCTTTGGTGCGACAAACGCAGCACGGCCAGATTTCGCAATTTTTCCAAGGGCCTGACAAAAAAAGGCGGACCGCGATGGGTCCGCCTTTTCCACAGTCGGGCAGGAGGAGCGATCACCCTGCCTTCTGTTCCGGTTTGAAGCGTGTCGCCTCGGACACCTGAAACCGTCCGTTGCGCACCTTGCTGATACGTCCTTGCCGCAGAAGCGTCCCGAACGACCGCAGACCATCCTCTCGGCTGAACTCCTGTTCGACGGTCGCCTGCACCTTCTTCATGATCTGGGGGCGCGAGAAATCCTCGATCCCCTCGACATAGGCAGTATAGGCCGCCGCTGCTTCCAGAAGATCGGGCAGTTCGGTGGCCCCCATCTCGGCTGCGAACTCCGCGAAATTCGCAACCTCGGTTGATGAAACCTCGGCGGTGGCCACACGGCGTGGCTGGACCGGCTCGGCCTGTTCGCCCGAAGGACGGTCGATGCGCTGGCTGGCCACCAGCTTGAGCGGGGCGGGACGCGGCCGTTCGGTCCGCGTTTGCGGGCGCTCGGGCCGGGTGGGGCGTGACGGACGAACTTCGGCCGCGGTCGGAGCAGTGGTCTGGGCCGGAGCAGGGGCCGGAGCAGGGGCCACGGCTGGTGCGGGGGGCGGGCTAGGTGCAGGCGCGTCGGGACGCACCGCGTCTTCCAGATCGTTGCGGAAGGCCTGTCTGGTCGCCTCGGGGTCTGCACCCTTGTCGCCCAGCTGACGTGCCGCTTCGGTTGCGGCGACGGCGGCCTTGAGCTGCGCTATCGCGTTGCGACGGCTCTTGCCTTCGGGTTCGGACAGTTGTGCATCCGCGGCGGCGCTGATGCGGTCCATTGCGGCATCGTCCGTCTCGGGCAGCAGCTTGCGCCCCTGACGCTCGGCTGCGGATGACGCCGCGTCCCGTTCGACTTCGGCCAGTTCCTCGCGCAGGGCCGCTTCGTCGTCGACAGAAAGAGACCCGTCGTCGGTGTCGTCGAGAACACTTCGGGTATTGTCCAAGCCCTCTATCGTCGCGGCGTCAGCCTCGACGACCACATCGTCCCCGGCATCATCCTCGGCGATTACATCGTCAGTCGCGGGGGCGTCCACCACCGGCTGGTCGTCATCCTCTGCGTCGGTGATCTCCGAATCGTCGCCCAGGATACCGGCAAGCGTGTCACGGTCGATCAGGCCTTCGGTTGCAGTGTCCTCGTCCGAAAGGTCTTCCGTGTCCTCGTTTGGCTCGAAGGTCGGAACATTGGACAGGCGAGCCGCCAGACGATCGGCGATCACATCATTTTCGGCGTCCCATGTCTTGTCGTCGTCCACCGTCTTATCGTCGACCAGAGCAGATCCGGGCTGATTCTGCGATACAGGGGCCGGCATCCGCTGACGCTTGCCCAACCTCAGGATGCGGCTGCGCACAAGGGGCTTGCGCACAGGTTGGGGCTCGGTCACGACTTCTTCGGCTTCGGCTTCGGCTTCGGCTTCGGCTTCGGCTTCGGCTTCGGCTTCGGCTTCGGCTTCGGCTTCGGCTTCGGCTTCGGCTTCGGCTTCGGCTTCGGCTTCGGCCCGAGGTTCGAGCGCGTCGTCCATCACGTCGGCAGAGGAGATCGCGAGCGCGTCGGTCCTGGCCGCCGCGATCTCGTCGTCGGTGACGACGGGGGCTTCGTTGTCGGTGACGGCGGGGGCTTCGTTGTCGGTGACGGCGGGGGCTTCGTTGTCGGTGACGGCGGGGGCTTCGTCGTTGGGCGCGACCGGCGTTGCGACCTCTTGAGTTTCGGGGGACGTGTCGTCGGTGGCCTTCGCTTCTGGTGTGTCTTCGGTGACTGCCTCTTTGTCCCAGGTGTCGGGTGTGGTGTCTTCGGTCAGGAAAGGTTCGGTCAGATCCTCGGCCTGATCGTCCGTGTCGTATCCCTTGCCGACCACTGCGCGGATGCGTTGCAGCTTGGCTGCAACGCTGTCGGAGTCGGGGTGGGCCGGGGCTTCGGTCAGGCGGGTGACGGGGGCCATGTCGTCAAAGCTGGCGGTATCGCTTGCGAGTGTCCCGTCGTCATCTTCGTCCGCGCTGTCGGTCGATGACGTGTCGTCCGGCGCAGGGTCTTCGATGGCCGGCGGCATGGTCGGTGCCTGGGGTTCGGCGGCTTCGGTCGGCTCGGGCGGCGCCTGAGGCGCTGCCTTTTCAGGCTCTGGCGTGCGCGTGTCTTCAATCGCTGCGGCGCGCAGCACGATGCCACTGTCGTCCGTTCGCGCCTCGACCCGGCGCGAAATCTCGCGCTCGGCGATGCGGGTCAGCATCTCCGTGTCGGGTGTGGGGGGCTCTGCCCCGAAATACCGGTCTCCTGCGGCAAGGTCGCGGAAATACTCCGCGATCGCTTTCATCGTGGAGAAGGAATCCTCGAATCCCTCCAGCGTGCACGAGAAAGTGCCGTATGAGACGGTTAAGATCTTACTCGACTCAACCATGTTATCGCTCGCTTTCTCCCACACCCAGTCTGACCTTGTTTACCTTGAATTGGTTCGCAATGGGGAACGGAACAGCGTTATATGCGGTATCTTTTCGTGTCACTCATAAGGAATGTCCCCAAACCGTGCATAAAGCCAATTCTGACCACCCCATTGTTTCCACAGATGAAGCTGTGACGCTGGTGGGTGGGGGTCACCTTGACCGCAACGTTCTTAACATTTCCACAAGGCATGCGCCACGGGTCGTCGCGGCGGACAGCGGTGCGGACCGCGCCTTGCAGTTCGGCGAAACGCCGGAGGCGGTGATCGGCGATCTGGACAGTGTATCGGATGCCGCACGGTCGCTTCTGAAGGGTCGGCTTCATGAGATGTCGGATCAGGACAAGACTGATTTCGACAAGGCACTGTCTGCGATCAGCGCACCTCTGGTGCTGGCGGTCGGATTTACGGGGGGACGGCTGGATCACACGATGGCGGCGCTGAACGTGCTGGCGCGCAACCCAAAACGGGCTGTGATCCTGTTGACTCGGGAAGACGCGACCTTTCTTGCGCCCACCCGCATCGCCCTCGATCTGCCGAAAGGCTGCCGCTTTGCGCTTTTGCCGATGGAAAGCTGTCAGGTCAGCACGCAAGGATTGCGTTGGAACCTTGACCGTCAGGTTCTGGCGCCTGCCGGTCTGGTCAGTTCGTCCAACTTTGCCGAAGGGCCGGTCACGGTGGTCAGCCGGGGTCGCCTGCTGATCAGCCTGGAGGCGGGACAATTGCCTGTCGCGATAGCCGCCGTTCTCGGACGATGATGTAGAGTCCCGCACCGATCGTGACGGCGATGCCAAGGGCGGCCAGCCCGTTGGGCAGATCGCGGAAGATGACCCAACCGATGACGGTCGCGATGGGAATTTCCAGGTATTGCATTGGTGCGAGGGTCGAGGCGGGCGCGAATTTGAGGCTCCATGTCATCAGCAGGTGACCGGCGGTGCCAAGCAATCCGAGAAGAAAGAGCAGACCGGTATAGGAGGCCACGTTCGCAAGGTCCGTTGTCGGCCAGATCGCCAGCACCGGCAGCAGCAGGACGCAGCCTTGCAACCCGCTGACCATCTGGAGAGCCAGCGGATCGAGGCTGCGCGCCACCTGACGCGTGACCAGCATGAACACCGCGAACACCACTGCCACGGCGAGGGGGTAAAGGGTCGGCCAGCCGACTTCGACGAAATTGGGCTGGATCACCAGAAGTGTGCCGCAAAAGCCGATCCCGCAGGCGATCAGTCGCTGTGGCCCGACCACCTCGTTCAGCACGAAATGTCCCAGCAGCAGCAGGATGAAGGGCATGACGAAGACGATGGCCAGCGCATCGGCCAGCGGCAGATAGCGCAGGGCGGTGAACATCAGCCCGACGCCTGCGATATGAAGAGCCGTGCGCAGCCAGATCAGACCTGTCGAAACACCCGTCAGCCGAAGCGAAAGGCCAAGCCACCAGACCAGCGGCAGGATCAGCAGCACCTGAAACGCGAAGCGGGCGACCAGCAGCACGGGCAGCGATACCGACCCGCCCAGCAGCTTGGCCACCGAATCGCCCATCGGGGCGAGCAGGCAAAAGCCGAGCATCAGAAGGATGCCAAGGAACGGGCGATCAGTTTGCATCGGGGCACGCTAGGCGAGCGACAGGAAGGAGTCGATATGGGTTGACGGTGCCGGGACCGTCGGCAGTGAGGCCAATACGGTCCTTGTTAACCCTGACAATCCAAGCAAGGCCAACAACCTGTCCTTGTGGAACGATTTGCTGTCTTGCAGTCTGGCACCGCCATGCTCTTCATCATGCGAGTTGCTCCATGCCCCGCACATTTGACCCCGAAGATGTTCTAAGCCTTCCCTTGGTTGCCAATCTGGCGACAAGCGACGCCGATGGCGCTCCTCGCAACGCACCGGTTTGGTTTCAATGGGAAGCCGGAGCGTTGTTCATGCTGGCGGATGAAGGCTCCAGTTCAGTGCGGCGGATTGAACGTGATCCCAGAGTGGCTGTCGAGATCGTCGACTATGACAATGGCCGTGGCGTCATGCGACATCTCGGATTTCGAGGTCGCGCATCGGTTGAACTGATGGACGAGGCGTTGTTTCGCCGTCTGTTGTCACGTTATCTCGGCAATGATGAGAGCCTTTGGAATGCATGGTTCATCGAGACTATTGCTCAAGTCTCGGACCCGTCCGGCCGGCTCATCTGTCTTGTTCCGGACAGCACTTTTACCAATGACGTGAGCTTCTTTCGCACAGGCCCACAGGTGGCCTCCGGGTGACAGATCGTTTGTTGTCACAAACAGCAACATGCTTGATCTGGGGTCAAAAACGCACATGATCGTTCGCTTCATCTCCTTGTCGGCCCTTGGTCTGTCCCAAAATGCCGCGCGGCGGATGACCGGCTGGTCTCATCAAGAAACGGATCTTGCCCGAGCGGGTCAACGGCTCGACTGGCGATGTCCGCTTCCCGCACATCAACAATTCGGCACATTCACGGCCAGCCCGCCCAGTGCGGTTTCCTTGTATTTCTCGGACATATCCTCGCCCACCTGCCGCATGGTCTCGATGGCGGCATCAAGCGGGACAAGGTGGACACCGTCGCCGCGCAGGGCCAGTGACGCGGCGGATACGGCCTTGATGCAGCCCAGCCCGTTGCGTTCGATGCAGGGCACCTGCACCAGCCCCCGGATCGGATCGCAGGTCATTCCAAGGTGATGTTCGAGAGCGATTTCGGCGGCGTTCTCGATCTGGCTTGGCGTGCCGCCCATCACGGCGCAGAACCCGGCGGCGGCCATGGCACTGGCGCTGCCGACCTCGGCCTGACAGCCTGCTTCTGCGCCCGAAATCGAGGCGTTGTATTTCACCAGCCCGCCGATGGCTGCCGCCGTCAGCAGGAAATCCGGCACGCCGCGCGGACTGGCGCCGGACACATGGTCGAGCCAGTAACGGATGACACCCGGCACCACGCCCGCAGCACCATTGGTGGGGGCGGTGACGACCTGACCGCCTGCCGCGTTTTCCTCGTTCACCGCCATGGCATAGGCGCTCATCCAGTCGTTGATCGTATGCGGTGCGGGCTGGTTCATCCCGCGTTCGGAGAGCAGGGCATCATGGATGCCCTTGGCCCGACGCCGCACCTTGAGCCCGCCGGGCAGGATGCCGTCAGTCGCAAGCCCGCGGTCGATGCAGTCGTTCATTACCTGCCAGATGCGGGTCAGACCGCGGTCCAGATCGTCGCGGGACCGGCGGGCCAGTTCGTTGGCACGCTTCATTGCGGCGATGGACAGGCCCGAGTCGGTGGCCATCTGCACCATCTGGGTCGCGGTCTTGAAGGGGTAGGGCACGGCGGGGCCGGTGTCGGTGTCGCGGCCCTGCGCCAGTTCCTCGGCCGTCAGCACAAAGCCCCCGCCGATGGAATAATAGGTCACTTCCGTCACCACATCTCCCTGCGGGTCCAGCCCGCGCAGCACCATCCCGTTGGCGTGGCCAGGCAGGGGTGGGCCGTAGTCGAAGATAAGGTCGTCTTTGGGGTCGAAGCGCAGGCTGCGGTCCTCGAACACCACCGTTTTCTCGTCCGCGATCCGCGCCAGTTCCGCTTCGGCCCGGTCTGCATCGTAATCGTCGGCGCGAAAGCCCGCGAGGCCAAGGATCACGGCGCGGTCGGTGGCGTGGCCCACACCGGTGAAGGCAAGCGACCCGTGCAGCGACGCACGCAGCCCCGCGACCTGAAACGGCAGGGCGCGCAGATGATCGAGGAACCGCGCGGCGGCCACCATCGGTCCGATGGTATGGGACGAGGACGGTCCGACGCCCACCTTGAACATATCGAATACGCTGAGAAACATGGGCGGTCCTTTTCCTTGCGCCAGTGGCTAGCATGCTGTCACGGCTGCGCGGGGTGCGAAAGCGACAGGGGCCGCGCGATCCACGAAGCGGCGGCATTTCCCCTCGCGCCGGAACCGTGGGCGCATTATAAGGCGTGCGTCGTCCCTCTGCCGGAGTCTGCTGCCATGTCTGCCCCCTTGTCGCCCATCGATACCGCCAAATTCGTCGCCGCCAAGCGGGCGACGCAGTTCGTGGAAAG
>Ga0307933_1002755_pt1 | contig 11714 bp, 9 predicted proteins | sample OrgLakmetageno88_FD_201811 | JGI IMG/M metagenome (GOLD analysis project Ga0307933, IMG submission 201811) | Saline water microbial communities from Organic Lake, Antarctica - #88 | ecosystem: Environmental > Aquatic > Non-marine Saline and Alkaline > Saline | place: Antarctica: Organic Lake...
GTAGGATTATCGATAATTTGTGTTCTTCAAATCCCATAATACGCATCAAATAACTCTTTGGTTTCTGCCACACTCGTATCAATATATTTGCCAAACATTTCATTTTGAAGATCAACGAGATTATAGACTTCTTGTTTAAACTCTGTTAATCATAACGATTCATTATTCATAAAGTAGGCAGCCAAAATAATACTCGATTCTTCACAAGCTTCTTTCCAAGGTAAACTTCGGTCTCCTTCAGGAGCCTGAGTATAAAACGGTATATCAAGATTTATACTTTCGGGTAAAAACTCTTGTTCAACGGCTTGCTTTATAGATACGTCTTCTAGATCACCACTTGCATCATCAATATCACCAAATGATACTTCTCATTCTTCATTTTCAGGAAGATCATTGAATGCATCCTCATCAACGATAATTTCAGGCAGTCAAGTTCATTCTGTATTTACAAAATCGGCATCAGCCTCATCTATTTCTTCAGTATCCTGAACATCATCTGCTTCCTGATCTTGTACTTCCTGATCGTCAACTTGTTGCTCTTGAGCATCTTCGACAAAATACGATCTAGGTTGTGGGACTGGAGCTGCAACAATATCATCTTGGTTGATAAACTGTTGTTTGAGCTCTGCTATGTCTACAACACTAAATACTATCAAGAGTGCAATGACTCAAAAAAATCAAAATACAATTGTTTTTGTTTTCATAACATGTTAGGATATGTAAAAAAATAATTTTTAGCTTATTTTATCAGAAAATTCTATAGTCAAGCCCTCCTGTACTTCTTCTTGCACTTCTTTTCTTACCTCATCTTTTACTTCTTCTTTAACTTCTTCTTTGAGATCTTCTTTGATTTCATGACGGATTTCTTCGTATACTTGATCTTTGATTTCATTACGAATCATACTCGGCATAGTTACTCATTTGTTTTTCTTTTCTTGTTCTAGTTCAATATTGTTTGAAGATGAATGGGTATTTCATGTCGTTTCAGCTTGTTGTATTATTTCTTCTTCAGTAGTAGGTAGTCTATTTTGTATAGCATGCTTTTTCAATTTTTCTATCTTACTCACTACAAATTTTGGACGAGGAATATTATTAATAACAATAGCTGTATCATTTTGCATCTGTAAGGTTATGTCACCATAGTTACAAAACGATTCGAGTATTCAGTTTCTAGTATATTCTATAGTCAATATTCTATACAACTCTGCACTATGCACTTCCTCTTCAAAAAATAATTTGTATTTGAACGCAATGACATTTTGTCACTCTATAATGGTAAACGAGTAGAAATAATTAACCAACTTTGCTAATATCAATCACCACACACATAGTTGTCATACGATAAATAAGATACCAATCACTCATCAAAAAAATTGTCACAATATTCATGCTTCCTCCCGTGAAACGTATATCCCACTGGCCAAATACATAGTGACTAGAAGCAATAGTAATCAAAGCAATCAAAGAAAAATAGTGAAAAATAATATATACTTTGATTTCCTAACAATAAAATGATTTGGTTCATCATCATTTATTATTCTAATAATATTTTTTAACATATAAGGTTAATAAATAAAGAGAGCAATCAACGAAACCAAGATCAATACGGTCAACCAAATCAAACCAATGATTACATAAAATATACGTTGTTGCTTTGCAAGTAAGACATGCTCAGGAAACCTTGTTGTCACTATACCTCTAATCTTACGTATTCTAATATACAATAATACACCATAAAACACCCAAAGAGTAAGAACTAGAGTCAGAGCTCGTATGGTCATATAGAGGGTTATATAAACTAAATTGTTTTTTTACACTAGAGATAAAAACATACACTTACTATACATGCATGTGTGCCAGATTGATACACACGTGGAGTCTATAATGATAAGGCGAAGCAACATATATCATGTTTCTTAGCCAAGAATCATGTATTAGAACAACATATGCATCACCAAGCACTACATATATACATAGACAACAAACGATATGTTTATCATCAATTTCGTAGATGTCTTCAAACTAGACACTTAGTCAGTCGAAAGTTCGTATCACGCTTCTTTTGCTTGATGAAGAAAGCTTTTCATTTTGTGTTCTAACACATCATCTTTCTTTATATCAAATCTTTTTTTCAAGTCAGCGAGTGTGTCGTGATAGCTATGTACAACGTGATGCCATAGACCAAGTACTTCTTTTTTTTGTTCTTCAGAAACTTCTTTGGTTTCATCTTTGATCTTATCAGCATTTTCCTTAATTTTTTTCATAATACCATCCATTCCATTTTCAATCTTATTCAAGTTTTCTTTGTATTCGGTATCGAGTTTATAATCCATAGTTAAAAATAATAATGTTATAAAAATATTATATGTGTGAAAGGTGATTATCTAAATATTAGAGATAGATACGAACAAATGAAACAAATCATTGAATCATATCTTCTATAATACTATGTTCAAATTTTGTCTTCCTGTGTCTATACTCTTCAATATAGTTAACTTTCATCATACCAGTGGATAAACAAATAAAATAAACGTTTCTTAAAGAAAATGTATTAGGTCCTTTTCACTCTGTACATTCACTCCTCTACTTTTTCTATAAGTGAGTCTATATTTTTCTTGGCACCAGTCTGGACAATATTGAAATACTCTTTTACTGATTTTTCAGGAAGTTGTAGTGTTTCTTTTCTGTTTTTTAGATGAAATGCCATGTGCAGAAATTGTTCTTTTGTCATATGCTTTTCCATGAGAGAGTGTCTAGAAGATAAAAATATCTTGCTGGTAGAAATACGTTGACGTGCTTTACATAAACTAAGATAGTTTTTTGTAAGCACGAACGATACGTGTAACTACCATAACTCTTTCATATTACCCAGCGACCTTATGACTATGTAAATCATGCATCATATACCTTGGAGGTCTAGGTATCTGCACTCCAGTATCTCTAAGTTTTTTTAGTGTGGAGAGTTTTGGTAGCGTTGTTCATTTTTTGATCTTGGATACCATGGTTGGACTCATACCAGCTGCTTTTGAGAGATCTCTATCGGACATGAGCTCATCGTCCTGAAAGTCTTCAATAGCTTGTTTCACCAACTCAAGATATTCTTTTTTGTTATGCCTTTTTACTTCCGCCATACATAGAGAATGTGACATAAATAAAAATAAAATACTAGTATTTCATACTCTTAGTATAGACAATGATAGATGTATTGCAAGAGAGATTGAATAAAAAGTGTTAAATATAATTAATTATAGAATAAAATTAATTAATTTATGCATAAAATCGTATAATACTGTATATTTTATATACAATACAGTAGCCTACTACCTCCAAGCTCGAAACATTCTCACTACCAACCACAACTCCTCCACTCCACCTTGAAAACAAGTCAAAATTCACTATATATGGTTTCACGTTGTGCTAGATACTATTCATAGAAATCGTATACTTAAGCTTCGTGAAAATAAAAAACAACATCATGGCGTGCATGCTTTCGCTACGCTACAGGAGCTCATTACATTCGCACTAGCTTAGTCGGTTATGCCTATCGAGCCTTGCGAAGATAGGTAGTATCCCTTTAGGGAAAAGCATCGCGTTAGCTGCGTGAACGTCAGTATTAACATTCATTATTAAAATTATCTACACCATTATTATGGCGGTCATAGCTTAGTCGGTAAAGCATCGGTTTGTGGTACCGAGGATCGCGGGTTCGAGTCCCGTTGACCGCCCCATTACACTTGTAATAAAACATAATAAACGTATCAGTAAGATATGTTTTTTTGTTTATTTAAATAACGTAATGGCCTGATTGTTTAAAAAGAAATTACTCAAGCAGAAACTTGATGGCTATACTATCCCTGAATTTGAAGAAAAACTTGCTCTCGTACAACAATGGTATAATGCACAAAATAAATGAATCCTTTCTAAAAAGAATGAGACTGAATGCGAGCAAGCATTTAATAATGATTTTTTCAAACAAGTATTATGATATGCTTCTTTTCCAAGTAATCCCTATACCATAGATCCAAAGTGAAAGACACAAGCAACTAGTCAAAAACCTGATGCTATTTTGTGATACTATGATCCTGAAGGAGAAAATACTCATAAAAACACCCAAGTAGTTGTAGAGATTAAAGATGCAAATACACCACTCGATAAGTCTCAACGTAGAGAATGAAACTTATCCCCTATTCAACAATGATTTAAATACAAACCACAGTATAGTAACTGTAAGTGGGTAATAGCAACAAACTTTATTGAAATAAGACTTTTCAAAGACAATCAATTAGATTATGAAATACGAACACTAGAAGACATTATTGATCCAAGCAACGACTATTATCAGTTCAAACGTTTCTACTACTTACTCAATGCAAGTAATCTCATCAGTAAATCAGGACAATCAGTTACTGAAAAATTACTCAGTGAGGTAAGAGTAGAACAAGAGCAAATAACTAAGAAGTTCTATAAAGAATATAAACAACTTAGACTAGAACTCATCAATGATATGAGGAAGAACAATCCTGATAGTGCTTTAGATCTCATTATTGAAAAGGCACAAAAAGTAATTGATAGACTTATTTTTGTTCATTTTTGTGAAGATCTAGAGCTGTTGCCAGAAAATAAACTTGCTGAAGTTGTAGCATATGCAGAAAACCTTGTATGAGTGCCAGTATAGCAAATACTCCAAGGCTTCTTTGAAGCAGTAAATAGTGGAAGTACAAAGCTTAGTATTCCTGATTGATACAATGGATGATTGTTTCACGAAGACAAAATACTCAACTCATTGAAAATTGGAGATGGGATATGTCATAAATTTGTAGACATTGGGGTCTATGACTTTGCTGAAGATTTGAGTGTAAATATTCTATGACATATCTTTGAGCAATCTATTAGTGACTTAGAAGAACTTAAAATTGATCTTCTAGGTACTGAACTAGAAACGTGAGATCTATGAGAGACAGAGTGAAAGACATCTAAACGTAAGAAAGATGGTATCTTCTATACTCCTGAATACATTGTTGATTATATTGTAAAAAACAGTCTTTGAAGTTGGTTAGATGAAAAATTTGAAACACTCAAAAAAAATAAATTTAAGTGAGTCAAAAAAACTACTCTTGATGCAACCTATAAAAAGAAAGAATTAGAACTTTATGCAGAATATCAAATAATCTTACAAAATGTGAAAGTACTTGATCCAGCTTGTGATTCAGGAGCATTCCTTGTGAAAGTATTTGATTATTTACTTGCAGAAAATCAAAGAGTTGGAGAGATTCTAGGTTCATTGTTTGATAATGAATCAACCTATAAATCAATTCTACAAAACAATATATACTGAGTGGATCTTAATGCTGAGTCAGTAGAAATAACAAAGCTTTCTCTTTGGCTCAAAACAGCGGAGAAATGAAAGAAGCTAGCAGATTTAGACGGAAACATTAAGTGTGGAAATTCTTTAATTGATGATCCTGATGTTGGAGGAGATAAGGCGTTTAAGCGGGAAGAAGAGTTTACTGAGATTATGAGTAAGTGAGGATTTGATGTTGTTGTTGGTAATCCTCCATATGGTGTTTCTTTCGATACTAACACAAAAAAATATTTAGAAAACTTTGATAATTTAGTTCCGGATTATGAGATTTATATTTATTTTATCTCATTGTATAAAAAAATATTATCAAAAGACTGAATTTTATCTTACATTTTCCCAAATACATTTATCTCGACAATAAATTGAGAAAAATATAGACAACAACTTATATCAAATACATCAATTAAAGAAATAGTAGATTTATCAAATGATCAAACATTTCAAGATGCAAACGTAAGAACTATTATTTTTTCATTTCAAAAGAAACTATGAAACTATAAGACAAGGTTTAGTAAGATTAAAGAAAAAAGTATTTACAAATTTGAACAATATCCTAAAAATATTTTTGTTAGAAAATAAAAAAAACTTATTGTCCCTATTTTATCAAACAAAAGAAGAAAAGAAAATAATTCAAAAAATTCAAAATAGTGATTCGCTTAATACTTTTTGTGAGGTTTCACAGGGCCTAATCCCTTATGACAAATATCGCTGACATACACCTGAGCAAATTAAAAATAGAGTTTTTCATTCCGAAGTGAAAATAGACGAAAGTTATAAAAAAGAACTAAAATGATGAGATATTTCAAGGTACTCTATTGTATGGAATGGAAAGCTTTATATAAAATACTGAGATTGGTTGGCTGCACCAAGAACAAAAAGATTTTTTACTGAACCAAGAATAGTTATTAGAGAAATATGAGAGGATAAATTGTTTGCAAGTTATACTGAACAAGAATACTATAATACTCCTTCAATTATTAATATTCTATCTCAAGATCAAGAAATAAATTTGAAATATATTCTTGCTATCCTAAATAGTAAAATGCTATGATTTTATAGCTTTAAAACTTCACCTAAAGCAAGTAAGTGACTGTTTCCCAAAATTTTAGTAAATGATGTTAGAAACTTCCCAATAAAAAAGATTACTCTAATTTTACAATGACCATATATAAAAAAGGTTGATGAGATATTAAATCTTAATAAGCAGTTTCAAGATTTACTCTATCTATGATTAGATCTCTTTACTAATAAATACTGACTCAAAAAAATCTCAAAAAAACTTCAATCTTTTTATGAACTTAATTTTCAAGATTTCAAAAAACAGCTAAAAGTTAAAAAGCTGTCTCTTGAAGATGAAGAAGAGCTACTTTCCTATTTCACGAAAAAGAAAACACAGCTTCTAGAACTAAAAGCAAAGATTGATGCCACTGATAGAGAGATTGATAATATGGTATTCGATTTGTATGGATTGACTGATGAGGAGAGGATGATTATTTTAGAAAGTTAAAACTAAAGATATATGAATTTGAAAGATCAAAATTTTATAATAACTGAAAGCAAAGAGCTTATTATACATTTTGATCTTGCAGACAATAAGCACGAAATACCAGTTGATCAATCGATTATAACTGAACAATCAATCAAAAGTATCGCAGAGGAGTTAAATAAAATTATCTTTAAAAATCAGTTTTCTATTGAAGTAGTCGTATATGCAGATGATGATTGATGATTAATTAAAAAGTTTTGAATTAGGGTTATTGTTTGAGCTTCTTTTATTGCTTGAGCAATGTTTCCAGATACTGCAAATTGAGTTATAAAATGATTAACTTGAAAAGACTGGTCAGATCACGTAGAAAATAGAACTGTTATTGTAAAAGAAATGGTTCAATGATTTATTGAAAAGAAGAATTCAGACTTAGTAAATCACAATATTTGATATGAAGAATTCTATAGTGTATATGATGCAAAGAATAAATTTTATGAATGCTCATTAACTAATCCTGACGTTCAATGAATCTGATTTGATTGTAGCCATAATTTCCCAATTCATAGAGATTCGTTTTGATATAGGATTGTAGAATTAGAAGAAAAACTTTCTGATTTAGAGCCTATTGATAAATTTCATCATCTAACAATAGTTTCACAGATAAATACCAAAGATGAGAAAAATCTTGCTTGGCGAGTTAAGGATATAAAGAATTATGATAGGTTCTATGCCTATATGAAAGATAAGTGATTTAGTAAATATATATTAGAGAATCATATATATCTAGAATCAATTAAAGTAAAAATGCGTTATCATCTTAAGAGAGATGATAATGGTAAAATTAAAATAGACAAAAAAGAAATAACAAAAGTTTATGAATATAATTGAAAAGTTAAATATCCATTACCAATGAATATAGAAATTGACGTTGCTCCGTGGGAAGTAAACGATTTATCATCTAATGATATAGTGAACGTAAAAAAAATATCTTTAGAAAAAAGATGATGAACGCAAAAATGATTATTTTAGATTTTAAATAAATTCAAATGTTTATTGAATCAGTTGAAATTAATAATTTTAGAATATTTGACTGAGAATTTTCTATTGATTGACTTCAAGTTCCTGACTGAAATAAGTGATCTTGAATAAATATATTTGTTTGAGAAAATGGTTGCGGTAAAACAACTGTATTAGAAGCAATATGACTGTGTCTTCTAGAATATAAAACTGACAATATTAGTATAAATGATTTTAATGATCACTCTAAAAATCTTAATATTCGTTTATTGTCCAATCAAAATTTTACAGTCAGTAAATCTATGAGTTGAAATTTTGAGTGTCAATGATTTAATTTTATTGCGAAAAAAAGAGCCAGAAAAAATAAAAAATATCTATCATCTATAATTACTAAAGACCAGTATTTTGTTCCTGTAACTTGAGTTAAATGAGAACCCAAAGCTTGATCTCCTGATCTTAGACTTGCTGTAAATAACCCTTTCAAATGAAATAGATTTAGTGAGACAGATATAATTACAATTGACTCTAACAGAACGAATCAAACTAGATCTTGAACATTTAATAATACTAGATTTGATCGCTTAATGGAAGATTTTAGTTATCAGTTTCTTAATAAATATAATCCAAAACAACCTGATTTAAATTATTACTTATCAATAGATCAAGATATAAATAATGATTTTCTTGATGATGCAATGGAAATATTTGGCAAGATTACTTGAATTAGTTTATCACTAAATAAAATAGATAATCAGCATCCATTTGAGAATGCTTACCTTTGAGTAAACGGTAATAGATTAGCTAATTTATGATCTTGATATGAGCATTTCTTTAGTATAATATATAATTGTTGTTTAGCTGAACAAAGTAAAAAAAATCTTATTATACTTATAGATGAACCTGAACTTCATCTTCATCCATCATTACAAGAAAGATTTATTAATTTTATATTTGAAATATCTGATAAATATCAAATTATAATAACTACTCATTCGCCATTGTTTATTAAGCAATTAAAGAAGGCTTGATGTAAGAAAGAAGCAATAAATATTCTAAAGAAGAACTGATGAACTATAGAGTTAACATCAGAAGCAGATCATAAGCTATGATACCTATCAGCAAATGAAATTAATTATACCGCATTTGAACTAGCTACAGAAGAATATCATAATGAATTATACGAAAAAATACTAATAGATTATTATGCGTCGATATGAGAAGACAACCCTGTAAAGTTTAGTATTAAGAGATTTGATAACGAATATTTTGTGCAGACTAAAAATCTAACAGTAGCACACCCTTGGTATGATACACCAAACCAAATTACACTGCATACTCACATAAGAAATCAAATACATCATAGAGCAACAATTTGATCCCCAGCTTATGCTGAATTACTAGAATCAATAAATTATCTAAGGACTTGTTTGTAATCTAAATGTCATTGCAAAAAAAAGACCAGAGACTAGTATTAAACTAGTCTTTTTTAGTATATCAAACGAATTAAATAGCAAAGAAGTAGACTAAACCTGACATACTGTACTTTTAAGGTACCATTCAAGATACTGAACAGTATACTCTACAAGAAAATTATATATGTAGTTCTCCTTCTCATACAGCTCCATTGTTACCATGAAGACCTATCAATGGTAGAACTGAATGGAATGATAAAGATGGAAACACATTAGGTCAAAATGAAAGAGTATTACTTAATTAACTCCCATTCATTGTCATCAACACCTCAAAGGGTAAATGGAATTAGCTACAGGTAAGTATACAGAGAAAAAATTAGCAGAAGTTAAAGTTAACCTCCTTGAATATTGTAATCAGGATACTTGGGCAATGGCTGCTACTTATAAGAAAGTACAAGAATCCATATAATTTTATAATTTTACTACAACAGCACATGGCATTCTATACTCCAATCCTAAAAAATATTTGATCACTTCCAATCTTTTGTTTTATGGATGAAGGACTAAAAGATGTACTAGAAAGATCAGATGAAATATTATCAGAACATCTTGAAAAAATAATTGCATGAGTAAAACAGAACATGCAAGCTGAATACTATGTTGTGTTTTTATGGAAAGATTGAAACGACATTATGTCAGATGTGCGAGCACATGATCAAGTGGAAAAACGATGATCATGACCACTCATAGATGTGAAGATATTTCGTAACTATGAAGAAGAAACGTGAATTTGAGTATGATCTGGAAATACAGTCAGAGTACTTGGACAGCTTGAAGAATGGAGATTGAAATGTAAACATCAAAATATTGATTTTTTGAATAAGCCTCCTGTACTTGATGAAGAGTTGTTGTTGTGAGAAGATTTTGTTTTATAAGTTATCAAAGCATGGAAAAAGAACTACCAAATTTCTTTTCAAAGAGAACGGAACCACGAGACTTTGAAACAGTCTTATCGTTCATTCGTAAACATTTTGACGTGACGTGAAACTATTGATATCGTGTATGAGAAAGAGTAAATACTGATCAAGAAAATCAAAGAGCACTTATCGTCTTCACATACGCACAACATATGAACTATACATTCAATCAGGTAAAAGCTTTGTTTGCTGAACACGATCATTTTGCAATCGCTATGCCAGAAACTAGACAATGAAGAAACATATTAGAGTTCAATACATTTTTTTTTGAACTCCTACAGCAATGACATGCTCAAGACATAAAAATCAATGATTTTCCTGATTATTTTGATATTCCTGAATGAGTATTGAAGCTGAAATAAATGTACATCAGTAGGTAGATTCTTATACATGAGAGTAATACATTTTACTATCGAAGCATAGTTATGGAATATAAAGAATTTTGTACATGAGTTGCAACAAAAGCATGAGAAATTATGAAACACTATTTTTACTGAGAAAATCAAATCAGTTATAAATGATGAACTGAGGTAGTAACAATTGCAGATCAGGAAATCAATCAGGTGGTGATAGATGAAGTTACAAAATCGTTCCCAACACATAACGTAATATGAGAAGAGTGAGACGGACAAGCTAAGTCATCAGAATACTCATGGAATACAGATCCAATTGATGGAACTATACCCTATGCACATGGTATCCCTGTATCAGTGTTCTCTCTTGCACTCCTAAAAAACTGAGAACCTATTGTATGATGTGTTTATCACCCGTTCTTCGATGAGTTGTACTATGCTGAAAAATGAAAGGGAGCATATTGCAATTGAGTAAAGATTGCTGTATCTCAAAGAGCTATGACTGATAAGTGATTTTTGATGTGACAGTCCATGCAGAAACGTATGCCAAATAATGTAAAACCGATACGAGATGATTTGTTCAATCAAGATATCATCTCTATTGATTTATGAACTATTACCTATATGTGAGTCTTGATTGCAAAAGGTTGTATTGATGCTTTGATTTTTCCACACACAAAGCAGTACGATTTACCTGCAGTCAAAGTGATAGTAGAGGAAGCTTGATGAAAAGAGACAGACCTATTTTGAAATGAGCAACGTTTTGATACACCAATCAAATGAAATATAGTTTCAAATTGACTTGTTCATGATAAAATTGTCACGTTATCAAAAAAACATCTACAGTAATATACATCACTTTTCACCCACATACACTCGTCTATAACTCCACTAGAAATATTGAAACTACAACATTCAATATTTTCAAACATGTATATGCTCTGTTGCACTATTAAATTCAAGATGTGGCTCAGTTAATTTCTGCAAAGATGAAGCATATATTTCATCTAGCTGAGCACCCTGTATCACTCAATCAGCTACACTAAAGTATTTCAAACTACTCGCAGTAATATGTTCTCTAAGTAGTTGTGTTCAAAATTCTACTCA
>Ga0307933_1002759_pt1 | contig 11707 bp, 29 predicted proteins | sample OrgLakmetageno88_FD_201811 | JGI IMG/M metagenome (GOLD analysis project Ga0307933, IMG submission 201811) | Saline water microbial communities from Organic Lake, Antarctica - #88 | ecosystem: Environmental > Aquatic > Non-marine Saline and Alkaline > Saline | place: Antarctica: Organic Lake...
AGCGAAACCAATGCCGTTATCCGCTAGTGCTATAACTAGGACTAAATGCGCTAGGTAAGCAACCCCCGCGCAACATAGTGCCATTGTGCTTAGTGTTCGCTTATTCATTGTTAGCCCCTTAGTTCGTTGTTTAGCCACTCAATGCCCGCAGACAATTCGCTCGCGGTAATTTCTTCATCGGAAAAGTTAAACATTGGCACTTGTTCGCCGTCGTAATCTTCGGGATAGATCCCGATACCTATTTCAGTAATAAGGGCGTGATCATTAGGCGCGGTTAGCGGGATAGTTACACCTAGTAAACCTCCACCTAACATTTCAATGTAAGCGTCAAAATAACCCGCTGCTAGCACTTTTGTTAGTGCCAATTCAACTTGTTCTAATTCGTTCAACTTGTACCCCTTTATTTATTCGGTTGCCGTGCTTTTGCGCGGTATAAAGAACGCTATTCCCAATGCGTGCTTAAGGGCGCATTATTGGGGCAACCGTTATCTAAACGTTATAAAGCCGCCTAGCTCCAACGCTTGCGCGCTTAAGGGCTAGACGGCAACCTATGCGAACAAGTGTTTCGAACAAGTGTTCGCTAGGCGTTTTATACGTCTTTTTGAGATTTTCTAAATTGGTTTTAACTGAATTTTCACTTTTCTGATTTGGCGATTTTTTCTATGTTGCGTGACATTTCTGCCGACACGATCTGGTCTGCCGTAGAAGTTAGCGCTCGGTAGGCTTTTTTTACTCCCGCAATACTTCCGGCGGCGTACTGCACGCCGTTTGAGTTCCATAGCAGATAGCCATAATCGGTTTTATCTATCCACGCTCCACGCGCTATGCCGATAGCTATGCCTTTATCCAGCCCGCAAATACCGTAGTCGCGGTTGCACGCGTTGAGAACTGCCGACAATTCTGTAAACGGCCATTGTTCCTGGTCGTAACATTCGGCAAACTGCATTATGTCAATAGCCACTCGAAGATCTCGCTCGATCTCGCTTAGCGTCAACATTATGTAACCGTTGTTTTCTTGGTTGTGTACGCTGATTAGCGTTGTTCCACTTACCGTAGAAACCCGTATCTCAACTCCTAGGCTTTCGCCCCGTTCTTGCCACTCGTAAACGTTCGGGCTTTTCTGAATTAGCTCGTATTGTGTCGCGTCAATTAGCTGTGATTGTATGCTCATTATCTTTTCCTTTTCTGGTTAGTTGTTTGGTTTGTTTGTTTTCTGCTGCTGATTTATTTTTGCTTTTTAGTCCTTGCTCGCTCTACCGGTCCCCCCCCCTATAACGCCAAGTAAGAAATAACCTAAGGTTGCCATTATTCCAGCGCCCGCTAAGGCTAGGTAAGTACCCGTCTGGGGTTGTACTTCGTGTACGTAGCCGTTAGGGGCTTCGTCTGGCTCGTAGCCGTTCTCTTGGCAATACCTTGCGTAGTACTTGTAATAATGTAGCTTGCCGCTGTTCTTGAAGTACTTAGCTCTAGCCTCTTGCGCGTCGCCAAACTCGTAGCTACGTATCTGCATAGCCGCCCAACCAGCGTACGGCAATCTATTAGCCATTAGTGAGTCTGCCCAGGAAAGCTGCCGGTTAGCTTAGCCGTTATTTCTATTGGGTCGCCAAGTGTGTCTGGGAGATTTTGTTCAGCGCTTTCTATAGCCTGAGCTTCGTCGCTTCCCTCGCTGTACCCAATAATCTTAACGCTAAAGTCGTCGTAGCAGAATGTAATCTCCCACTCTCCAACTTCGTCGTCGCTTAGCACTTCGATTTCGGCGCTTTGTTCCTCGCGCTTGACGTGGTTGCCGTACTTATCGTGCCAACACTTGCCGGTTTCTTCTGTGCCGCAATCCCACTCCCCGTACCAGGTTGGCCTGATTACGACTCCAGCTCCGTAAAGCTGGCGGCCTTGTAGATACGCGTCATACATTGTTTCAGCGTCTATCCACTCGATCTCGCCGTCTGGACCTATTAGCGTGTAAAACATTTCTTGTGTCTCTGATAGTTCTTGCATTAGTTTTCTATCCTTTCAACAAATTCGGCTTCGTATTGTAGCTCTTGGTCAAACAGATCTATTTTTGGTTCACTGTTGATAAGCGTGTATAAGGCGCTGTTTAGGGCGTCGTCCTTGTCCTCGCCCATAGCTTGTAAGTCAATCTGGTAGTTGCTGCCAACTATCGTTATGTTGTATCCGTTCATTAGTTCGTCGGTGGTCATTTGGTTATCTCCTTAGTTTCGTATTCTTGGTTGCCCTCGCATACTTGGCAAAACGGCGTGCAATCGTAGCTGCCATTGTGGTTTGGGCAATCCTTAGTCATTGTAGTTTTCTATCTTTTCTGCAATTACCTCTAGCCAAAGTCCGTGTATTTGTACGGCGTCATCTATCTGAGTAATTAGCATTTCTTTGACTATCGCCAATTGTTCGGCGTCACTTAGTGCCGCGTGCTTACCGTAAAAGTCGTCGTTGTCTAGGGTGTAAAATTCAATCTCTAGGTTTAGTGTCACTTTTTTACTCATCAGTTTTCCCCCAAGTAGGTTTCGACTAGGTAAAGATCTTCATCGTGTGTCTGGCACGCTGCTGCGTAGCCAGGCGATACGTTTGCGTAACTCACTTCCGTGTCGCACCTATTGCATTTTCTAATCATCTTGTCCCCTTGCTTGTGTTTGCCGGTATTTCCGGATTAGATCCAGCTTTGCCGATACCAAGAGGTAGTCAAGGGTTATTTTAGTTTCGTTACCAAACCGTTATAAAGGGCGTTATTTGCAGAAAAAGCGCGTTTTTGAGCATGGTCAAAAATGAAGTTAACTGAATTTTGACTTTGACTGAATTTTGGGTTTATAGAGGCTTGTTGCCTCGACTAGCGTTGCAAGATCTGTGTGCGGCAGCTAAAGGTGATCTGGGATCGCCGGCGTTTATGTGATCTGCTTGCCAAGGGTCGGCAGCGCGAGCGCCGTCACCGCATAAGTGGCAGACAATAGCTGTTTCTCTAACTGCCTTAGCTACTCTCTTGTAATCCTTGTTGTACAAAGCTTTTTTATGCTCGGATCTCTTGATGTCCTTAAGCTGGGCTACCCGGCGAGCGTGTTCATCGCATCTGCTGTTGTACGATAACGCACCACAGTCTAAGCAGGGCTTTCTGAATTTCATTTCTGACTGAATCCTAGCTGTTTTCATTTTTGAATCTGACTGAATTCTAGCTTACAGATAAAGAAAAAGGACCCAAGGCCCGGGGGAAGGCGATGGATCCTTTGACTTTATAACCAAACAAACACAACTGAAACACTAACCAAGAAGGACCTAAGTAGCGACAAAAAGTTCTTCTGTGTCTATTATGACACACTTGCAACGTTTGTCAAGCAGATCTTCAATTATTTTTATCGGTTGAGTAAAAGCCTGAGCCTCTAAATGTCACAGCGGCTACGGCTGGCTTGCGAGACATACCCCCCCTACACTTATTGCAGTCCACCTTTGGATCTTTGTGAATTGAATGTTCCACCTCGTTTACCTGACCGCACACACATTCGTAGACATAAGTTGGCATTACAGGTCACCGAATCCTTGTAGCAGCGACTTAAGTGCCATCTCTGCCTGCTGAGGTACTACGCCATTACCGCAAGCCTTCAGTTCCTCGTTGCGTGTCAGCCCGACCCCAGTAACCCAACCTTCGGGTAAGCCCATCATCCACTCTGTGAAGGCGCTTGAGAGCCTGTGAGCGCCGTCTTTGCCGTCTGGCTTAGTTGGCAGCGGTGCTGGTCTGCCTAGGGTCTGCTCCCACCGCCGAATTGCAGGTTCAAACTTTCCCCATTCCATTTCGTCCCTAGCTAAAACTTGGGCTGCAACTTTCAATTGGTGCTTTGGGTCATTGCCGTCCAGTTCTGATTTGGCAATCGTGTTTCCATCAACAGCGGTTGGTGTTGGTAATAGGTCAGCAGCTGTTGCAATCCCATTGGTTGATGCTGAACCTGAGCCTGAGTGATTTGCGCCCTTCCAGTCCGAGGCGGTTGTGGTTGGCAGCAAGTCATTGACAACAGTTTCCCTTACATTGGCGTAACCGCCTTTGTGTTTATTCAAAGCTTTTTGCTCAGGCGTTCGGGCTGGCAAGTGATCCATTGTGTTAGGAGTCGGCATCAGCTTTTCCTGCTGGGCATAAGTAAATGACTTAGCCTGATTTCCTAATCCAGCAATTTGATTTTTGCGATTAGAGCCTGAATTTGGGAGGTCCGGCATTGTGTCGGGCGTGTCAAATAGTGGGGTAGGCGATGATAAAAACTCGGAATCGGTTATGTGGTGCGCCTGCGTCGGCAGCTCGTAAACCTTGCCATTTCGCATCGTACCCGAGGTCTGCCAAGTCTCCGAGAACAGCTCCCAATGCTCGCAAAGCAGGTTCGCTATCCCCTGCTTCTCCCATACACCACGCGCAGTGTTCCAAGTCTGGGTTGGTTGCTGCTGCGCTAAGTAATCCTCTGACATTTTCAATAACCACCAATCTAGGTTGTAGTTCTTCTATTGCTCTCGCAAACTCAGACCAAAGACCTGATCGAGTTCCTGTTCTTAATCCGGCTCGCTTGCCAGCTAATGATAAATCCTGACATGGAAAGCCGCCTGTGAGAATGTCAACTGATTCCACTTGGGTAAAGTCCAGCTTGGTAACATCACGGTAATTTGGAACGCCTGGAAAGTGAGCCTCAAGGATTGCGCTTGGTGCTGACTCCCACTCACAGTGCCATGCAACTTCTGCGCCCGTGACGTTTACGACAGCATTGTCGAGGCCGCCGTAGCCGCTAAAGAGCGAGCCGATCCTCATTCGCCCATTACCTTGTAGTGCGCTTCTCTTGCGTTATGGTCACGCGCTCCGCCTGCCCAGCGTCCTGCGTTGAAGTAAAGCTTTTTCATCTGTTCCACGCGCTCAATCTGGTTGCGCTTCTCTATCTCAAGTTTTGCGCCTGTCAGCTCTTGCATTGTCAGGTTAGGATTTGCCGTTCTGAGCAGCGCACTCTCGCGCATTTGCTTTGCTAGTAGTTCAATGTCCATGTTGTTCGCCCCTTTGTTAGTTTTACAATTTACTGACAGTACCACTAAACGGTGTGTGCTTGTCAAGCTCCATTGTGAGTATGCCAGTGCTGCTGTCCTGTCCTGACTTGCGCCGATACCAGTCGCTACCGTTGTCGCTAGTAGGGCATTGAACCCAGAACTTTGATCCGTTGCCGTCGTGACGTTGACCGAGTTCCTCAATGGCAAGGTGGTGAAAATGCGCTGAGATTAGCACATCACAGGCTGATGCCCACTGGTTGCCAAAGCTTGCGTCGCTCCACCACTTCTTTACACCTGCTGGTCGTGCTGCCTGATGCCCGTGTACCGCACCGATAGTGTTTACGCCGTACTGAAACGCAAAGCCTTCGTCGTCAGGTTGTGGTATCAAATAGTCAACGTTCATGCCGATCTCTGTTGTGAGCCGGCGTAGCTGCTGCAAGATAACAATGCCCCAGTCGTCTAGTCCAGGCTTACCGATTGCCTGACCCATGAAGCGGTTCTGGCAGTGGTTGGAAGCTATTGAGCCGTAGGTAACTGGTGCGTACTTCGCTGCCAATTTCACCAGCAAAAACATAAGGGAAGCCGCTAAATCGGTTTGCTGCATAGGGCTGAGAGTGTTTGACTGAACTTGCTCAAACTTAGCTTTTGAGTCAAAGCTCTCAATAATGTCGCCCATGTCTAGTATGTAGATGCGCTCATACCCTTGCTTCATCTGGACTTCAATCTTGTCAAAGCTTTCTAGTACTCTTGCGACTAGTTCTTCGTGACCACCTCGGCTTGCGCCCTTGCCTACCTGAAGATCAGCAGGGCAGATTATGAGAGCCTTCTGGCTTACCTTTGCTTTTCTGCTAGTTACTGCCGATTTGCTCCTTTTTGCGACTGAAAACAGGGCAGGTAGGTCTAAATCTGCAACTTTCTTCCGAAAAGTGAACCGGTAAGAGGTTAGGTATTCGCCACCTTCGCGCTGTTGCCACTGAGATGTTCTAGGTGTGCCGATGATCTCGTATTCTTCAGGTGGGTAGCCACGCTCAAGCAGGAAGTCGTTGAAGTTTGGCTGCTCTGCCATGCCTTCTGTTGTTGCTGTACCTTCGTTACCCTCGTACTGAACGCCAGGGCGAAAGTCTTTTGGCACTTTCATTGTCGGTGCGGGTTCTAAGTTCTCTAGCATTATTACAGCCTATCCTCTGTAGCAAGCGCAAGCCCGCCTTCGATGTTTGGTTATAGTAACGTCAGCAAGGCTAAGCCCTTTGAGGCGAAGCTGTGTTGAGAGTGTGCTAGCAGGCCAGTTCTGAGTGTCGGCTATTGCTGCATACAAGATCTCTCTGTCTCCTGGCTCTAGGTCAGCTAGTGTCATTTCTATCTTGCAATACACCGCCTTACTTTCTGGTCTTTCTAGTCCTTCAAGCATTTTTGCCTTTCAATCGTTTGATTTCATCGTTTAGATAAAACTGAGCTTTCTCTAGGTCTTGCACGTTGTTCTCTTTTAGGTCTGCCCGCCAAACGTACTTGATGACATTCCCTAGGTTGTAGGACATCCACCTAGTAATCTCTATGGCTTCTACGCCGCTCGGGTGGCTTGTGTAGTGGCTTGGGTTGTTCACTAGGTCATTCATTAGATCGTGAAGTCGTTCTCTGTTGACAGCAGCGCGTCTACCAGCTTTATAAGCGGTATGTCGTTTGCAGCGCCTAGTTTTGCCTTAGAAGCTATGAACGCTGCTAGGGGTCGCCTGATGGATTCAAAGTCCTCTGACCAAACTAAGTCGTGCGTTAGCAATCCGGCTGCCTGCTCAAAGTCCAACTGAATCTTATGGTTTAGGTTTCTGGTCATTGTCCGTTCGCCTGCTTTCTTAGTGACTGAAGCACTATCTCGGCTGCTATTTCTTCGCTGAAGCCTTGTGCTACCAGCGAGTTCTTTAGCCCAGCTAGGGCTTCTGCAAAGATGCTTATCTGGTCAATCATTTCTGAGGTAGTAAGTGCTTGTTTTTTCTTCATTTTTCGCTCTCATCACTTATGTACTGAATTAGATCTGACAGGTAAACTATTTCGCGTGACTCGCCCTTGCCTGACTCTTGCGTCTCTGATAAGAATGTGGCTAACCGAATTGCCCTGCTGCGCTCAGACATTTTTCCTGAGTTGTATGCGTGATGACTACTTGTAGCAATTAGTTCGTTGATGCTCATTTTGTCCCTTTCGTGTAGGTGTAAAAGGTAACTTGGCGAGGGTGTAAAAGGTAGTGTTTACAATCGTTTAGCCCTCTAAACAATCGCAAAGGGTTTGATACCACTTGTAACCAATCGGTTACTATAGCCTTTGTGCCGTAAAAGTTACATTCCACTATTTTGGAAGATTGTGCGCTTTTATGGATGCTGGCTTTTATGTTTTTGTGGATTGTCAGGAAACTACGGCTTTCGGTATAGTTCTGACATAAGTGGTAATTAGGTGCAAAGTATGCACTGACTCCCCTGGCTATCCCTGACCGTGTTTTCTTAGTCATAATCTGTGACCGTTTTTTCGTAGTCATCTTGTACATCTTGTACAGGTTGAACTGCAAAGTCTCGCTTTGTAGTTGCTTAGTCATCTTGTGCCTCCTTACATCTTGTCTAGAAGCACGATTGCCAAAAAGAATGTCGCAAACATTGCCATACCGACTGCCATCCCTGCGAAAAATAAAAGCCAATTCAGCGGACGTCTTTTCTTGCGGTGCTTCCCGGTCATTCTTGTCCCTCCTTGATGGCTGCTTCTATTTCCTCAGCAAGAAATGGGTAACTTAGTGTCTGCAAAATATCTCTGGTTGCAGCTAGGTCTTTCATAACTTTGATGATGCGGTCACGCTCTAGCTCAATTCCAGCTTCGTAGCCTAGTGTCCAGTAAAGCTTGTTGCTGTCGTTGCTTTCATCAGCCAACTTGTGCCTCTCTAATTGTTATAATTAGCTCTGCAATGCCGTAGCAGACTGAGTGGTCGCATACGCCAGAATTGTGAAAGTCAAAACAAATGCGGGCCTCAGCCATTTTGCTTATGCGCTCACGCTCTGCCTCAACGCCGGCTTCACGGCCTTTTGTCCAGAGGATTTTGCCGCTCATGTCTTTCATGTCAATCATGCCTTAGCCTCGTCACTTCCCAAAAAGTTAGCCAAGCTTCTAATCTTTTCAACCCGGAAGCCCGACCAAGTTTTGCGGTCAGTGACGACGATCGGTGCTGAGGTGTGACCTATCAGCTTGAAGCGCTCTAGCGCCTCTGGGTGCTGCGTTAGGTCTACCTTGTCGTAGATGATGCCTAGCTTGTCCATAAGCCTGGTGGTGGCAGCGCACTGGACGCACGATGGCGTTGTGAATACTTGTACTGGGATTCTCATACTGACGCTCCTGTCTGGCTTGCTATCTCTGGCTTTATACGCTCTACAGCAACTATTGCGTGGTTGTAGCCGCGTTCTTCTGTCTTGGTGAGGCTTAGCCGGCGCTTTAGACCGACTTCAAAAGAAAGCTTGCGGGTTGCGTACTCTGCGCCGATCCTGATGCCGTCCTTGTATGCGCTATCCATCTGCTTTGCAAACAGAAAGTCTGCTACCTCGTACTTGAAGTCTGACCAGTTCCTAATCATCATTGGTCCATTCCTCTCCGTTGAGCTGAGATATCAGCTTGAGCAGTATGACTGCCGTAGTCTTGTTGTTTACATTCCATTCACTGTCGGCGCGTTGCTGGATTTCTTCTATGACTGAATTCCAGCCTAGGTCGTAGCCAGACTGAAAAAGCACGTCTAGGTTTGCGTCAATTTGTTGCTTGAGGTCGTGTACTTTCATTTGTATTCCCTTCTTCTAATAAAAGACTAGGGGGTCAAAAGAGTAACTGCAAGTTCATAAAACCCTGTGTTACCGAACCGTTACAAAGCGGTGATTGTGATTCTGCAACCAGGTTTGCGGTCGTCGTCATAAAACTTGCGAGCTATTAGTTCAATTACTTGGGCGTCGTCGCCCCAAAGGATGCCGTCTCCGACTTTGCCGTTTAGCCCCTGACTGATTCCGTCAAGGGCGGCCCTGGATAATTTATCTACAGGTCAGGAGGGACTACAGGCCACTCCCGTTTACTCCTTTTGACACTAGGGGGCCGAGGAACGTAAAAATCTATCTCTACGCTTACGGGTCCTAGTATCTTTATGTGATCTTCTGGTAGTTCGTGGCACGCTTCTGCGATTGCCTTACGCCAAGGTTTTAGAGTTTTGGCTGACTGTTCTACTACTCTGCCGTTATAGACAGCTTTGGATCCTTGAGGTGCTGGTAAGCCGTAGACCTCAAGCTTTATCGGCATACCATGCCTTGATTACGGCATAGAAATGTAGACCTGCCCACACAAAGGCTATGAAGCCAGTGATAGGTTCCGCCTGCGTGCCAAGAATGACTAACAGGGTTGCTGTGAACAGGCCTACAAATTTAGTCATTAGAACGGAGCGTCCGATCCAGCCTTGATCATTGGGTTGTTGACGTGGATAGCTGCGGTGCGTTCTAGGTTGCCAGTGCGCTTGCTGGTGAATTCTTCTACGCGAGAAGATAGATCTCCAACGATCTCAACGATGTCACCTTCACTGAATTTTTCATCTGTCCAGATCTTGTAGTACTCGTCGCGCATCTCGCCTAAAACCATAACCTGAGCCTTTGCGGTAAAGCCCTTTGAGTTTAGGAAAGCTACGGTTGCGTCTGTAATCTTGATTTGTGCCATGTTCTTACCCTTCCAAGTGTGCTGTTTGCACACAATCGTTATTCCCACAAGTCCTAGTACCGGGGTGAACTGCATAGCCTTCGTCGTCTACTGGTGTGACCAGATCAACCCCGAAGTTCCCGTGCCAGGGCAAGCAAGCTTTATCTTCAGTTTTTATCGTCGTTGCTCTTGCAACTCTACAACTTTGGCAAAGCATCCGCAACTTTCTTCTTTTGCGGTTTACCTCAAAGGTATAACCACAGCGATGGCAGTCTACGAATTCAAACACACTTCAACTATAGATGTTTTCTACTGCCCATGCGTGAAGTTGCTTCTGCGATTTGAACATGAAGTCCGTAAAGTCATTGTCCTTGCTCACTGACTCAAACATCCGCCATTCGTCTGCTTTAGCTGCAAGAACCCGACAACAAGGGTTACAAGACATGATCTTTAGGCTGTGTATGCAAAGTGGCTCTGGTGAGCTGTCTGCGCTCTCTGGCTGATCTGTCGTGTTCTTTGTCGCTCTATGCTTGGCTTCTTTTGACCAAGAAACGATGTGTCGAGGTTCTAGGTAATTGACAGTGGCGTCCTGCCTAGCAAGTACTAGAGCAGACTTAGCTGTCTCAAAGTCAAGGTGACCAATAATTGCTTGCCATGCAACAGCTAGGCTTTCGTCTAGCTTTCTGTTGTCAACCGCTGCGATCTCTTTCAGTAGCATTTTTGTCTCATTCAGATTCATTGCCCCACTCCTTCATTAGTTTTTCCTGTTGTGTTCTGTCACGTAGCTTCTTTGCTCTTGAGTCCTCTGGCAGAGGACCGTTATCCCAGCTATCAGCATTTAGCCAAGAAGCCGGATACTTTGTAAATTCGTCAATCCTGTTTGGATCTGACTTGTACTGAATTGCACCAGCAAGAATGTTCTCAAATCTTTCTCTAGAAATAGCAGATGAAAAAGCTTTGAAGGCTTTCCCTTTATCGAGCTTTCTTGGGTACTCTTTCCAGAACTCATCAAACAGTTTTTGCGCAGTAGTTCTCTTGCTATTCTTAGTACTTTGTTCTTCTATAGGTTCTTGGTATTCTTTGTGACCAGTTTCCCCGTGACGGGGTTTTACCGTGACGGGGTTTTGGGTCACCCCCTGCTGCCCAGTATCCATAAGGGAATAGGGTGACGCAGTTACGAATTTGTAGTCTGCAAACGTTCCATCTGCGTTTTGCGTCTGCTTTTTGGATCTACGCAAATAACCGAACTTCTCAAGCTCCATAACTGCCGCTTTTATTGTGTCAGTTCCGTTGCCGTTTACTCTCGCTAGTGACCGAATACTCATGCTCCAACCGGCGCTGTGACTCATAATCTGAGCAAGCAGCCCGATAGCCTTTAGTGACAGCCTTGAGTCCCTTAGCCAAGCGTTTGGTATCTGTGCAAACTGATCGTCAAACGTGTGATGCCCTCTTATCAGAGCCATTTTGTTCCTTCCCTTTTAGATTAGGTAGCTTGGAGGATCCGCTTCCGTTTTTCCGCCGAGCTTGTCAAGCGTGTACCACTGCTTGCGAGTGTAGTCAAGTATCGGGTGACCAGGTGCCTGAAACTTTGAGGCTTTGTGACCGAAGTCCCGTGCCTCAGCCGCGACGTTAGCGTCGCTCTCCATGCGCCCGTTGTACTCCGAGCAGACTAGTATCACGTTCTGTAGATTATCTGCGACCTTAGAGCCGCCCATGCCCCTGTTAGAGACATGATGCGGAACAAGGTTGTCAGATTCCCCACAGTGCCAGCACCACAGATCGCGGGCGCGTAGCTTGCGTGTCTCTGCGGCTTTCAAAGTCGCGTCTCAGCTTGCATTAGTTTGGCTTGGGTGGCTGTCGCCATGAGTGCGCTTTCCAGTGACCGAATCTTTACACGGACTCGGTTAGCCTCAGCCTTGCGTAAATCGCGCTGTAAGCGTGCGTCAGCGGCTTCTAAGCGTGAAAGGGCAGTTCTATCCGCCACAGTGCCTTCAGCCCGTATAAA
>Ga0307933_1002763_pt1 | contig 11684 bp, 4 predicted proteins | sample OrgLakmetageno88_FD_201811 | JGI IMG/M metagenome (GOLD analysis project Ga0307933, IMG submission 201811) | Saline water microbial communities from Organic Lake, Antarctica - #88 | ecosystem: Environmental > Aquatic > Non-marine Saline and Alkaline > Saline | place: Antarctica: Organic Lake...
ATGACGAAGTGTTTTTCATTAACGGAGTAAACCGGTCTTTAGTTGTATCGCTTTTTTCTCCATCAACACGATTCACTGAAATTGTAGAAGGTGGCTTTTCTGGTGGTCCGGTAATTCCAGCCGATTTTGATTCATCTAATCCTGCTGCACTTGAGTTAGTGCGTAAAAACATCGACAAAGCGGGCATTGTGGGTCGCCAAGTCTCCAATGATTTTAGTTGTGCAATGATTACAGCTCAATTGTTGGAAATTAATCCAGAGACCGGTGAAGTTCTCGATACCCTTGCTATTGCTGATGAGCTTGAGAGCAAATTACGTGGCCAATATGAGACTGAGCGAATCAGTGTTCATATTATTGGCTTCTCTAAGATGATTGGAGATGTCGCAAACGGTGCTAAAGATGTAGTGATGTTTTTTGCTATTGCTATTGCGATCACAGCTATCATGGTGTTCTTCTTCTGTCGCTCAATCATGCTAACAATCTTACCATTGGCCTGCTCATTTATCGCAGTTATATGGCAGTTGGGTTTGCTAACCGTATTCGGCTTTGGGATGGATCCAATGTCAATATTGGTGCCGTTTTTGGTATTTGCCATAGGTGTTAGTCATGGCGTACAGATGATTAACGCGGTTGGAAAACAAGCAGCACAGGGCCTTGATGTTAAAGTAGCCTCTCAGCATGCATTTAGAACGCTGCTAATCCCCGGTGGTATTGCATTGTTGTCTGACACAGTTGGCTTTATGACCTTGCTGGTGATTGATATAGGTATTATCCGAGAGCTAGCGATTACCGCTAGTATGGGTGTTGCTGTGATTATATTAACCAACTTGTTACTGCTCCCAATATTAATGTCTTACGTTAAACTTACCGATAAAAATAAAGCGCGATATCAGGCAAAGAGCGAAGATTCAGCAATGTGGAAAGCCGTTTCTCATTGTGCATCAGGCAAGCCGGCAGCAATTATCGTCGTTATTACAGCGTTATTATTCGCATGGGGTTTGAACCAATCACAAGCGCTTAAAATTGGTGATTTACATGCTGGCGCACCGGCATTGCATGAAGACTCTCGATACAATCAAGACACTTTCTTAATAACCGACAAGTTTGAAATTACAGTAGATTACATATCAGTGATTGTTGAAGGTCCAGGTTCGGCCTGTACCGACTTCGAGCTAATGTCTGCTATTGATGATTTTCAATGGCGTATGCAAAACGTAGAGGGTGTTCAGTCGGCTATTTCCCTATCTTCGATTGCAAAGCAAGTTAATGCTGGATACAACGAAGGTAACCCAAAATGGCAGGTGTTGCCCAGAAACCAAGCCACGATGGTGCAGTCGGTTTCAAGAGTGCCCACCTCGTCAGGCTTGCTTAATGCTGATTGCTCTGCGATGCCAGTTATTTTGTTCATGGAAGATCATAAAGCTGAGACAATTAATACCGTGGTGGATGCGGTTAAAGAAATACGCCAAGGTTATGAAAGTTCTGGCTTGACGTTTAACCTTGCGACCGGTCCAGTGGGTGTAATGGCAGCAACTAATGAAGCGGTAGAGTCATCACAAGACCCTATGCTTTATTACGTGTTTGGTGCAGTGATAATATTGTGCTTACTGAGCTTTAGGTCTTTAAGAGCTACTATGGCAGTGGTTGTTCCCTTGTTTGTTGTTTCTATCCTTGCACAAGCGTTAATGACTTTTCTCGAAATTGGCCTAACGGTATCCACACTGCCAGTTATTGCCCTAGGTGTCGGTATTGGGGTTGACTATGGAATTTATATTCTATCAACCATGAATACACGCCTTAGAGAGGGGGATTCTGTTCAAGCAGCTTATTATGCCGCATTGCAAGAGCGGGGGAGTGCCGTGTTGTTCACAGGTATCACATTAGCGATTGGTGTGAGTACTTGGGTGTTCTCATCACTTAAATTCCAAATGGATATGGGTATTTTGCTGACATTTATGTTTGTTGTGAACATGTTAGGTGCAATTATAGTGCTTCCTGCGCTTGCCAGACTGTTTTGGTATAAGCGCACGCAAAAATAATTGTTCATACTTATTCGTCTATGCTGAATAGTGCCTTGAGAGTATTTTTTAGGCACTTTGCACCTGGCTCTGAGCATGCAAGTATTTAAGTTATTTAAAGGAGTCTTTTGACTCCTTTTTTTATGCACAAAAGGCAAATGCTTATTCAAGATGTAAAATATCCGTTAATAATTACTAGTAAACTATTAATTTTTTTAGGAAAATACCGTTAACAACAAATACGCCTAGTTTCTGGTAAAGCGACTATAAGCACGCTATCTTTTACTTTAACGCACACGGCACAACATCGAGATTGCATATGACGATCACTCATCACCAACATTCTGTACTTTTAGAAAAGGTTTTTTCTTTGATAAAAGAAAAAGTAGACGCAAGCGAAACAGCTCAGCTTCAAGAGTTTGCTCGCTTATTGTTTAAAAATATGTCATTCAACGATTTAAACGGCCGTAGTGACAGTGATTTGTACGGTGCTGCTCTGAGTCTATGGCGTCAATTGCAGGAAAAGCGTCAAGCTGAGCCTCTTATTCGCGTGTTTAATCCAGACATAGCAAAACATGGTTGGCAGTCGTCACGCACCATAATCCAAATTATAGTTGACGATATGCCATTTTTGGTCGATTCGATGCGGATGGCTATCAATCGTCTGCATATCACCTCACATTTAATTTTACATACACCGATGCACTTTATGCGCGATGATGACAATGCAGTTACGTCATTCGTTCGACCTGACTCCCGTGAACAAGCACATTGTTCAGAAACTGTATTTTTTATCGAAGTAGACCGTCAATCGCGAGCAAGCGATATTAAAAAACTGACTGAGGAATTACATTCGGTCGTTAGCGAAGTTTCATTATCGGTTTCTGATTGGCAGCCAATGCGAGAAAAGCTAGCTAACATCAGTAAAGGCTTTGACCAATCGAAAAGCAAAGCATCAAAAGATGTCATTGCGCAAGGTAAGACTTTTCTAAAGTGGTTAAATGACCATAATTTCACGTTGATGGGCTACCGCTACTACTCCGTAACGCCTGTTGAAGGTGACCATAGATGGATTTCTGATAACGATAGTAGTCTCGGCTTAATGAAAAACTCAATAAGTGATAAGGAGCGTTTGCTTTCGCAGATGCCCGCGAGTGCTCGTGACGAAGCGTTGTCCAGTAATACACTGATGCTAACCAAAACAAATACGCATTCACGTGTGCACCGTCCTGCATACATGGATTATATCGGTATTAAAGAGTTTGATGACAAGGGAATGGTGTGCGCGGAGCATCGCTTCTTAGGTCTTTACTCTGCCGCGTTTTACAATAGTAGTGCTGCTGAATTGCCAATGTTAAGAGAAAAAATTGACCGTATGTGTAAACTCTCAGGCTTTGAAATTGGCACTCATGCTTATAAAGCCTTTGTTAATATCGTAGAGACTTACCCTCGTGATGAACTTTTACAAACCTCTGACGAAGAGCTAGCCCAAATCATTCTCGGAATCTTTCAGATGCAAGAGCGTGGTATGTCTAAATTGTTTGTGCGTCGTGATACCTTCGGGCGGTTTTTCTCGTGTATGGTTTATGTGCCAAGAGAGCGCTATAACACCCAACTAAGAAAAGAAACTCAAGAGTTACTGAAACGGTCCTTTAATGCTCAAGGTGAGGTCGAATTTAACACCTATTTTTCTGAATCCGTCTACGCTAGAACTCATTACATTGCGCGCGTAACTAATAATAATTTGGAGTTCGATGTGAACGAAATAGAAAATAATCTCATTGAATTGACCAAGTCTTGGCAGGATAAATTAAGTGCTAAAATCGTCGCTTATTATGGCGAAGAAAGCGGCAAAGAAGTGGTGCGTCGATACGATAACGCCTTTTCTAGAAGTTATGCTGAGCAAAACTTACCTAGTGCTGCATTGGTCGATATACAACATATTGAAACCTTAAGTGAAGAAACACCGCTTGATATCCTATTCTACCGTCCTCAAGAAGAGTCCAGTAATTCTGATATTGTTAAACTAAAACTTTATTATCGCGCTGAGCCCATTCATTTATCGGATGTATTGCCGATGCTTGAAAACTTTGGCTTGCGAGTGATAGATGAGAGTCCGTACAGAGTTACCAATGAAAACGGTGAAATTAGCTGGGTAATGGACTTTACGATGTTGCACAAAAAAAGTAATGACTTTGATATGGAGCGCGCACAAGCTTTATTTCAAAGCGCATTTTCAGATGTGTGGAATACACAGCTCGAAGATGACGGCTTTAACCGTTTGATTTTAGGTGCCCAGATTGAAGGTCGTATGGTCACAATTGTGCGGGCTTACGCTAAATATATGCGTCAAATAGGTTCGTCTTTTAGTATTGACTATATTGCTAATATCTTAGCCTCGTATCCTGACATTGCCGAAGAGCTAATACGCTTTTTTGAGCAAAAGTTTCGTCCCACAATCAAGCGCAACGCTAAAAAAGTTGAAGCACTTGAGCAAGGCATACTGCAAAAGCTAGATAAGGTTTCTAACCTTGATGATGACCGTATTATTCGTCGCTATTTAGATCTAATCAATGCGACATTGAGAACAAACTTTTATCAGCTAGACAGCAATGGCAATAGTAAGCACTATATTTCGTTCAAGCTCTTACCTGAGCTAATCCCCGAAATGCCTTTACCGATGCCTAAATTTGAAATATTTGTTTACTCACCAAGAGTCGAAGGTGTTCATTTACGCGGTGGTAAAGTTGCCCGTGGTGGATTACGTTGGTCAGACCGCATGGAAGATTTCAGAACCGAAGTGCTAGGCTTGGTTAAAGCACAGCAAGTTAAGAACACTGTAATTGTACCAGTAGGAGCAAAGGGCGGGTTTGTTTGTAAACGTATGCCTAAAAATGCGGACCGTGCGACATTGCAAGCTGAAGGTCAAGCTTGTTATCGTATATTCATTCGCAGCTTACTCGATATTACCGACAACATTGTAGATGGAAAAGTCATACCACCTAAGGATGTAGTACGTTTAGATGACGATGATACTTACTTGGTAGTTGCCGCAGATAAAGGTACTGCTACCTTCTCAGATATTGCCAATAGTATCTCAGCCGAGTTTAATTTCTGGCTTGGTGACGCTTTTGCTTCTGGCGGCAGTGTTGGTTACGACCATAAAAAAATGGGCATAACTGCAAAGGGTGCATGGGAATCTGTTAAACGTCATTTCCGGGAAATTGGCATAGATTGTCAGACAACGCCATTTACCTGCGTAGGGATAGGCGATATGGCAGGTGATGTATTCGGTAATGGTATGTTGTTATCGGAGCACACGAAGATTGTGTGTGCCTTTAACCATATGCATATATTCTTTGACCCAGAGCCAGATACTGCATCTACCTACAAAGAGCGCGCGCGTTTATTTGCCGACCCAAGTCTTTCTTGGGACGATTTTAATCGAGAACTCATTTCTAAGGGCGGCGGTATATTTAAGCGCAGTGAAAAGTCTATTAAGTTATCTCCAGAAATGAAAAAGTGTTTAAACACTCGCCAGCTTACTATGACCCCTAATGAGCTAATTAATAATGTATTAAAAATGCCTGTCGATCTTATTTGGAATGGCGGTATTGGGACTTATGTCAAGAGCTCAAAAGAGTCGCACAGTGATGTAGGTGATCGCGCAAACGATAGCTTGCGTGTAAATGGTAAGGACGTGAAGGCTAAGATCATTGGAGAGGGCGGTAACTTAGGTCTAACACAACTGGGCCGAATTGAGTTTGCTGCAAATGGCGGACGTGTGAACACCGACTATATCGACAATGTGGGCGGCGTAGACTGTTCAGACAATGAAGTGAACATTAAAATCTTACTTAATAGCTTAGTCAATAATGGTGATTTGACCTTAAAACAACGTAATAAAGTCCTTTATGATATGACTGACGACGTTGGTGACATTGTGATCACCGATTGCTATCGTCAGACGCAATCTATTTCAATTACTAACCTGTCGGGTGTAAAACAGCTCAAAGAACAGTTGAGATTTATTCACGGCTTAGAGCGCGATGGTGCGCTTAATCGAGAGCTTGAGTTTATTCCTAGCGATGATGAAATTTCAGAGCGCGTAGTTACTGGCCAAGGCTTAACAAGACCAGAACTGTCAGTATTGAGTGCTTATGGAAAAATGGTGCTAAAAGATGCTTTTAATGTTGACGTTATTACGAGTAATAAATATTACGAGAAACATTTAATAAATGCGTTTCCACCCATGCTGCGCGAAAAATATCAAGCGCAGATGCAAGAGCATCCTCTGCGCAGTGAAATTATTGCCACGAAGCTAACTAACGAAATTGTTAACGATATGGGCGCAAACTTTGTGTTCAGGTTGCAGGAAGAAACAGGTGCCTCAGCAACAGAAATTGCTCATGCTTATAGTATTGTCAAAGGCGTATTTGACATGCAAAACTTGTGGGACGAAGTAGAGCTTCTCGACAATAGCATTGACGCTAAAGTGCAGCTTGAAGTGTTGGATGAAATGCGCAGAACATTAAGACGTACAACTCGTTGGTACATTAGGCATGGCGATAAGTGTCAAGACATCCAAGAGGCAATTACAAAATACCGTTCTTGCTTTATTGTTATAAACCAAAACTTGTCGCAGTACTTAGTAGACAAGGAGTTTGCTGAGGTAGAAAGCCGTACACAGCAACTGATTGACCAAAATATGCCTAAAGATCATGCTTACCGCGTAGCAACCTTAGGTAATATGTTCTCTTGTTTCGACTTAGCGCAAATTGCAGAGATTGAGCAACGTCCTGTTGACGTAGTAGCGAGACTGTATTATCAACTTGGCCATAAGTTTGAGCTGCATTGGTTCTTACAACAAATAAACTATCAGAATGTGGCCAATCACTGGCAAGCACTCGCAAGAGCGTCATACAGAGAAGAACTCGATTGGCAGCAAAGAGCTTTAACAACCGTATTGTTAAATTCAGCGCCTAAGAGCAAAGATGCTGACAAAGTGCTAGAAACGTGGATAGATGGTAATAAAGTGAGTCTTGAACGCTGGCAACATATGATGACTGAGTTTAAAACCTCTGAAAACCATGAATTTGCCAAGTTTTCTGTCGCTTTACGTGAATTGATGCTGTTAAGCATCAGCGCAAACCATTAAACTATAGCCCGTTTCAGGTTTGACCCAACAGCCCTGCTTGCAGGGCTGTTTTTGTTAGTGCCTTTATTCAATATTTTGCCGATTTAGGAAAAGCGTGTACTCAATAATTCAAAAACAGCTTCTGTCGTGCGATCCAGAGTGGACTCACGACGTTTCTATTGCCTTTCTTAAGCGAAGTCAGCGTAACTTTTTGAGTGCATTGTATGCGCAAAACGTCCCAGAAAAACCGCTTGAATGTTTTGGATTACATTTTAAAAACCCTATTGGCCTTGCTGCTGGTTTAGATAAAAATGCAGAGTGTATAGACGCGTTCGCAAAAATGGGCTTTGGTTTTATTGAAGTAGGTACTGTGACCCCAATAGCGCAAGAGGGCAACGACAAACCTAGATTGTTTCGTTTACCCGAACATCAAGCCATTATTAACCGTATGGGGTTCAATAATAAAGGGGTCGACTACCTTGTAGAACAAGTTAAAAAATCAAAGTATGACGGTGTATTAGGCATTAATATTGGTAAAAACAAGCTCACGCCAGAAGATGAAGCCTTGAGCGATTACCTGATCTGTCTTAATAAAGTGCATGAACACGCTTCTTACGTGACAATTAATATCTCATCACCGAATACGCCCGGCTTACGTAACCTTCAGTACGGAGATGCTTTGAGCCGTTTATTAAATGGCTTGCGCGAACAAGCTGAAAAGCTCAACAAAGAAAATGGGAAAAGAGTCCCATTGTTAGTAAAAATTGCACCTGATTTAAACACTGACGAAATAGAACAAATTGCTCACACTTTAATTGAAAGCCAAATGGATGGTGTAATAGCCACAAATACAACCCTTGATAGAGAAAGTGTTGCTGGGCATAAATATGCTGGCGAAGCAGGGGGCTTGAGTGGCGCAGTGCTAAATAAAAAGAGTTTAGATGTAACAGCAGCCTTATCTACGGCACTAAATGGTAAGCTGCCAATCGTGGGCGTGGGTGGCATTAGCAATGCTCAAGATGCTAAAAACCGCTTTGATGCAGGGGCCAGTTTACTGCAAGTGTATTCAAGCTTTATTTATCAAGGCCCCAAATTAATTAAGGTATTGCTAAATGGTTGAAGTCCTATTAATCGCCGCAAAAGGTTTAGATGAGCTACTTAAGCTCGAAATTCAGCAAATATTAAAGGATGAAAGAGCGATCCAATTGACTCCCGGTCAGTGTCGCTTAGAAGTCAGTTTGGAAGAAGCATACACTCTAAATTTACATACCAGACTTGCCAATAGACTGTTACTAGTAGTGGCTAGTGGTCAGGTTGAAAATGCAGATGATATCTATAAGTTGACTCAGCAAGTAGATTGGCCTGAGCAGTTTGATGTGAACTCTTCATTTGCAATCCGTTTTAATGGCGTTAACCGTGAGATACGTAATTCACAATTTGGTGCCTTGAAGGTTAAAGATGCCATCGTTGACCAGTTTGCAGAAAGGCTAGGTCGACGCCCAGACGTATCAAGACAAGAGCCTGACGTACAAATCCATGGCCGCTTGCGTAGAGAGAAGCTCGATATATGTATCGACTTTTCAGGAATCAGCCTACATCAACGTGGTTATCGCTCTGAAACAGTTGAAGCTCCCTTAAAAGAGCAAGTTGCTGCCGCAATATTAATGCGAAGTGGCTGGGCAGCAAACACAGATTCATGCTTATTGGACCCAATGTGTGGGTCGGGCACTATAGCGATAGAGGCGGCATTAATTGCCACCAATACTCCTCCAAATTTACATCGCTTCCATTGGGGCTTTGAGCATTTTTTAGGGCATGATAAAGAAATTTGGGCAGGTGTGAAGCAGGCAGCTCTAGATGCGGTAGTGCCGGCAAAGAATAAAATATATGCCTTTGATATCAGCACTATTGTATTGGATGTTGCGCGACAAAATACAGAGCTTGCTGGAATGTCTGAATATATTGAGTTTAAGCAATGCGATGTACTAAATGCTGATGTTGCAGAAAGCTCGGGATACATTGTCAGCAACCCTCCTTATGGTGAGCGATTGGGTGATTATGTAGGCTTACTTCCACTCTATGATGGTTTGGGTAAGCATTTGAAGACCCATTTTGCAGATTGGCACGTGTCTTTGTTGTCTTCAGATCAGCAATTGCTGAAAGCCCTTAAATTAAGAACCACAAAGAAATACGCATTAAACAACGGTAAGCTTGAATGCGTATTGGCCAATTATGAGTTAACCGGAACCAATTTATCGCAGTTTGACGGGACTGATAATTTACCCGCTGAAGAGTTTGCAAATCGTTTGATAAAAAATCAAAAGCGACTTCAGAAATGGATAAAACGAGAAAACATTCAAGCTTATCGCATTTATGATGCAGACTTACCTCATTATAATTTTGCTATCGATGTTTATGCAGATTATGTGATCATGCAAGAATACGCTCCGCCCAAAAATCTACCTGAAGCAGTTGCCGCAGAACGCCTACAACAAGCTTTATTGCGTATTCCTAAAATTCTAAAGTGCAGTAGTAAAAACGTTGTGGTAAAACAGCGAGCTATTCAATCAGGCGCTAATCAATATCAAAAGCAAAGTGATAGCGGTAAACGTGTGGTGGTTGAAGAATATGGCGCGAAGTTTTATATCAATCCTAGTGACTACCTTGATGTAGGACTTTTCTTAGATCACCGTACTACGCGCCAGATGTTTGCTGCCGTGAGCAAAGGCAAGCATGTACTAAATTTGTTTTGTTATACCGGCAGCGTTTCAGTGCACGCCGCCCTGCATGGGGCAAAATCGGTCACTAGCGTAGACATGTCTAGAACTTACATCAATTGGGCCAAGGATAACTTTGCTTTGAATAATATTCAGGGCACTCATGTTTTTGAGCAACAGGATTGTATAAAATGGTTGAATAACAGAGCGGGAAGTAGACAACCAAAGTTCGATGCTATCTTCATTGACCCGCCCTCGTTTTCTAATTCTAAGCGTATGGAAGACATATGGGATGTGCAGCGTGACCATGTAGCCCTGATACGTGACGCACTTGCTTGCCTAGCACCAAATGGCATTATTTATTTCAGTAATAATCTGCGCAAATTTAAGCTAGATGAGCAGGCATTGCTTGATTTGGGATTGCGAGTAAATAATATTAGCCAAAAAACCTTACCCGAGGACTTTGCCCGCAACCCTAAAATACACCATTGCTGGGAACTTCAGGCGTGACAATAGGTGACAAGATACTCTCAGAACTTATTTTATATACAGGCCCTCATTGTGAGTTATGTGACCATGCACTTGAGATTTATGAGCAGATTAACCCTGAACATACGCATTTAAAGAAGGTGAATATCCGCAGCGACACTGAACTCTATCACCTATACGGCGCTCGTATTCCTGTTTTAAAACGTAATGATAATCAACAAGAGCTTGGCTGGCCGTTTGATGCCGCTATGCTGGAGCAGTTTTTAAGATGAATCTGATTCAACTAAAGAATGCATCAATACTATTTGGCCAACCGCCGCTTATAGATGGTGCAGATCTCAATATCCAGACCCAAGAGCGCGTCTGTATTTTGGGGCGTAACGGAAGTGGTAAATCTACTCTGTTACAAGTACTAAGCGGCGAAATTAAAATTGATGATGGTCAACGTATTGTGGCGGGTGAAACAGTCATCTCGCGCTTACCACAAGACCCACCTGAGCATACTAACACCCGTATTTTTGATTATGTCGCTGAGGGGCTTGGTGAAAACGCTGATTTAATTACTGCGTATCACGCGCAAGCCGATTTAGTTGCGACAGATTATAGTGAAAAGGCTTTGCTCAAACTTCAAGACTTACAAGAGCAGCTTGATGCTAACAACGCTTGGCAACTAGAGCAACGCATTGAAAATGTATTAACGCAACTTCAGTTACCGGCGAACAAGCTTCTAAGCGACTTGTCGGGCGGCTGGCGTCGCAAAGCCGCGTTAGCGAGAGCATTGGTCAGTCAGCCTGATGTACTATTGCTTGATGAGCCAACTAACCACCTAGATATTGATATGGTGAAATGGCTTGAGAAAACCTTAATATCGTTTACTGGTACGCTTGTATTTATCAGCCATGATAGAAGTTTTATACGTAATCTAGCGACACGTATTATTGATATTGACCGCGGACAGGTTACCTCTTACCCAGTTACCTATGATAAATATTTAGAGCAAAAAGCACACGATTTAGAAGTTGAAGCGACCCACCAAAAAGAGTTCGATAAAAAGCTGGCAAAAGAAGAAGTATGGATAAGACAAGGTATTAAGGCTAGGCGCACGCGTAATGAAGGCCGTGTAAGAACATTAAAAGCCCTAAGAGAAGAGTTCTCAGCGCGCAGAAAGGTCCTTGGAACAGCGGTTATACAAGGTGGTACAGGTCAACGTTCAGGTAAGCGCGTGTTTGAACTTAATCAGGTTAGTTTTGGTTATGACTCACAAATGCTGTTGGCAAATTTAGATTTATTAATTGCCAGAGGCGACAAGCTTGCTTTAATCGG
>Ga0307933_1002768_pt1 | contig 11669 bp, 25 predicted proteins | sample OrgLakmetageno88_FD_201811 | JGI IMG/M metagenome (GOLD analysis project Ga0307933, IMG submission 201811) | Saline water microbial communities from Organic Lake, Antarctica - #88 | ecosystem: Environmental > Aquatic > Non-marine Saline and Alkaline > Saline | place: Antarctica: Organic Lake...
CAAACATTTTCATTCCAAAAATCGTTATTACCATTATATGTTCTAAGATTATCGTATGGAGGTGAAGTTACTGTTAAATCAATACTGTTTTCTTCCATTGTTTTCATTACATCTACACTATCTCCGTTGATTATTTTCATATAATTGTTTGTTTGTTTGTTATTCATGGTCTTGGTTGATTGCTTTTAATTGCTCATAAGATAGTCCATGTTTATCTGTTCCGTAATATTCTGCTTCATTATCAAGAATATCTTTTGCTTTTTGTAATATCCTCTCCCTCTCTTGTTGTACTGCGAGGTCTATTTCTTCTTTAATAAAGTTTATTGTTCTACTCTCATCTAAAACTCTTTCATGTGGTGGATAATCTAATAAAACTGCTATTCCACCATCTATAAATTGTTTTTTGAATTGCTCTATAAACCTCTCCTCCATTGTCTGTTCTTGTTTAACAGGTGTTACTTTTCTGTAATCCCCATCTTTGGTTTCTTTCCCATATTTATTATAGTTTTTACCGTCAAGTTCAAATTCTTCTTGTTTACCTGTTCCTTTGCAGGATTCGCAATCATCATTTTTCATAATTGATTTCATAGTTCTTGTAAGAATAACCTTCTGGTCTTCTGCTACACCCTTCATTATATCTGTAAATACTCCTGTTGCTTCTTCTTCGGTTGAATTTCTTATAAAGTCTGAAAACTTTGTTTCTGTTGTACCTGTGCCTTTGCAGTAGATACATGGTATTGTATTTTCTTCTTCGTAAAATTGATTAACGTACATTTTTTTAGACCCCTTACACTCAGTACATTTATTTGTTTGCTTGTTATTCATAATGTTATTTTATAGCAAAAAATGCTAAAGTTATAATTACTAAATTTACGACAAAAACTAAAATCATAGTTTCTCGTTTTTAAATTCGTCAGCCCATTCTATGAGTTCCTCCTTTGATACGTCATCGAGAAAGTCCTCTAGGTTGTTAAAAATCTGCGTATGCGAGTAATATTTGCCTTGATGGTCTTCTACCCCCATCTCTACTAATTTATCGGCTAGAAAGTCCTTGTATTTTCTATATGTTTTCATATTTATATTTGTTAAACGTCTTGCATTATTAAAAAGAATAAAACCAAAAAATAGATCGGTAATATAATGTGTATTTGTGAAGTAAAGAGTAATGAAGATATAACTGTCAAAGTGAATGATATATATATCATATATGTGATAATCTGTTCTTTTTTTGTGTACATAGTGTTTTTTGTGTTACCTATTAATAGCATACAGGGGCGTTTAATCATGCAAACATATGAAAGAAAACATATTAATTCAACTCCCTTGCATACTATAAATAGTATGGTTAATAATTATAGTATTGTTGTATGCTAGTATTCGTCAATTTCAGCCTGTGAGCCAAAATAATTAATGTTATCTTGTTCTTGGAATTGTTCTATGGCTTGTTCTTGTGTTTCTGCTCTTATCGTCATTGTAGCTGTGAAAGTAAAATCTTTTTCTTTTGGTTTCATATATTATTTTTGGTTAAATTCTTCTAATCTAAAATGTTTTAGTACATGCTCGGCTTTTTTTCTTGATCTGCCACTATAGGAAAGCTCGTCATGGGTGTCTACAACATTGTACCACTTTACGCCCTCGTGTATCATTATTTCTAATTTAAATCTGTTCTTATTCATATGTTATTTGGTTATAGCCATTAATATCAACATCGCACATAAAAAGATTACTCCTATCCATAAAATATATATTCCTGATTGTAATTTATTAATTTTATCTCTGTATATTTTTCTTTCTTTTTTATCTAGCTTTGTTTCTATGTATTTCATAACTTTTGTTATTTGGTTAGGTTTTTAGCTATCTCATTAAATCTTTCAAGGTCATCACTCTTTGCGATATACTCGTTCGTACCAGTAGAGGAAAAAATATATTGATCGTTTAATGACATTAAATATTTTAAGTCATCTTTCATCAACTTCCTCATTTCTTTATATTGTTTCAATTCACTGATCCAACTGATTAATTGGTCAATAAATTCACTTGTTTCTATAATTCCATATCCTACTTTTTCCATTTTGTCGCTCAATACTTCGATACCATTAATATGATATTCTCCTTTTATGTATTCTATATTATTCATATGTTATTTTCTGTCTAAAAGGTTAATAATCTCTTGTACGTCTTCGTCGCTGTCGTCTTCGGGGTGATTGTTAATTTGGTCGTTTACTGTTTCAAGTAGCCCAAAAATAAAAGCTGTTCTTTCATCGTGCATACTACAGTATTTCTTAAATGCTTTCTCTAGTGTTTCTTGATCTCCGTCATCGTGTGCATATTCGTATGTTTCGATAACTTCTTTTAATTCTTCTAATTTAGTCATATGTTATTTGTTTATTGTAAATAAAAGTTCTCTGTTTAAATATATCCCGTCTTCTTTATCCCAGTTTATAAGCTCGTAAACATGAATATCTTCGGTCTGTTCTTCTACTGCTTTTTTAATTATATTAAATACATTTTCTGGTTCAATAAGAATCTCTTCAATATAGTTTTCTTCTTCAATCACTTGATATACTGGTGTTTTTGGTTCTTCGTAATTTGTCATATGTTAGTTAGTTATGTTAGTTATGTTAGTAATAATACAATTATTAAAAGACTTTATCATTTCATGTCTTTCTTCTGGAGTTTTAAACCATTGTACGTCTTCTATATCAACACCTGTTTCGTCAAGAAAATTAATACCATAAATGTACCCATTATTATTATCTTCTTCGGGATAACCCATGTCATTTTTTATATTCTCCCATAGTTCTAGTTCTATTGTTTCGATAACTTCTTTTAATTCTTCTAATTTAGTCATATGTTATTTTACGTTAAATGTTTGAGTAAATGTCATTACTTTTCCACCCTTTTCATGCGTTCTTAAATCTTTTAGTTCTGATAAGGGGGTATATTCTAGTATCATTTTATGATCTGTTTCTAGTTTATTTTTAAATCTCATCATAGCTCTATCTATCTTGGCTACTGGTTCTCCACTCATATATACACCTGTAATATATATCTTTTCTTGATCTGTACTTTGGTCAAGGTTATATGTTATAAAATATTGTTTCATATGTTATTTGTTTAGTCGATTAATAATACTATCAGCAAAACTTAATTTTTCTCTTTGTGATAGTATTTCGCATTCTGATAAATTTCTTTTTTGCTCGATAAAATCTTTGCAAGCCCTGTTTATATTTCCGTTTAAATAATTTGTTTCTATATGTTCCATATGTTTTTTAGCTTGTGCCTAGCTTTATAATAATTAGCACATTAATACATACAATATATGTATGTATTCATGTAATAACTAGCCCTTATACCTTGCCACGTCCTTTACTAGATCAAGGGATATACCGTCTGTACAAGCGTCTATAATCTCGAAGACTGTTTCGATACATTGCTCGGGATCCATTGATATTTTATACTCATGGTTATTCAATTCGTATTTAATAGCCTGTACTCGATCACCTGTAAATTTCTTAACTTTGTTTAATTCCTCAAGCCACTCGTCAAAGTTTTTAGTTGGTAAATATCCACCTGCCCCAATACTTGCCACTTTCTCGCCCTTTGGTAAATTCAAAGCGTCAAACTGTTTTCTAAAACTATCCTGCCCAAAAGCCCAAAAAACTCTGTGTTTTGTCATTATGTTATTTCTTTCTGCTGTTACCTCCTCTTTATAATCTGAATATGTCATATGTTTTTTAGTGCGTTTAATAATAATATGCACATTGCAAGGTATTTTATACCCTGCCATGTATTTACTATAGTATCCATTCTATACGATGTTGGTGTTGGTGTCAATAATTAGTCCATTGCACAATAGTAATGTGTTTTTAAGTTAAACTTGTCATCAAGTATATTTTTAATTTCTCTAAATGTGTACCCGTCTTTTAAGTCTTCAAGGGTTGCAAGGTGTTCAATAAATGCAACAGCCTTGCCAATACCTCTGATTTTTTGGGTGAAAGCCCTTGGCTCGTTATATTTGTCTTTTAGATCTGCTACAGTTATACATTTCCCGTTATGTTCGGTATATGTTACCTTTATATTTTTGTTTTCTAATATTGTTTTCATGTTATTGTTTATTTATTATTATTTATTAGTAAAATAGCAAGCTGATAGACATATATCATTACATATTCCGTATAATTGCCTTGCTGTTACCCCTCCACGTCCGTATTTAGTTGCATGAAACTGAAAACGCACGTCTTTACCTCTTTCCATGTATTCCCAGTCTACATCATAGAAAAACCCCTCTGAAACAGTCCACCCTCCGTCTTTTAGTTTTTCTTTTATGTCTTCTACGTGTTTTTTAGCAAGTATCTCCAATTCTTTTATGCTGTTTTTTTCCCTAATAGTGTTATAGGTGTTTTCTATTTTTATTCTCATATTATTGTTTAATGTTATTATTTTCTAAAAAATTGTTTTGTTTTTCTGTGATTACTAAATCAAGCTTATCAAAATTATTATATTCTGATTGATATATTTCATCTATTTCTAAACCAAAATATAGTATATGTTTAGTAATTCTATTATTTTGAGTGCTTTCTCTTATCGTAAACATGTTATTGGTTGTTATTTGTTAAAAAGTCATTTATACAATCAATTTCACTCTTATTGTCATTATTGTATTCACTAACTAGAAAAAGATCATAGTCTTTTTTTACATTCTCAAAAACTAAATCGTATTCTATTTTATTATTTATCATGTATAAATTTATAAATAAAAACTCGCTGTATGATGTTTTCATAAACTCCTCATCATGTACGTCCTTTTCTAAAATATCTTTTATATTTGCCATATGTTTATTTTTAGTGCTGTTATAATAATTTGCACATTAGTACACTCATATATATAAGTGTACTCATGTAATAATTATTTTTTATTCATTTTCATAATCAAGATTATAGATCCATCATAATCATAACTGATCATATGATTATTTTCTTTTATTTTACTAAAATCAAACTGCTTTAAATGGTTTTGAGTATCTTTTATAAGATCAATCAAAAAAATTCCGTTAATTGTACCTGTACCTTTGAAAGCATAGTCTTCGTTTTCATCATCAAACTTTGGCAAAATTTTTTCATACTTTGGAAATGTCATGTCTTTGTCGTTGAGCATTTCTTTGTTTACAATCTCGATAAGATCATTTGCTTTTGCTACGTCATTTTTTTTGAGTATCTTTGTCACTTCTTTCCATGCTTTAGCTGTGTAGTAGCCTGTTTTTACTCTTTGAGATAATACACTTGTTAAATGTACCCTTGCAAGCCTGAAACTGTCTGTAGCCACTGCGTAACGATGTTCGCCTATATCATGCACGTATACATAATTTAGTTCTTTTTTAATAGTAGTTTTTGAAGTATATTTTGAAATATCTATCATATGTTTATTTTTAGTGCGATTATTAATAATTTGCACATTAGTACACTCATATATATAAGTGTACTCATGTAATAATTATTTTTTACAATTCCTATGTAAAATACAGGCGTCATTTTTGTATTGCATTTCCATTGCATAATTTTCGATCTGATCTTTTTTAAGATCAGCCATTTGAATATCGTTTTTTATACCTTGTATATGCAAGAATAAGATCAGGGATAAAAGAATAATAATTGATAAAGTGATGGGTGAAGTTTTTTTCATATATATATTGTATTAGTTACCTTGGATAAAGTTCATTGCACCTCTTATAATTCCCCCCGTTGATTCTTTTTCTGATTCATTCAAGCTATTCCAAAGATCTAGCAATTCTTTTGTTTCGTACTTGTTTTGATTAGCCATGTTATACATAACACCCCCAAAACTATCTTTGAGTATTTCGATCATAGCGTCATTGTTTTTAATAAGATACATTGTATCAGCGTAATTATTCATATGTTTATTTTGTTAGTACATGAAACTGTATTGCCTCATGTATATATACATCTTATACGATATCGGTGTCGGTGTCAATTACTATACTATAAGATATGGGGATAACTTTATAATTTTATATACATATATATGTATGTTTTTTTACGCTGTAAAAAGTGCCATAAGGTATGATATAGAATTGTAAAAAAAGTATATAAAAAAGTGTTTTTTTTACTGATAAAAAAGTGCTATAAGGTATGATTAGAAATGAGGTTGAATTGGTATAGCGTGGGTGGGTTCTTGTGTCACTTTCTGTGTCACTTTTTACCAAAAAGCCTGTACAATACAATGAAATAACAAAACTGTATATAGCAAATTATGAAATGAAAAAAAACCAATTCCTGTGAGAGCTATATTTTTGGTGACACGTGATTCCTGTGTTACTCTGTGTCACTCTCTGTGTTACCGTCTATCTTGTTTATATACAACAAGATAGAGCAAAAAGTGACACAGTGACACAGGAATCACTAAAAAAAAAACTATATTAAAAAAAAAGAAAAACGTAAAAAAAATAAAGTTTATGAAATTACGTGTTACCGTGTTACTTTTAAACCTGTTTTGTCAAGTTTTCTCGTTGTTTTTATCATTGAAAATATGCAAAAAAAAGCATAAAAAAAAAGACTATATTCTAGTCTTTTTTTATTACTCTTCAAATGATAAAACGTCATAGCAAATTGAATCAATAATCAATTTTTTTTCTAGTATAATATATTTTTTATTAGTTATCGAAGTTGTTAGACAAAATTTTGTCCCTGCTGGTATATCTATCCCCATGCTTTCATTATATTCATTTTCAATAAATTCATTTTCAAAATCGTAATATCTATTTTTAAATCTATTATCTGGGTATAAATACATTCCTTTATATTTTGGATAGTATTTCGTAATTTGTTTATTTATTTTAATGTTGTTCATATTTTTGTTTTTATTACATATATACAATTCTAAATGATTATATACATGATTATAAAAAAAATTATAATTTTATTTTTTCTACTTGATCGATATTAAATATGCTTTTATATGCTATACCTTTGTCACCGTTTTTCTTTTTAAATACGATCTGAATTTTAGTCCCTTTGCTTCCTTTCTTTACTTGATACCCGTTAACTTTCCACTGTACGAATCCAGCCCATAAATTTTTATCGTAGCCACTGGATAGCGTGATGATAGCGTTCTTACCTTGATAATTTTCTTTGGTGAAATTGTTCATATGTTTATTTTTGTGCTGTTATAATAATATGCACGTTGTACGATATAAACTTTTTATATCGTATCACTTGAATATTATGCTATTTTGTATAGATCTTTTTTCATTTTTACTAGATCAACCTTTATTGAATAATTATATATAAGAATCTTTTACAATTTTTTGTATTTCATTATCCATATTATTGTATTTCAATAATTACACCTATATTTTTAAATTCTTGTATATTACCACGATCAATAGTCTTTTTCCCCGTAATCCTTGATATAGCTTGTGCTATCATAGGATCGATTATATATATAAGATCATTACCATATACACTTTTAATCTTAGCTTGTATTATCATATGTTTTGTTTTGTTACGATCAAAACTTTATTATCCTGATCTATAAATAGTATAGCATAATATAGCACCAGCACCAGCACCAATAATGCAAGTACAATATATATAGCACCACGTCAAGCAAGCCATTGACAAGCTCATAAAACATAGTACTACTAAAACTTTACATAGTTATATAAGCAAGGCATAATAAATATATATTAAGACACGCATAAAAAAAAGGGCAAGGGGGGTCACCCCTTTCGGCATCGGCCCGGCTGATTATTTAAAAATCTACTTCCCTCTCCCTCTCTATAAGCAAGGCTAACTTACTAGACAACCAAAAATACTTATTTATGATTGGCTAAAATAACCCACCCCGGCCTGTTCTACTAAAAAAGTCTCTCAAAAAATTTTATTTTTTTTTCTGGTGTGCTATTCTATAAGGTATGAAACGACCTCAACATGGATCAACTCCAAAACAGTACGCATATGCCATGAGAAAATTAAATGGTGATGGAGAATCTAACAAAGAAATAGCAAGGCTCGTTGGATTCTCTCCGAGTGTTGCTAATAATACTAAAAATAAAATCGAGAAAACCGCTGGTTATCATAATGCTATGAAAGCGCTTGGTCTTAAAACTAATAACTTAATGTTGGCGCTTATGTCGGAATTCGAATCCAGAGGAGTATCTCATTTTGATACAAAAGAATTGTTTCAGGCTATTGATACTATTGGTAAGGCTTGGGATAGATTCTCAAAAGAACGAGAAGAACCAAAAAAGAAAAAGAAAGAAGACGACAGTAATCCTCTTTCAGGTCTTTTATATCGGGACCAACCAATAACTATTGATATAGAGGTAGAACCAGAACCAGAACCAGAGAAAGAAGTAGTTGACCTAGATTTTTAATATGCAAAAAATTAACCAACAAAAAAATCATAAGGCAGTAGTAGCGCAAGTCGTTGAAAATCCTGATATTATTTGGGACAAAGAATGGCGAATGAATAATCTGTATTGGATTATTACTAAGAAAGGGAACAAAGCGCCATTTAAAATGAACCGCGCTCAACGGGAGTTCTTTGATAAGTATCTCAACAATAAAGATCCAAAGAAAAACTTTCACAGGCACATTATATTAAAATCTCGACAGATTGGATTTACTACGTTTATAGATTTGTGGATTACTGACGAGATATTGTTTAACGAAAACCGAGAAGGGCTAATTATTGCGCACAAGGTTCAAGATGCTGCGGAAATCTTTGATCGTAAGATTGATTTTGCTATTCGAAACATGCCGGAGCATATAAAGGATGCAATTTTTAAGATGGAAAGGAACTCTGCAAAGAAAATAAAGATTGTACCAGCTGGAGAAAACGACAAGGAGTCATATTCAGCTATTCAAGTATCAACATCTGGGCGTGGGGGAACATTTCACTATTTGCATGTGTCGGAATACGCAAAAATGTGCGTTGACTTTCCAAAAAGAGCCGATGAGGTAGAGAAAGGAGCGTTTCTTGCTGTACCGACTAGTGGATTTATCTTTATTGAGTCAACCGCAGAGGGAATGGCCGGAAGATTCTATGAAATCTTTCAAGCAGAGTGGGCGACAAGAGATAAAATATCTCCGACCAAATCAACCGCTATATTTTTACCTCACTTCTATAATTGGCAGTACGATGATATGGAAATGGAAGAAATTGAGGAAGATATCCCTGTCTCAGAAATGGAACTGGGCGAGATTGACTTTGGCGAGTACCAAAAAGAGCATAATCTTTCTGATACAGAAATTACTTACTACTATATAAAGTACTTACAGCTTGGAGGTCGTAACGGAACTGATACTGTTAAAAAACTCAACCAAGAATATCCAACGACAGCCGAAGAAGCATTTCTATCGACAGGTCAAAGTTATTTTCCTACAAGCAAAGTATTTTCTATGCTACAAAAACCTATGGTCGGGACCAAGGGAGAAATGATTGCAGATAATGAAGGCAAACATTCTTTCCAAGAAGTTTCTACTGGCGCGCTTGAGATATTCGAAATGCCTATCAAAGGAATGAGCTATGTTATTGGTGGAGATACCGCGGAAGGTCTAGCGCATGGCGATTCGCAAGTACTCTACGTTATAAATAAAAAAACAAAGAATTGTGCGGCTATTTATAGTTCAAAAGTTCCACCTGATGAATTTATTGGAGAAGCCTATAATATTGGAAAATTTTTTAACTGGGCGCTGCTAGGAATTGAAGTAAACAAAGATGGGCTTTGGGTAAACGATGGTCTTGATAAATTAGGGTATATAAATTTATACTACCGAAAATCATTTGATGATATTACTAAAAAGATCACAAAGTTCTTTGGTTGGAAAACTACAAGCGCGACAAGGCCATTCTCATTGGCTGCGATTAAAGCAGTGTTCCTAAAGAAAAACGAAGGCTTTCCAAATGCTGTTCTGAATGAAATGGTTACGTTTCTAAGAAACGAAAAAGGAAAACCAGAAGCGCTGGCAGGTAAAAACGATGATGTAATTATGGCAGGGGCGATTGGATATGCTATATTACAAGAGGAAGGCGAATGGAGTGAAACAGATAATCAACAAGCTGGAAGCTCTATAGCGAATTTAATGTTCAACCAATAATTTGACTAAATATTACTAATAACTGATAATAAGACTATGTCCGAATCCTACGACCAAGTAAAAGCAGATAAAATCGTAAAGTCTGTAAAAGATAAAAAGAAACAAGATAGTGTTGACTTCATTTACACGAAGAAGAAGCAAATGAAAGATTCTCAATATCGAAAAAGATTTGATAAACTAAATAAACAGATTAAAGAAAACCTTGTTAACACAGAGGTCTCTTATGGAGAAAAGAAACAAGAGGACAACGGTTGGGGATCAATGGTTGTTTATAACAAGATGGATAATGGTTCATATGATATGAACGTCTATCCTCAAAAAAATGGAAACAGCGCAAAAAGCCAATCAGGAGTTCCATCATCTGTAGAGCCTATTGCTTTTTCAAAAATATTAATTGCGACTTCAGTATTAGGAGGAAAAGTTCCTGATGCAAGAGTAGAATCTGACGACAAAGTATATTCAAAACTTATTTACGATTTATGGCGACGTGGTTGGTCAATGAACGGAGCAAATGGGAAAAATACTTTGTCTCTAGTTTATCAAACGTTATTTACTTGCGGTTGGGCTGCTTGGCGTGTATATCCAAAGCGAGTTGCAGTACAACGTAAAGGAGTTGAGAAAGTTCTCTTTGATGACGTGTATCGAGAACCTATGGACCCTAGTAGAACATGGCTTGGTGTAGGATTTAATAATGCAGACCACTGGTCACAAAAAGAAGTGTATTATGAAAAAGATATTTCGACAGAAGAATTTTTTCAAAAATATCCTGAAGCAGATACTCAAGAAAACAAAGCAAAAATAGAATACTGTAGTTCTTCAGAAGAAGCTAAAGACGAAAACCAAGATAAAGCAAAACTTAGTGTAACTATTGGGTACTACGAAAATGTTCTTTCTAATAGGTACGTTATCTGTTGTGGTAAACTTATTCTCTACGATGGCGAACTACCAAACGATGACAGTCATGGTTCAATCGTAGTTGTTCGATGTTTCGCAAAAGATCTTAATGACCCATACGGAGTGGGACTTTATGAATTGATGCGAGGTAACACAGCACTATTTACATACATCAATTCTCTTAACGCGCTTCAAGTAGAAGCTGAAATTCATCCATTAATATTTGGAACGCAAGTACAAAATGGTTCAAATACATATGTACGTTCTCCTAATACTATTAATCCTAAGAGTAAAGGGACCGATATTGATGTCGTTCAGACAAAAGGAAATGTTCAACAAGGAATTGCTTTTGGTCAGCAACAAAAAATTGCAATCGAAGAAAACACAGGTATCAACAACATTGTTGCTGGTACAGATACAGAAAGTACTCTTGGATCAACAGTAATTATGAAAGAGGCCGCATATAACCGGTTAACTCCACCAAGAAACTCAATGGTGGAAGGATTACAGACGGATGCGCATATCTTTACAAGTTGGACTCAACAAACACTTCCATTTGATAAAATTTTTATGCTTGACTCTAGTGAATCTCTTATCGAGTTCCAAAAACAAAATCCTGACTACTATGTAGAGTCAGAAGAAGTTATTGGAGA